>Ga0302240_1001227_pt1 | contig 21280 bp, 20 predicted proteins | sample AAG_UR_His_MG_FD_193538 | JGI IMG/M metagenome (GOLD analysis project Ga0302240, IMG submission 193538) | Enriched activated sludge microbial communities from anaerobic digester in WTTP, New Holstein, Wisconsin, United States - AAG_UR_His | ecosystem: Engineered > Bioreactor > Anaerobic >... | reverse complement strand
GCCTCCGCCTCCGCCCATACCACGGCCTCCGCCTCCGCCCATACCACGGCCTCCGCCTCCGCCCATACCACGGCCTCCGCCTCCGCCCATACCATAATGACTCTCTACTGTAGCAGAATTTATTCTCTGTAGTTTATTTTGTTTAAGAGCCTCAAGATTTTGATGAAGAGTTCCTTCAAAACCGGTATAAATTGCTATTTCAGCAGCATTCAAGGTTTGAAAAGCATTGGGACCAAATTGTCCTGATAATACAGTATCGACATCTTTATTTGCTATGAATTGTGCTGCCGCAATACCTGCTCCTCCTGGTGCACTGGCAGCTTCATTTGGAAAAGCTTCAACCATTTCAGTTTCTAAATCTACTATAACAAAGTAACTGCATCTTCCAAATCTGGGATCAAGAAGAGCATTCAAATCAGAGCCTGTTGAAGTTAAAGCAACTTTTTTCATAATTTTTTCTCCTTTCATTAATGGCGACCGCAGTTATGTTCTTCTCCATGAGAAGAATCACAGGTACTTTCACCTGAAACAAGAGTTTCATTAATAAATTTTTCTATAACTTCATCTACAGAACCGGAAATTCCCAGAAAGGTTTTAATACCATATTGATCAAAAATCATCATAGCTTTCTGCCCCATACCTCCTGTAATAACACAATCTACTTTTTCTCCGTGCAATGTATGAGGTATAGAACATGCTCCACCCTGATGTCCGGTGCTTTTAAATAATCTTCTTTCTACGATTTTTTTATCCTGAATATCTACTATTGTATACTCAGAACACTGACCGAAATGTTGGGACACATATCCTCCATCTGTTGCAACTGCCAGTCTCATATAAAATCTCCTTTCATTTTATTAATTATTTCTTCCATGTCTATGTCTATGACAGTTATACTTTCGTTTTTTACAGCAACCTGGCATAAGAAATTTATCTAGGGAAATTTCATTTTCCTTAAATGTTTCAAGTATTTCTTCATATTCACCACAGAGATTTGGTATTACCCTTATATTTGCTTTTACCAGAGGATAGATAAAAGAATTACTTATAGCACCACATATGAGGACATTTATATTTTTTTCTATAAGTTTTTCCATTTTCTTTACAGGGCTTAAGAAACCAAAAGAACATATTTCACGTCCTTTCTCCTGTGAACCATCTAATTTTACAATCAGGAGATTCTGTGATGTATCAAATAATGGTGATAATCTCTTGTTGAAAATTGATATACCTATAAACACAGGCTTTTCTCCATAATTCCATAATGAAGTAATTTATATAATTATAATATGCAATACCAGTGCCATAAAAATTAAAATTAATAATAAACCCTGTAAAATCAGGGAAGAAAATTTTTTTATTTAGAGTACTTGTAAAAAAACAATAAAAAAATATTGCATAATGCAATTTATATTTGCATAATGCAATTTCTTTTGGTATTTTTTTTTATTACTCTGGCTGTAACCTGACATCTTTATGACTACCAATTCTATCACTTTCCATTAAATAGAACATCTGCTATAATATGCATAGGAGATGATACTTGTGTCGGATCCATTGAAAAAAGAAAAAAAAATATATACTTTTGCAGATTATATGACCTGGCCAGATAATGAATTATGGGAAATTATAGATGGAATTCCTTATAATATGGCTCCGCCAAGTACCGGCCATCAACTTATTTCCGGTGAATTATACAGACAAATAGCAAACTATCTGGTTGGCAAAACATGTATGGTATTTGCTGCTCCTTTTGGGGTCAGGTTTCCTGAAGAAGACGAACCGGATGAATTTATAAAAGATGCTCTTATGCCTGATATTACAGTCGTCTGTGACAGAAAAAAACTTGATGAGAAGGGGTGCAGAGGCTCTCCTGACTTTATTGTAGAGATTCTGTCACCATCAACAGCAAAAAAAGATATGAAGTCAAAACGTCAGCTATACCAGAAAAGTGGAGTGAAGGAATACTGGATCGTTGATCCTGTACATAAAACTGTACAGGTTTATACATTGAATGAGCAGGGTAAATATGGTTTTCCGGAGATATATGGAGAAGATGATAAAATAAAAATAGGTATATTCAATGATGAAATGGAAATAGAATTGTCTCTTGTGTTTCCGGGATAAAGAATCAAAATTAATCAGTATTTTTCAATCCAAAGAGTTTAATTTTTCTCCAGAGCGTACTTTTGTCTATTCCCAGCTCTTTTGCTGTTTCCTTTTTGTTCCAGTTATTTCTTTTCAGAGCTTCATAAATCATATGCTTCTCTATATCTTTCAGCTCTTTCCCTTCGTAAGGAATCGCCTTTGCTGATATAAATTGTTCAGGTAGGTGTCCTGCAAGTATTATATCGCCCTTACACAGTATAAAAGCATGTTCTATTATATTCTCCAGCTCTCTTATATTCCCGGGGAAATTATGTTTCATTAATAGAGACATGGCATTATCTGATATGGATTGTATCTCTTTTCCTTTTATACTGTTAAATTTTTTTATAAAATGATTTACAAGTAAAGGAATATCTTCTTTTCTTTCAGATAGAGGAGGAATATGAATTTTCATAACATTAAGGCGATAAAAAAGGTCCTGACGGAATTTTCCTTCATCTACAAGGGAAATCAAATTTTTATTTGTAGCTGCCACTATTCTTACATTTGCTCTGGAAGGTGTTACAGAACCTAAAGGCTCGTAAATTTTTTCCTGAAGAACTCTGAGAAGTCTTGTCTGCATTGATGAAGATATATCTCCTATTTCATCAAGGAATATGGTTCCACCTTCTGCCAGGGCAAATCTTCCCGGTTTGTCTTTTTTTGCGTCTGTAAAAGCACCTGCTTTATAACCGAATAATTCTGATTCAAGAAGAGTATCGGGAAGAGCACCACAGTTTACAGTTATAAGTGGTTTCTTTTTTCTTCTGCTCAAATTATGTATGGCTCTTGCTATGAGTTCTTTACCTGTTCCGCTTTCACCTTCAATTAAAACATTACTGTCACTTTCTGCTATATCAGGGAGAATAGAGAATATTTTTTCCATTTTGTAGTTTTTACTTATTATATCCTGGAAAGAATAGGTTTTGTTAATTTTCTTCCTGAGTTCTACAATTTCTCTTAAATCACGAAAGGTCTCCACACCTCCTATAATATTTCCCTCTTCATTACGTAATATGGCAGTGCTTATACTTACAGGGAGAGGTTTACCTTTCTGATTGACAATATAAATAGTTTTATTTATAATTGATTTTCCACTTTTCAAGGTATTATGAAGAGCACAGTCAACTTCACATATACTGGCATGAAAAACCTCATAACAGAGTTTACCCAGGGCTTCTTCTTTTGAAACACCTGTAATTTTTTCCGCCGCTCTGTTAAAGGAAGTGATTTTCCAGTCATTATCAACTGTAAATACTCCGTCTGCAATACTGTCCAGAATAATGTTGAAATATGGATCTTCTCTTTTTTGTTCCATGTAAGTAAGATTTCACTCCTCTTTCCATATGTACTTTCCTGTTTTGTCTATATAAGCCATTTTCTTTCCCTTAATTACAAGAGCAAGGCCATCGGGAAAATTCCAGTTTGCAAAATCAAACTCTGGTTTTATAATCAAATTACCGGATTTATCAATAAAACCGTATTTATCTCCTGATTTTACCCGGGCTATCCCTTCGCTGAACATACCTGACTCATTAAATTGAGGTTTTATAACGACTTTCCCCGATTTGTCGACAAATCCATATTTATCTCCTGATTTTACTCCTGCCAGGCCTTCTGAAAAATTTGAGGCAAAATCAAACTGAGGTTTTATAGCTAATTTACCGGATTTATCAATAAAACCGTATTTATCTCCTGATTTTACTCCTGCCAGGCCTTCTGAAAAATCAGAGGCCATAGGATACTGTGGTTTTATGATGGTTTTACCTGTTTTATCTATATAACCGCATTTATCTCCTGACATTATACAGGCAAGACCTTCTGAAAAATCAGAGGCCATAGGAAATTGAGGTTTTATAATTATCTTACCTGTCTTATCTATGTAACCATGTTTATTATCCTTTACCATCCTGGCCAGTCCATCAGAAAAAGGGCCTATCATATCGAACTCGGGTTCTATAACAAAATCTCCTGCTTTATTTATATAACCGAATTTGCCCTTTACATTTACAATAGCCAGTCCCTCATAAAAACTGCCTGCATAATCAAACTTTGGTATTATAGCCATATTTCCCTTTTTATCAATATAACCGAATTTCGTTAATAGTACTATGACAGCAAGTCCTTCTGAAAAGTCATCTCCCTTATCAAACTGAGGTTTTATAGCAAACTTTCCTGTTTTATCTATATAGCCAATTTTATTATTCACCTTTACTTTAGCGAGATCTTCTGAAAAATCTGATCCCATAACAAACTGAGGTTTTATAACTATCTTACCTGAACTGTTTATATATCCAATTTTTCCCTTCTGTCTTATAACAAAAAGTTTTTCTTCTGCTTTGACTGAATTAAAGAGATTGAGTAATAGAATTGATATTATTACACTTATTATTATGGTTCTTTGTAGAAACATTATAAAAACCTCCTTAATAAAAACCTCTATGAATTAAATTGTTAGACTTTATTCTTTGATAATTCCATATGTCCTTCAATAATAATTTATATTCATAAGAATTTTCATTATTGTTAAATTATTAGTTCGGGACAAATAAACTTTTTATAGCTATCAACAATCAGATTTAAAAAAAGTTAAAAGCTGAGGACTGAAAGCTAATAATAATTTATTTTCTTTATAGCAGGAAACAGACTATACTGAAAGAACTTATCTATTCCATTAATATAATATTGCTATAAAATTATGAAGAATCTACTTATTAATTTATTTATAATTTTTTTTATGTTTTTTTCAATCCTTTCAGTATCAGCTGCTCCTGTGTATGATTCGGAAAATTGCAGATGGATTTATGATGCCCTTGAGAGTCTGTGCTGCAAAGGACTACTGGAAGGATATCCTGATGGGATCTTTAAAGGAGACAGACCTCTTACAAGATATGAAATGGCTATGGCAGTGGCAAGGATTATTGCAAAACTTGAACAGACGGGAATTTCTATACCAGCAGAACTTGACATGAGTGTATATGCCACAGAAGAAGACTTGGAGATTTTAAATAACTTGATAAAGGAATTCAGCAGTGAATTAAATGGTCTTGGCATTAGAATAAATAATATGGAAGATAAACTTGCCGATTTAAATTTAAAGGTAAAAGAACTTGAGAGAATAAAAGTAAGTGGTACTATGAATATCACTGCTGTATCCATCGGTTATTCACCTTCAAAAGATAATACTAAAAGTTTTGGAAATCCCTTTCCGGCCCCCCTGACACCTGGTCCTGCTATTATATTTGATAGAGATCGTTACAATGGTCCCAACGGTGGGAGTATTCTCGTTACCGGTTCTACTATTATGACCCGACTTGATCTTACTGTAAGTGGTAAAATTTCAGACACTATAAAAGCAGGTGCAGATTTTATTGCCTACAGTGCCTTTGGTGAGCAGGGGGTTACTGATGAATGGGGTCTTGTGCCTCCTTATAATTCTCTTGGTCAGGTATCAGGTTTATTTAATTTTGATAGCCATATGGGTACAATCTGGTTTGATACAGATGGAGATTTTGATTTAACAGGAAAATTTGGAGAATACAATCTTAAGAATGTTTCAAAAAATCTCTTTTCCGGTATTAGAAGCAGTTTTGCTTATGGAGGAAGAGACGTATTGCCTCTGAATGGTTTAGACATCTCAGGTAACCTTTATAAAACTCTGGATTTCGAAGTTTTTATGGCATACAATCTTAATACTTTTAAAGCAGGTGATACTACAGGTATTCCTCAGCAGTTCAGATACATCCTGGCAACACCCTATAATGATGGTGTCGGATGCTACAGGACCAGTAAATACGGTCAAATAGATCCGGGGCAGTATGACAATTTTATGTATGGTTTCTGGACAGGTTATGATTTTAATGGAAAAAGAGGCCATATTGAAGGAGCAATATTAAGACTCTACGAAGATTATATTACTAATCCTGCTCTGGGGATAGACGAAAATCTTACTGCCCCTCCTAAAGAAACTATTTACTATGGTCTAAAGGCCAGTTACAACCTGGCCAGGGAGAAAGTAAAATTTTACGGAGAATTCAACAGAACCTTTTTTGATTATAATTTACTTGATAACAGAGATGGCTATGGAGGAACCTTTATAAATGGAGGTGCCTCTTTTAAGCTTGTACCATTTACTTTTTACAGTAAATATTTCAGAATTGATCCCAATTATGATCCTTTTGGATATCACCAGCACTGGGGAAGATTATATCAGGACGGGAAAGAACATCACGATGGATGGCAATGGACTTATGGTTCATTTTCATCCAATGGAAGAAGATTTTCTACAACAAGACCAAATAGAACAGGTATTGATCTTGGTATAAATTGGAAATTTGGAAATAATTACAATGGTACTCTGTATGGTAATTTTACATATTTCTCTCAGGTAAAACCCACTTTCATTACAGACAGTGTGGATTCGTTTCAGAAATATGATTTGCTCACAGGTATCCCTGTTTCTGATTTTACGGGGATTAATATTTATGGCAATCAGGATCATATGTTTACAGTAAGTGATCCTGCAAAAGGTAAAGAATATGCTTTTGAAGCAGGTGGTAAATACAGATTTGGCCAGCTTAATACCTGGGGTTATTTTGAATATCATAATTTTACAAGAGATTATGAAACACTTAATTATGAAATGGATTTGAATTATTATTTTGCCAATTATGGTCTCACCTGGTATACAACAAGAAATTTAAGTCTTCAGGGTTATATAAATTATGTAAGGGCTACAGGGTTAAATGAAAGAGGTAAAGATATAAAATGGGATCAAATTATACCCGGCATGGGTATAAGATATAGGTTCTCTGAAAATACAGAATTTCTTTTAGACTACAAGTTTTATACTTATTCTTCTGATTTCTCCGATGATGTCTATGATAAACTTCCTGATATCAACAATGATTATAATGGAAATAAATTGATGACCAGGTTAATAGTGAAATTTTAAAACACTGTATCTTTATTTATTTCTTCCTGATTTGTTTCTAGAAAAATACTTAAGATTTCTCCAGTAACAGGATCAATTATAATTTTTTTTATACTGCCTGGCCTTATAAGATCTTTACCATCTGCCTCTGCAGATATTATATTCCAGATAAAAAATACTATAAGTACAATAAAAGAATATTTTTTCATATTTTCATCACCTCAATTATTATTATAGCATTATATATTTAATTCAGCCAAAAAGTAAAGATAATATTTAACAAATTGTTAACATTTAATTATTGAAGTTAGCAAAGGCTTATTATAATATAAAACTGTAATAACTTAATAGAGGGGGTATATCATGATTATAAACTCGCATAAAAAAATATCTGCTCAATCCCCTGTAAATACAAAAGTTCAGGAGGAGAAAGCAGATAAAGATCAGGTTATAAAAAGTGGTAATCAGATTGATAGTGAAATAGCCAGAGCGGATCAGCTTAAAAATATGCAGCATAAATCAACTCTGGGAGATAATATTAAAGAATTAATAGGCGGTCTTGTAGACGGAACCTCAAAACCGGGAACTATTGGTGCAGTCATAGGGGGAGTTGCTTTAGGAGGTGCCGTTGTGGCTTTTGGCGGCGGTGCTTTAATTGCTCTTGGTGCAGGTGCTGTGGGATTTGTTGCCGGTGGTATAGCCGGGTTATGGTATGACTTATCACATCATTTAATGTAAAAACTGAGTTTCTTTAAACCATTCTGTGAAGTTATAATCTGATAAGGTAACAGGTAGACTGGTATCTGCTTCACAGATTTATACCTGTCTGAATTTATATACAAAATCTAAGCTCCTGTTCTAACTGGAATCTATTATTACAGAATATACAGTTTTCTATTTATTTAAGTATAACCTTTCCCTTTACCGGTATATCTTTTGCTCCAACAACCGTAGAGGGATAGGTATATATGTATTACCATTTGGAAGACTGTTTCCCAGTTTTTATCACAGACAAATTTCCAGAGGGAAAAATTATAGTTTTTTTTATGTTATTGAAAGCATCGAAAGATGCCTTCAATTTTTCACTATCTATTTATGAGATTCATTGTAATTTTATTATTTATTTTTGTAATAGTCTATTCTCCCTCTCTGTCTCAGGAGAATCGTTATCTTTATCCTGATTATCAGACTTATCAATTTGAATCTATAGAAATAGAAGGCCCTCTGGATTTCATAAATATGATCTACCAGGGCCTTATTATTTTGAAAACAAGATCTTATCCTCATTATAAATATGTCTGTAACCATACAAAGAAGATCATTTTTCAAGGGACAGGAAAGAAAATGGATGTAATAGCCTTTACCTGGCACAACGGTAATGACTATGGTATTTATGAAATATATTTTATTGCCAGAACAGTAACTGTCACAAATCCTGATGATTACGGCCCTCTGATAGGAAGTATTCTTGTCCATGAAAGTTCTCATCTGGCAGGATGGAATGAACCTGATGCTTATTATTTTCAGATAGAAACCCTGAAAGCACTCAAAGCATCACAGAAAATTATTAATTACTGGGAACATAAATTTGCACCACTTATAAAATTCAGACAAACTCACAGGTAAAAAAGAATTTCATCTATATAAGTCCCACAGATCTTCTATTATACTCATAATCTTACTGTGAACCTTTATTCTTTCAGACAGTACTGTATTCATTGAACTGGTTTCAATTACAATTACACTTTTTGCAGAAGGCCCTTCTATGAGAGTTCCATTCAAAATAATCTTTTTTGCACTTAGAAGCTCATCAATAGAGCCATCCTGAACACCTGATATAATACCTCCCTTAATATCTTCATTAAATCTTGTTTTCCCTGAAAGATGTATGGGAAAATTATTTTCAAGAAAAAGGTCTACTATTTTTGTTGCTGCAGGATCTTCTATCCCCAGGGGGCCCTGAGAATATATATAGCCTTTCTCTAGAAGATTATCTTCATGAAAATCCAGAACAATTACCGGAGGATATTCATTGGAAAGTTCCAGTACCTTTTTTGTAAAAGCATCACTTTCAGTTGAAGAAGGAACTTTACTCCTTGCCTGTTCGGATTTGTCTGGAAGAAGATGCTCGCTGTCACCTACACTGTGTCCAGGTATGGTTTCTGAATATTCTGGTGTATTTGGATAACGCCAGTTTTTATAGTATCCCAGGGGATTACAGAGGGGTAAAAGAACTACAGGTATGCCTTTTTTGTCGAGTTTTGCAAAAATTTCAATATTTTCTGTTATGGCATTCGGCCCGGCCGGCTCTTCTCCATGAATACCAGATATGACCCATAGAGCGGGACCTTTAGATAATGTTTTAAGGCAATTAGCAGATAATAATAAAACCTGTTTATTTTCAAGCAGGATTTCTTCTGTAAAGATTTCTTCCATTTCCCATCCATACTTGTTTTTTAATTCTAACTGGACTTTATAAAGTTCAATAATAGACTTTCTTCCGTCCTGATCATAAGATGTTATACTATCTGTAATATCGGTTTCATTATCTTCCAGGCTTTTCATAAGATTTATTTTTTCCATAGTTCCTCCTGATTGTTTATATAAACAGAAAATAAATAATAAAGATATAAGAAATATGTAGATGTGTCTCATAAAATTTGAAACCCTCCTTAAATAAATTATTTCTGAATAACAATATCATAGAGAACAGAGAAATTCAATTTTTTCTTCCAGACTGATTCTGAAAGGCAGAGAATTTGCAATAATAATAAAAATCTTGTATAATATAATTGAAATGCATAGGAATTTGCATTATTGTTAAATTATTAGCTTCAATAAAAATAAACCTTTTATGTTTAAAGCAGTCAGCAATCAACGTAAGGAAAAAGCTGAATGCTGAGTGCTGATTGCTGAAAGCTAATAATAATTGAAATCACAAGTTTATAACTTTCAGGTTGTACAAAACCTATTAGGCGACTGTAAAGCCTCTATTTACTAAAGGCAAATAAGCGTAAACCGTAAACGGATTTCTAATAATTGTCATAATAAAAAGACTCGGACTGAAGTCTTTGGGCAAGTTTACTCTAGAAACCTCCCTTGTTATTATTTAACAGAGGGAGCAGTCACGGTAAAATAAAAGTGACAGACAGAAAACGTAATAATATGTAGAATAAAGGAGGTGCTCTTATGAAATCAGAAATTTTTGACGGAGGAGGTTCTTTTGAAAATCTATACTGGAGCGGACAGGATTCATCCAGACATGCTCCTCAGAGTACTACGGATCAAAGAATGGAAGTGGTAGACGGTGAAGATAAGAAGGTAAAAAAACAGGAGGATAAAGAAGAGGATAAAAAAAATAAGGAACAAATAATTCTCAGTCAAGAAGGAGTACTCTAAAATTATGAAAGAGGCAATGTATTATGAGAAACTGGATGCAGGGAAAGTTAGATGCAGACTCTGTCCATTTAATTGTTTTATAGATGAAGGTCAGACAGGTGTATGTAAATCCAGGAAGAATATTGATGGTAAATTATATTCCCTTATTTACAGCCGATATACTGGTTCTCCCTTTGATCCCATAGAGAAAAAACCGCTCTATCACTTTTACCCCAACTGGAAAATTATGTCCCTTGGTACCATTGGTTGTAATTTTGCCTGTGAATTTTGTCAGAACTGGTCTTCCAGCCAGGCTCTTGCAGAAAGAGGAGAAAGAATACTTTCAAGTTTTACAAAGGAGATTACTCCTGAAGATGCTGTAAAAATAGCAAAATCAACTCATAAAAAAGGTAATGCAGGTATTGCATATACTTACAATGAACCTCTTATAGGATATGAATATGTTTTTGAGACGGCAAAGCTTATAAAAAAAGAAGGACTTAAAAATGTTCTTGTTACAAATGGATATATAAACCAGGAACCTCTTATAAAGCTTTTACCTTATATAGATGCAATGAATGTAGATATAAAATCTATCAATCCGGCCTTTTATGAAACATTGTGTAAAAGTAAACTTCAACCTGTACTTGAAACATGTAAAAGAGCTGTCAAATCCTGTCTTATAGAGATTACTAATCTCATTATACCAACACAAAACGATTCAGAGGAAGATATAGAGAAATTAACTGACTGGATATCTGAAAATCTGGGAGTAGATACACCTGTTCATTTTTCTCGCTATCATCCTGATTATAAACTTGATATCCCTGCAACTCCTCCGGAAACACTTATAAAAGCCAGGGAAATAGCTATGAAAAAATTACATTATGTTTATATTGGAAATATATGGGGACTGGAAGGAGAAAGTACTTACTGTCCATCCTGTGGTAAGATTGTCATTGGTAGAAGTGGTTATATGATAACCTCCTATGAGATGGATGAAGACAAGAAGTGTAATTTCTGCAGAACAAAAATAAATGTAAGGGGGACTTACTGGAAGAATTAAAATCTTCATCTATCTTGATTTTAGTAAAATTATTGCTATAATAATTGAGGTTATGGTATAATTCATGAATAACAAGTTTTATATTGTACAGGAAATAGATTAGATAATGAAAGAAAAAGAGAATTTTTCTGGACAAGATAATAATATTACCGGTAAGAAATCCGGTAGAGAGTCTTCAGAGAAAGAACATAAAATAGAAAAAAAGTATCTTCATAAACTTGAAGATGCAAATATAGACCTGGATTACAGCAATTTATTGATCAGTGCTATGGGGCACTGGCTTTCAATAAGTGCTTTTTCTATGTTAGAAGATCTTTTTGAAGATGGCATAATAGGGCCCGGAAAGATATCAGATGATATAGGGGATGCCCTTGATCTTATGTTTAAAGAAGCCAGAGCTTCAGAAAAAAAACCTCTTCCTGAATTAAAGCCGTTTAACCAGAAGCAAATATTTTCACTTGTAGAAGATATGAAAAAAAATGGCTGTCGTTTTTTTGAAAATCTGATCTTTTCTGTATTTGAAGAACCTGTTGAACTTACTATAAGAGAAGTTGTTAAAAGATTATCCTCCGGAGAAAGTACTAAAAATCTGGATATTGTAACTCAGGATGGACATGGTCATTCTGTTTTTAATGTAGAAGATTTAGAAAGTATTAATAAATATGGCCTTCCTAAAACTGAAAAGGAGTTTTTAGAAGATGAGGTTTTAAATAAATTGAAGGCCGAAGATATAATAATAGAGCCAGAAGATGAAAAGCCTCATCCTTTTTACGGAGAAATATCTATGGGGCAGTATCTTGATTGTGGTGGAGTATTACTTTTAAAACGACCCCAGGGAAAAGTTGAAGAAATTAAAACCAGAGACCAACTCTGGGAGATAGAACCTTCATTAATGGAGAAAAACAGGCATGATTTCCTTGGCGTGCCAGGTTATAATAATCTATCTTCAAAAATACTTGATAAAGGATGAGCATTTATTAATACTTTATTAATTTTAAATATAGTAATTCTTTTATTAATTATAGCCTATCTTATTTATCTAACACTTCGTATAGGAACCTTAAGTAATAAAAAAGAAACAAAGAAAACAACAGATTCTGGAAGCAACAACAACCTTCTTGCTATACTTGAAGAAATTCGTGAAGGGTCTTTAAAGGTTTTGAGAAAAGCAGATACGTTTTCTGCTATAACAGAGGATTTTGAAAAAAGGATATCCAACTGTATAGAAAGAATTGGTCTTAGCAGAAGTGATGTATTCTCTTCTGAAACTAAATCAAATGATGTGTCATTGGCTCTATTGAGTAAACATGGAGATGGAGTTGTTATAAGTTTTAGTAAAAATAATTTTACAGTAAAAACTATAGGTAAGGGACAATTTCCCGGTAAACTTACTAAAAAGGAAGAAGAAGCAATAGATTCTGCTTTAAATTAATGACTATTTTTCAGGCTTTATGTTTAGGTATAATTCAGGGTTTAACAGAATTCCTTCCTATCAGTAGCTCTGCTCATTTATTTCTGACAAGATGGCTTTTTCATTGGCCAGATGTAGATATTTCATTTGATGTTCTTCTCCATTTAGGAACTCTCTTAAGTGTAATCTGGTATTTTCGTATAAAGCTATTTAAATTATTTATAGCATTTATTTCTTCAATCAGAGAAAGAACATTAAGTGGGAATCCTTACAAAAGATTATCCTGGTTATTTATAATAAGCTGTATCCCCGCGGGGATAACAGGTTTTTTTCTGGAAGATTTTATAGAAAATTATCTTCGGTCCCCTCTGTTAATAGCTTTTTTTCTTATTTTATTAGGATGCATTTTATTTTGTGTGGAAAAGATTAAAAAAGATGAAAGAAAACTTGAGGACATTACTATAATAGATATTATGTTTATTGCAATTGCTCAGTGTCTGGCTCTTGCTCCAGGAGTATCCAGATCAGGTATTACTATAACAGCAGGACTTTTTCGTAATTTTTCAAGAGATGATGCTACTGAAATTTCTTTTCTTATGGCTATTCCTGTAATTGCCGGTGGGGCTTTATTAAAAGTAGTACACTTATTTTGCCATGATACGCCACTTATGGGAATGCCTTTATTTGCAGGTCTTATAGCATCTATTATTTCAGGATATATAGCTATAAGATTTTTACTTGGCTATATACAAAAAGGAACTTTTTATCCTTTTGTATTGTACAGGGTGCTTTTAGGTCTTTTTATAATTTTTATCTACAAATAAATTTTTAAGGAAGCATTTTTTTATCTTTTAGATAGTTATTGGTATATTCTGTTATAACTGGTATACTGAAGCTTTCCCCTGCAAAAGTCTTGTAAGCACAAATAAGACCATATATACAACATCCAATTTGAATAATAAGTATGGCTATAGATATAAGAGGAGATAAAAGTTTTATAAGTGGTAAGGAACCTACCAGTAAATTTATAAAAGTCAGTCCTATGATAATTAAACCCACAGAAAGCCAGAAAAATAAAGCATGATAACTGTGAAATCTACAGTAAGGGTCTTTTTTGTTTTCACTGCATAAATTATATATGGAAACTATAAGCCCTATAATAGGTACATAACTTGCTGCAGACATATTTGTATTTTTATCCTCAGTATCTCCCATAAAATCTCTCCTGTGTTTTTTATTTGTTCGCCTGTTTTTGAGCGAAATCAGTAAGCATAGGTATCGTCATCTCCTGGCCAAGGGAGTGAATCTTCCAGGCATAAAATAAACTATATCCCCATACAAGGATTCCCAGTCCACATACCCAGCTTGTAAGAATAACCAGTAAACCCAGGGCTAAAGACTGCCATCCATGAAATTTGCATGCAGGATCCTCTTTTTTATCACTGAAAAAGAGAGTGTAGATAGATACCCAGAAAGGGAAAATATAATTTAACATTATAAGGTTTTTATTACTTTCATTCATCTTTTTATCACCTTTATTAAAAATATATTAGGAATTATAAACTCAATTTTAAAGGTTTTTAAGTGATTAGTCAATAGAATTAAATTGTCTTTCTGTAAATACTTTTTTAAAACCATTTAAAAGGTCTTTTCTGTCGTTCCCTTTTATTGTTCGGAGGTCAATGAGAACCTGGTCTTCAGATATTCTGCAGTAAATAGAAGGATTTTGTCTGCGTAATTTTTCCTGTAATATATTTGCTCCTTCCGGTGATTTTATACCTGCCATAAATGTAGGCAGAGAAAAGCCCGGGAAGGTGCCTCCTCCTATTTCTGAAAAACCTTCTGTAAGATTTATTTCAGTTTCAGGATTTTTTATATTTATAAGTTCCTGTATAAAATCCTCTACCCTTTTCTTTAATTTTGCTGGCTTTTCTGTGAGCATATTAAGAATAGGTATAGTTTCTTCAGGATTTTCTGTTGTTAAGTATTCCTCTATTGTTGCTTCAAGGCATGCAAGAGTCATTTTGTCAGGTCTTAAAGCTCTCATAAGGGGATCATTTTTTAATGGTTCAATATACTTTTTTTTACCTAAAATTATTCCTCCCTGAGGGCCTCCAAATAGTTTATCACCACTGAAAGCGATTATGTCAACACCTGCTTTTATAGATTCTATTACATTCAACTCATGTTCGAAACCATAGGGCATCAGGTTTATCATAAGTCCATTTCCCTGATCATAAAATAATGGAAGATTTTCACTTTTAGCCATATGTATAAGTTCTTCTAACGATACAGATTCAGTAAACCCTATTATCTTGAAATTACTTGTATGAACTTTAAGTAACATACCTGTATTTGGAGTTATAGCCTTTTTATAATCTATAAGTCTGGTTTTGTTGGTTGTACCAACTTCCACCAGATGACAACCACTTCTTTCCATCACTTCCGGTATCCGAAAGCCTCCCCCTATTTCAACCAGTTCACCCCTGGATATTATAACCTCTTTATTCTTTGCAAGATTTTCCAGCACCAGAAGAACTGCAGAACTGTCATTATTAACTACCACTGCAGATTCAGCTCCAGTAAATTCACTGAGAAGTTTTTCTACTCTCTTACTTCTGGAACCTCTCTTACCTGTTTCACCATCTATTTCCAGACTGCAATAGGTCTCTAAAATACTTTCCAGTCTTTTTTTAGCCCTTTCACATAAAGGACTTCTCCCCATATTCGTATGTAATGGTACACCTGTGGCATTTATTACTCGTTTAATACCATGTCTATCCCATCTCTGGAGTTCCTCTTTAACCTGTGAATATATAGAATAATCATCTACTGACACAGTAGAGGAATTATTTAAAATTTTTGTTCTTATATTTTCTATACAATTTCTTGCAATCTTTAAAACTAATCTTCTTGGATAGATACCTTTAAAATTTTTAAATTCATCTGAGGAAATTAATTTTTCCAGAGAAGGAATTGTTCTGAGTAACAATTTTTTATCTTCTTTTTCCATAATCTTTACTCCTTAATAAATTTAAATAGTTTACGAGAAGTATTTGCAGAGAGAGTAAAATAATGGTATAATCTAAAAAATATGGAAGAGGTACTCATTATGCTCAGAAAATTAACAATTTTGCTGGCTACTGTGGTCAGTGGAATTTTAAAGTTTACAAAAGGACAGGGAAAATTGTGGTGGACATGGCCATTTCCCGAACCATTTTTTACTATTTTTATGGTTTTTATACTTGTTTTTCTAAGCATTACCTCTATATTTATTCCCTGTGTGGCACCTGTTTTAATTATACCAATTATAATGATAGCAATAATTTTATATAAAAAAAGAAAATTCAGATAGTAAATTCTATAGTAAAAGAAGATAATCCTTTTTTGTAATTCTTTAACAAAAGAGGAGTTGTTTAAATTGGCTGTCAAATTCGTTTTTATTTAATAAGGTGTTAATTATATGGAAAATAATAGTATTTTGATTGTAGAAGATGAAAAAAAGACAGTCGAATTATTGAAATTACAGTTACAGAGTGAGGGTTTTACAATAACTGCTGCTTATGATGGAGAGGAAGGTTTACAAAAGGCAAAGAAAGAAAAACCTTCCCTTATTATTCTTGATATAATGTTGCCTAAAATAGATGGTCTGGAAGTATGTAGAATACTTAAGAATGATAGTAAGACAAAGAATATTCCTGTCGTTATACTGACCTGCAGGCATGATATGGAAGTAAGACTTGAAGGCTTTAAAAAAGGGGCAGATGATTATATAGTAAAGCCTTTTGACCATAGAGAATTACTTGCCAGAATTAATAGTATTCTCCGTCTGATAAAATTGCAAAATACTTTGAAAGCATCTATAGAAGAAGTAGAAAGAATATCTGTTATAAATGAAATAAATAAAGCAATCAGTTCGAGCCTGAATTTGGAAGAAGTACTTAAAATAATAGGCTGTCAGACTAAAAGATTAATAGATTATGATTTAATAAGTGTTGCATTGCTAAATAAAGGTAATAAATTTGTTAAAGTCAGAACCCTTGTTCCTCATGCTAACATTGAAGTGGGAGAGGAGTTTTATATACCTTTTGAAAGTTCATTTCTGACTCAGAACATAACAGGTGGAACTACTTTAAGTTTTTCTGATAAAAAAATACTGGAACTCTCTGTTACTCCGGATTTAGATAAAGTTTTGTCTGCTATTATTGTCCCTCTGAATGTCAGGAGAAAAACCATTGGGAGTCTTAATATAGGCAGTTATAAAGAAAATGCTTTTTCTACAACTGAATTGGAAGTGGCAAATCAAATAGCCTCCCAGGTAGCTATAGCTATGGAAAATGCCAGACTTTATGAGAGAGTAAGTGAATCAGAAAAAAATTATCATCAACTCTTTGATAATGCTCTGGATTTAATACTTCTTCATGACCCGGAAACGGGTTCTGTAATAGGAGGAAACCGTAAAGTTATTGAGGCTTTAGGTTTTTCTGAAGATGAGCTTATTAAAATGTCTATGAGTGATTTAATTTCTTCATCTTCATCATTAAAAGCAGAAGAGATACTAAGAAAAATAAGAGACGAAGAAGAATTGATTTTTGAAACCTCTTATAAAAAAAAGGATGGTTTGGCATTACCTGTAGAAGTAAGTGCAAAATTAATTGATTTTCACGGCAAACAGCTTGTTCAGGGTTTTGCCAGAGACATAACTGTTCGAAAACAGGCAGAAAAAGAGTTACATTTTTTGGCCAATATTACTACCAATGCACCTCTGGCTATAATAGGAACTGATAATGATGGTATAATAACTTCATGGAATAAAGGTGCAGAAATAATATTTGGTTATGAAACCGAAGAAATCACAGGTAGAGCCTGTGAAATATTAATTCCTGATGAGTTGAAAATTCAAAGAAATCTTATTATACAGGAAGCTCTTCTAAAAGGACTGCTGGAAGAAATAGAAACAGAAAGGATAGCTAAATCCGGGGAAAGGGTTCCTGTCAAAATAACTTATTCTGTTATAAGAGATGAAAAAGGTAAGAATATTGGAATAGCTCATATAATCAGAAATATTTTACAAGAAAGAGAATTACAACGTCAGCTTATCCAATCAGAAAAACTTTCTACTATGGGACAATTAGTATCAGGGGTAGCTCATGAATTAAATAATCCCTTAACAGGTATAATAGGGTTTACAGAATTACTTATGCTGGAAGTGAATAAACCTCTTTATAATGATTTAAAACGTATTCATCAGGAAGCGAGTAGAGCCAGAAGAATTGTTCAGAATTTATTGTCTTTTGCCAGAATGCATAAATCGGAAAAGACAAGAGTTGATATAAATGGAATTATAAATAATGTGTTAGAACTTAAATCTTATGAGATGAGAGTTGATAATATTGAGGTTATTAGTGATCTTGATTTAAATTTACCTGTTACTCTGGGAGATCCTCATCAATTACAACAGGTCTTTCTTAATATTATTAATAATGCCCATCAGTCTATGACTTCTGCCTGTCAGTCAGGAAGTATGATTATCAGAACATACAGTAAAGAAACCAGTCTTATTATGGAATTTATAGATACAGGACCCGGTATTCCTAAAGAAAATATAACGAAAATTTTTGATCCGTTTTTTACTACCAAAGAGGTAGGGAAAGGGACAGGACTTGGTTTAAGTCTGTCTTATGGAATAATTAAAGACCATGGAGGTTATATTTATGTAAAGAGTGAGGAAAGTAAAGGTGCCTGCTTTACAATAGAATTACCATTGATTATTGATAATGGATGTATTAATGAAATAAGGTCATACTCTTCTGAATATCCAGTTATCAGGGAACTGGATATTCTGATTATAGACGATGAAGATACAGTGTTACAACTTTTTAAAGAAATTCTATCTCGTGAAGAAAACAGGGTGGAGCTTGCTAAAGATGGTAAAATTGCTCTTGAAAAGATTGACTCAAAAGGTTATTTCCATGTTATCATCTGTGATATAAAAATGCCCAATATGAATGGTAATGAGCTTTATAATTTATTGAAAAGTCAACAATCTGAACTAATAGAAAATTTTATATTTATGTCTGGAGCGATAAATGATTTTGAAACTTTAAGTTTTTTTGATCGAGAAATCAATCCCCTTCTTTTAAAGCCTTTTTCTATTAGCGAGGTACTCAACGCTATATTCAAAATTGTAAATAAAAAGAAAGATTGTAATAGTTTCCAGGATTTAGAAAAAATTAAGATATTTTAACCAGTATGCACAGGGATTTTCATTATTATTAAATTATTAGCTTCAGTAAAAATAAACCTTTTATGTTTAAAGCTATTAACTATCAGCTTTCAGCTGGAAAAGCTGGTAGGTGATAGCTAATAGTAATTTAAGAAATATATTTTATTACAATAAAAGGATGAGGAGGAATTTTTTCAGCAATCACTAATATATTTATTTTGAATTCATTTCCTGATTTATTTTTAATAATAGATACATATTCATAATGTACCATTCTAGAGGTGATAAGATGACCCTTTACTGCAAACTTTGCGGTACTAAAAATAATGATACGGATAAATACTGCAGTTATTGTGGAGAAGAGATAGCAGGAGGGAGCACTTTACTCAGTAGTTCATTATCTCCAGATAGTATAATAGGAGGCCGTTATACAATTCTTTCTCTGATTAAAGCCGGAGGTATGGGGGCAGTATATAAAGCCACTGATGGAAGACTTGATAGAATTTGTGCAGTAAAGGAATTGTTTTCAGATTATGATAACTCTGAAGAGCAAGAATATGCAATAAAGCGATTTAATACTGAAGCAAAAATTTTATCTAACCTGCAACATGATCATCTTCCAGTTGTATATGATTATTTTATAGAAAATGGAAGATATTATCTTGTAATGTCTTTTATAGAAGGAGAAGATCTCGATACCATACTCGAAAGAGAGGGTACGCCCTTCCTTACAGAAGATAAGGTTGTGGAGTGGGCTCAACAAATTCTTACAGTCCTGGATTACCTTCACAATCAGTCTCCCCCTATAATTTATCGTGATATAAAACCTGCTAATATTATGATTCGCGTAGACGGTAGAGCAATGCTCGTGGATTTTGGTATTGCAAGAGTTGTTAATCCTGAACAGAAGGTATCAAAAACATCAATTGGTACAGATGGTTATGCCCCTAAAGAACAATATAAAGGTCAGGTTGAACCCAGAAGTGATATTTATGCCCTTGGTGCTACAATGCATCATTTACTAACAGGCGAGGTACCTGTACCTCTTGATTTTGAACCTGTATCTTTTTTTAACCCAGGTATAAGTACGAATTTAGAACAAATAATAATGAGAGCTCTTGAGAGGGAGGTTTATAATAGATTTGCTGATGCGAAAGCTATGCTTGAGGCACTTCAAAATTATAATGTTGTTATCCCTAAAGAACAAAACGTAAGTGATGATGTTTTTGACCTTCAGATTGATGAAGAAGGTACGACCTCTGATGAATTTTATGATTTAGACCTTGATGATGAGATGACATCAGGACCTCTTACACCTTTAGAGGAAGAAGATGATGACGATCAGGCAGTACCGGGTTTACTTGAATGGACAGGAGAAAAGGATACTATTACTCAAATAAGAGAAGAGGAAAAGAAAGAAAGTTTAAAACCAAAAGAAAAATTTGATCAAACAGCACTTGAGGAATTTTCCCGGGATTTTAAGAGAATTACAGAAGCTGCAAGATTACAGGGAAAAACTTCATCAGAGAAAGGGTTGGAAGAATTTACTGAAGATTTACAGGTAAAAGAGGAAGCCAATGAACCAGAGGTAGAAGAGGATTTTGAAGGACTGGAAGAAGAGGAATATGAAGAAAGTGATGAAGAGGCTTTTGATGATCTTTCTATAGAAGAGGAAAGTGATGAAGAGACTTTTGATGATCTTTCTATAGAAGAGGAAAGTGATGAAGAGGCTTTTGATGATCTTTCTATAGAAGAGGAAAGTGATGAAGAGGCTTTTGATGATCTTTCTATAGAAGAACAGGATGAAGCTATGCAAATGGAAGAAGAGGAATTGGAGAAAGAACTTCAAGAAGAGGTTAAGAAAAAAGAAAAAGAAGTCCTAAAAGAACCTGAGAAGACCTCTGAAGAAACACCTCTTGAGGAAGAGACAGAAGAAGTCCTAAAAGAACCTGAGAAGACCTCTGAAGAAACACCTCTTGAGGAAGAGACAGAAGAAGTCCTAAAAGAACCTGAGAAGACCTCTGAAGAAACACCTCTTGAGGAAGAGACAGAAGAAGTCCTAAAAGAACCTGAGAAGACCTCTGAAGAAACACCTCTTGAGGAAGAGACAGAAGAAGT
>Ga0302240_1001220_pt1 | contig 21402 bp, 24 predicted proteins | sample AAG_UR_His_MG_FD_193538 | JGI IMG/M metagenome (GOLD analysis project Ga0302240, IMG submission 193538) | Enriched activated sludge microbial communities from anaerobic digester in WTTP, New Holstein, Wisconsin, United States - AAG_UR_His | ecosystem: Engineered > Bioreactor > Anaerobic >... | reverse complement strand
GAGGTGTTACGTATGACAAGGGTTATGCAGGCTTTATATAAAGAATTCAAAGAGGAAGGTATAGAAGAAGGTATTGAAAAAGGTATTGAAAAAGGTATTGAAAAAGGTATTGAAAAAGGTATTGAAAAAGGTATTGAAAAAGGTATTGAAAAAAATAGAATGGAAATGGCACATAAAATGCTGGAAGATAAGGTTGATATAAATTTAATCGTAAAATATACAGGTCTTATGATTGAGGAGATCAAGGAATTGATGAAAAAAGACAGGGATTAATGGGATTATAAGGGATTGCCGGAATTTTTTTATCACAGATTAAAAGGATTACACGGATTACACGGATTTTTAATGGCACTCTCCGTGTAATCCTTTAATTCATTGTTCAGACAATCAATCGTTTAAAAGTTAAACTTTTACCCCCGAAGTTGATAAGGAGACCGACTTCAAGCCTGTAAGCTTTCAGATAATTTAATACCTGTGCCAGATGCACATCTTCCAGTTTAATTACCGCCTTCAACTCCACTAAAATTTTACCTTCAACAATAAAATCGGCCCGCCCTGTACCGATAGGTTCAGGTAAATCCCTGTAAAAAATATTCTGTTCAATTTCACGGGCAAAAGCAAGCCCTGCTTTATTCATTTCATAAGCCAGAGCCCGATGGTAAATCACTTCCTGAAAACCATTCCCGAGAAATTTGGGCACCTCAAATGATGCACTAATAATCTTTTCAGTAATATCCCTGTATTTCAAATCGTTCTTCATAATCCGTGTAATCCTTTAATCCGTGTCAATCCGTGATTCAGACAACTAATTCCTGACAGGACGGAAACCCAGGTAGTTAAAGCGGAGAACAGGGGAGTCGCTGTAGCGGTTCGCCGACCGGCAGTCACCGGGATTACCGTTCCAGCTGCCGCCGCGAATGACCCGGGTTAAGTCCGAAGTAGGACCGGTAGGATTTGTGTCGGAACTTATACCATAATAATCAGGAGTGAACCAATCACTGCACCATTCACACACATTCCCGCTCATATCATAAAGACCGAAACTATTCGGTAACAACTGCCCCACATCATGATGATTTCCACCGGAATTAGTAGGATACCACGCATAATTCCCTATATTCGGAGGATCCGGCGGATAGGGATCTCCCCAGTAATATTCTGCAGTAGAACCTCCGCGACACGCATATTCCCACTCTGCCTCCGTAGGAAGGCGATATCCATTAAGAGTCCTCCATACAGAAGGATCATTCCCTCTGTTATTTATAGGACCATAACAGGGTGTTAAACCCTGCTGACTGCTTAACCAGTTACAGTATGCCACCGCTCCATACCAGTTTACATACACTACAGGACGATTCTCATAACCGGGAACTACTGAAAAGGTTCCGGCACCAGGGCCGCCTGTTATCCCCTGAAATTCATCAGCAGTCAAATCAATCCACTTAAATCCACCTTCTGTCTGATTACCTTCAGAATTCAAAAATAACACATAATCTGAATTCCTTACTTCATATTTAAACATATTAAAAGAACTTACAGTAACAGAATGAACAGGCTCTTCATATGAACAAACATTACTCCCCATTTCAAAGGCCTTTCCCGGAATCGATACCATCGGAGGCTCTGCTACAGATGTTGCATTCGTCACAGCAGTCGGAATCACAGTCGCCGTAGCAGCCGCTCCCGTAAGCACTATATTTATTTCCACTTCTCCACCGGCTGGAACAGAACCGTAACCTGTGCCGGTCTTCCCGTCCGTCGCAGTGGCAATCACTGTCACAGGATTTGAAGGTATTCCGGGAAGAATATAATAACCGCTCCCGTCTGTTACTGTATAATTTGTAAAATTCTCTGCCTTTACCTTTACACCTGACAGGCCATTTCCATTATAGGTCACTGCACCTTTTACAGTACCTGAACCGTCTGTTACAGTTATACTCACATCAGAACGGTTTGAGCCATTTAATGCAATAACCTTACCTATGCCTGATTTAGTGGCAGTAAATATACCGGTTGATGACACAGTCCCTATATCACCTTCTACAGACCACGTGGCAGAAGGAATTACAGGATTGCCGTTACTGTCAGCAGCATAAACACTGAACTGATACGTTCCTCCTATACCCACAGGACACAGAAGCCTCTCAGGGATTACTTTAAAACCAGAAAATGATACAGATGAACCATTCGGGTCTGCCACAACTACAGACTGCTCTATAGAAACAAAAGAACCGTATTCCACTGTAAGAGTATTCAATCCTGCAGGAAGACCGGAGAGATTGAAGTAACCTTGTCCGTCTGTAGTACCTTTTACGCCGCCGATTGTTACAGTCGCTCCTTCGGCCGCATGATAGTCCGACGGAGGATCATTGCTGTAAAGAACTACCATACCGGTTGATGTTACTGATTGATGGGCGGAAATTTTATCTTCCGAAAGAAAGGGAATAAAGACAAATCCTCCCTGAGAACCGAAGATTGATGAAACAAAAGCCGCTAAAGTACAGCAGCCTGTCAGATTTATTATTCCGTACAGGGAAACACATAAAAGTAATATAAAACCTATCAAAAAATTTCTACTGAACTTCAAAACACGACTCCTCCTTTTGATAATCATTACGGTAAGAAATACAAAACAACTGTAATACTTTTATCCGCAATCAAGCAGAGACTAAAAAATTCAAAAAATTACCTCCTCTATGTATTATTTATGCTTACCACGGTAAATCAAAAAGATGGTATTACAATTTCTTTATTAATATATTTTTATTCGACATAATAAAGCAAAATCCCTATCTCTTTTAATATATCAATCACCTTCAGTTCACTTAAAATAAATTTATTCAATTTTACTGAATAATAAAAATTTATAAGACATATAAAGTTCTTCTATAAATATAAGAGTTAAAAAATTACAATTTCCCGAAAAATTTTTATTTATTTTTTTATATTTCTTTCAGATTGAATTTTACGTTCTACCGTGATAAGATAATAAAGGGAAAATGATGGAGGTGTTACGTATGACAGGGGGTATATAAAGAATTTAAAGAAGAAGGGATAGAAAAAGGTCAATTAAGGAGGAATTCCGTTGGAAAGTGTGGCAAGAAAATTAGATGTAAATAAGAAATATAGTTATGCAGATTATCTCACCTGGTCTGATGATGAAAGATGGGAGCTTATTGATGGTGTTCCTTATAATATGAGTCCTGCTCCTGTACTGGATCATCAGAGAATATCAGGAGAATTATTCAGACAAATAGCTAATTATTTAATCGATAAAACCTGTGAAGTATTTGCTACACCTGTAGATGTCAGATTTCCTGAAGATAAGAAAAAGAATGATAAAGAGATATTTGATGTTGTTCAGCCTGATATTATTGTTGTCTGTAATGAGGATAAAGTAAAAGACAAAAAAAGTTGTCTTGGTGCTCCCGATATTGTAATAGAAATTCTTTCTCCTTCTACTGCTTCTAAAGATTGTTTAAAGAAAAAAATGCTTTATGAAAGAAACAGGGTAAAGCATTACTGGATTGTAGAGCCAGAGGAGAAAGAAGTTTATGTTTATACACTGAAGAATAATGATAATTATGGAACTCCTGAAGTATATACAAAATCCGATAAGATAAAGGTTGATGGTTTTGAAGGTCTGGAGATAGATTTAAGCCTGGTGTTCAGAAAAGCCATCAGATAGAGTTCAGAGTTAAGATGGTATTAGAATAAGTAAGGACAGGGCTCTAAATCTGTCTGGATAAAAAAAGCCAGGTATATTTTACCTGGCCCTTAACCGGTTCACAAAATTCATTCAGTATTTAAAAAGCATCTTCAGGTTTCCATATTTTCCATACTTTCCCTGTAAGATCAATGGATGGTTTTAGAGTTGCTTTCCCCGGTTGCCATCCTGAAGGCATTACTTCTCCTGTCTTTCTGACATGCTGAAAAGCTTTAATCTGACGAATAAATTCCGAAACATTCCTTCCCACGCTCGGAGTAAGAACTTCCATTGCCTGAATAACTCCATCAGGATCTATAATGAAACGTCCTCTTATATCAACTCCCCCTGCTTCATCATATACACCATATACTCTACCTATTTTTCCTCCTCCATCTGTAAGCATTGGGAATGGAACTCCACCTTCCACCATTTTCGATAATTCTTCTTCCTGCCATATTTTATGAACAAAACGACTGTCTGTACTCACTGACAGTATCTCTACATCCATAGCTTTAATCTCATTGTACTTGACGGCAACTGCCGACAGTTCAGTTGGTCATACAAAGGTAAAATCACCAGGATAAAAACATAAAACCACCCATTTACCCTTATAATCCGAGAGTTTTATGTTTTTAAATTCTCCCTTTACATAAGCAGAAGCTTCAAAGTCAGGGGCAACTTTTCCCACTTTTGCCGTTACCTGTACTTCCTGTTTTGGAAAGAGAGCATCCTGCTTTAATTCCAGGTTTGTTACAGGTCCTTTTGCTGGTTCGATACAATCAACTTTATTTTCTTCTCCCCTTGCACATGTTAGAAAAAGATTGATCATAAGAAGAGCACATACCAGTATAAGCCATACATTATATTTTTTAAACATTGCTACCTCCTTAGATATAAATTGTTATAGAAATTTGCAAACCGGTTTTTATTAGCTATTAAAAATCTAAACATTTACTCTAAATCCTTCATCCAGGATTACCCGATAGTTCATCTACTGTTGAAGAGAACATCTGTCCTATAAGGATTATATTTACAAAAGATACCTGTGTTTAACTATTACTTTTTTTATAATCCCCTCAGGGATAATTGTTATTTCTCACCTCCTAATGTTTCAATAACATTTTCAATCCGAGTAATATAAGAGCTATACCGAATATTTTTTCCAGAACATTAGTGGATAAACTGGTGGCAAACTTCGCTCCCAGAAATCCCCCTAAAAAAAAACCTATACATATAAAAATCGCTATTTTAAAATCCACATAACCCTGTTTAAAATAAGTCCATACCGCAAGAAGACCAATAGGTGGAATAAGTAGAGCCAGAGTTGTTCCCTGGGCTTTATGCTGAGAAAGACCGAACAAAAAAACAAGAGCAGGAACTATAATTACCCCTCCACCTATACCTATGAGGCCACTGGTAAATCCTGCAACCAGACCAAGAAGTATATAAAGTACAATAGTGAACATAATCTACACTCCATTTATTTTTTTCACTGCCTGTGAAATAGTATCAAAGAAATAATCTTGCCCGAGAAAATTATAAAATCCGGCATTAGTAAGGACATCTCTTACAGGCCCTTTTAAGGATGCTATATAAAACTTACAACCCTGAATCTTCAAATTGCTTACAATCCCTCTCAGAGTTTCCTCCCCGGAAGCATCTATATCATTTATACCACTTCCATCGAGTATAAAATATTTCATTTCTTTTTTTTCTGATAATAATTGAATTACTTTATTTTCAAGAAACCTGACATTTGCAAAATATAAAGAAGCATCAACACGTAAAATACCGATATGTGGCCACGTTACTGCTTCAGGAAATCTTTCTACATTTCTGTATATTTCATCACTCTCAGGCATTTTACCAAGAACTGCCACATGAGGTCTTGCCGTTCTCCATATAAAAAGAGCAAGAGACGTAATTACACCTACTAAAATACCCTGTTCCACACCTATGAGAAGGGTTGTAAGGAATGTAATTACAAGGACATAGCCATCTTTTCTATTAACTTTAAAAGTGTGGTTAGCCCCTTTTATATCTATAAGCCCTATAACTGCCACCATAATTACCGCAGCAAGACAGACCTTGGGTATATAGTAAAGATAGGGAGTAAAAAATACTACAGTAATAGCAATAAAAACTGCTGTAATAATGGAAGCCATACCTGTTCTGGCACCTGCTTCATAATTTACTGCTGTTCTTGAAAAACCTCCCGTTACAGGATAGGCACTAAAGAAGGAACCCCCTATATTTGCAAGCCCCAGACCAATCAATTCTTTATTTGCGTCTATATTATGTCTTGTCCTTGTAGCAATTGCTTTTGCAACAGAGATGGATTCCATAAATCCCACCACCCCTATAATAAGAGCTACTATAAATAAATCTGAAATAATCTTAAAATCAAGTTCTTGTATCCTGAAAGGTGGAAAACCTTTTGGTACATCTCCTATAACAGAAATACTTGCAGAAAGCCCTCCGTAATAAACTGTTAACATACCCAACACTATTGCTATAAGGGCACCGGGGATTTTTTTATTTATGTTTTTCAACAAATAAATTATTCCTATACTTATAATACCTGTAATAAATGTAATCCAATTTATCTCATTAAACTGTTTAATTGTTTCATAGAGTGTTACAAAAACTATATGATGATCTTGAAGTTTTAACCCTGTAAGATGTTTTAACTGACTCATTCCGATAATAATAGCAGCAGCAGATGTATAACCACTTATCATAGAATGGGAAAGAAAATTATCCAGAAAGCCTATTCTGAATAAACCCATTAATAAAAGTAATAGACCTGACAGAAGAGCGAGTACTATAGCATAAACCATATATTCATCCCCTGTGAGATTAAGTTCTGCCAGAGAAGAAGCCACTAGAAGTGAAATTATTGCCACAGGTCCCACGGAAAGCTGTCTTGAGGTTCCCATAATGGCATAAATAGCTACAGGCACTATAGATGCATAAAGACCTGCAACAGGAGGAAGACCGGCAATCATAGCATAGGCCATACCCTGAGGTATTAATAAAACTGCAATAGTAAGCCCTGCTGTAAGGTCTCCCGTAAAATCCTCTTTACTGTAATTTCTAAGAGAATCTAAAAGAGGAAATATAGAAAATATTTTATTAGCCGGTTTTGAAGTTTCTAGATTCAAGTAAAGATATTCTCCTTATGTCGTAATACGTAATACAGATGAAGATTAAAACAATATTTTATCTCCAGTTGCTGTTAACCTCTCACTTCTTTGGAGTCACAAAATTTTCCAGTTTAGGATAAAAGATACCAAAAAGATAGGTACCAAGTATCATACCTGCCAGAGTAAACAGTGCTGCAAGCTTTCCCTCTCCAAGCTGGGTCAATATGGTACCGGGACAGGATCCTGTAACACCCCAGCCAAGGCCGAATATAAGACCTCCTATTACATTACCCCAGTGACGATCTTTAGGTGTTATTTTTATCTCTTCACCTGTTATTGTTTTCAGATGTGCTCTTTTTATTATTTGAATACCTATGGCACCTGCTATTATTCCACTTCCTATTACTCCCATTAAATGAAGATTTTTAAGTAAAAACATATTTGCTATAAAATCATATTGTGTTGCACCAACTCTTGAGAGTATAAAACCAAATAAAATTCCGAAAAATAGATTTAATATATTCATCTTTAATGCACCCCAATTACTCTAAACAAAATATTCATCATAAGAAATCCACCTATCATAAAACATATAGTTGAAATAAAACTTGGTAATAAAAACTGGGCATTACCTACTATGCCATGACCTGATGTACAACCTCCTGCAAATCTCGCTCCAAAACCTACCAGAATACCGCCTGCAAATAACATTACATATTTTAAATAACCAGGGAAGATCGTTGCCAGCATAGTAAAACCTTTTTCGAAATTAAAGGTAAGATCCTTTCCTAAAGTTATTGAAAGCAATCCCCCTATAATAAGACCCATTACAAATAAAAAACGCCAGTCGAATTTGTTCTTAAAAGCTTCCTTTTCAAAAAATTTTAGCCCTTTTGTAGGAAGAGTTATTTTGCATAGATTTACACATCCTGTAGATACTCCCAGTGGATTACCTGTAAAGATAAAAAATAGAAAGATAAATAAACCTATAGCAACACCTCCTGCCCACCAGGGCCAGACACTTACAAAAATAGTTTCAAACATTTTATACACCTCTTGATGGTAACATATGATAGCTTATCTTCTCATCAATTACAACTAAATATATAGATGCCAAAAAAGAAGAAAGGATTCATAAAAGAATCATAACACGTGACAGTCAAAACATAACAGAATTTCCATCCTGTCACCTCTTAACAGTCACGCGTTAAAATCTAAATCTTCGGCCCATGAACATTCTGACATATGGGACAACTTTCAGTAAATCCTGCTGCTGCCCAGGCAGTAACTCCTCCGGCAATATTTGCCACATTCTTTATACCTTTAGCTTTTAATATACTTGCTGCCATACTGGAGCGTTGCCCTGTACTGCATATACATATAACAGGCTCCCCTGTAATATCCTTATAACCTGTCCTTGTATCAGGTGCCGCCATATGGAGAGCTCCTTCAATATGAAAACTCTGAAATTCTCCTTTTGCCCTTACATCAAGTAAAGTGAAGTTCTGTTTGTTACACATATCCCTTACTTCATAAACGGACATCTGCTTTATACCTTCTACAGGAAAACCTGCATTTGCCCATTGTTGAAGTCCTCCATCGAGCCATCCCTCCACTTTATCCAAACCCACTCTTCTTAATTGTATAAGGGCATTACATAAATCTTCTTTTGTTTCCACTACAAGAAGTAAGTTTCTGTCTACAGGTAATATCCATCCTGCAAAGGTCTGAAAATTACCTGTAATAGGATTATGAATAGAGCCGGGGATATGTTGACCTCCGAAAGCCGCAACAGATCTTGTATCCAGGACAAGACATCCTTTTTCTATGGCTTTATTAAATTCCTTTGGAGAGAGAGCTTTCACGGAAGGTAATTCTTCTGTAATAGCCGGACCTTCACCGTTTGTAGCAGAACATCTTGAAAAATGATCCGGTGCCGCTGGCATTTCAGCAAGAAGTAATTTTTTAAAATCTTCCAGAGCAAAAGGTTTCAATGATTTATTATATCTTCTTTCATATCCTATAGTAGATGTTCTCTTTGCACTCATAGCTTTACCACAGAGTGAACCTGCTCCGTGAGCAGGATAGACTTCTACGAAATCTGGTAGTTCCATAAGTTTCTTCAAACTGTTAAAGAGTTTTTCTGCCAATTCGTCTGCCATACCGGGAAACAGATCAGGTCTACCCACATCACCTACAAAAAGTGTATCTCCACTGAAAAGTCCACAGGGTTCTTCCCCTCTGGATGTATCTGTTACAAGATAGCAGACACCGTCAGGTGTATGGCCAGGTGTTGAAATAACTTTCAATTTCAAATGTTCAATTTGAAATTCATCGCCATCTAATACTGTTTCATGGGGGAATTTGCAGTTTGAAGCCTTCGGCGCTATTATTTTTGCTCCTGTTTTTTTAGCAAGTTCTATATGACCTGAGATAAAATCTGCATGGAGATGGGTTTCCAGGATATGGGTAATTGTATATCCCATATCCTTGGCATCATCGATATACTCCTGAACATCACGTTTTGGGTCTATTATGGCACAGCATTCCTTTCCTCCCAGAAGATAAGATACATGGGCAAGACCCTTCACATAATACTGTTTTACAAACATTTGTTAAAACACCTCCGTAAAGTTTATTTATGAGTGAGCCAATTACTCACTAACATTTTCTTCAAAATATTATAATATTTTTACAAAATATCTTTGTACCTAATTATTAAAATTATAATAAATAATCATAATGCTGTTCAACAAAAATCATATATTTCAGTTAACTTACAGATCTACACGGATCTTCAATTTCTGGATGCTCAGGAAAAACCTGAAGACCCGCATGATTTATCAGAAGAACCAGAACTTTTAGAGATAAAGCTTGATATAAGTTTCTCCAGGTCTGTTCCTTCACAGTCAGGACATTTGACTTTTGTTTTATCTTCTCTTATCTTCAGAAATTTTTCAAATCTCTTTAAACATTTTTTACATTCATATTCGTATATTGGCATATAAAAACACCTGCTTATATCTTAATATTATATTTCTAAGTACCGTAACAGGCAATTAGTATCCATCTCGCAAGCCTGTCCCTGTCCGGGCTCTTACGCAAAATCTATGATCCTGTTACAATGAAATCTGTTATTACAGAATATACAGTTTTGTATTTATTTAAAGTTATAACTTTCTCCTTTGACGGCATATCTTTTGCTCCAGAGCCCGGACAGGGACAGGTGTGTATATTTAAAATTTTTTGGATACTTTTTTATCTGGAGCGGTACTAAGTACCGTAACAGGCAATTAGTATCCATCTCACAAGTCTGTCCCTGTCCGGGCTCTTACGCAAAATCTATGATTCTGTTACAATGAAATCTGTTATTACAGAATATACAGTTTTGTATTTATTTAAAGTTATAACTTTCTCCTTTTGACGGCATATCTTTTGCTCCAGAGCCCGGACAGAGACAGGTGTATATGTTTTTGGATACTTTTTTACCTGTTGCGGTACTAAGATGCATTATTAACTAAAAAGATTCATCCTGAGATTCAGACAGAAATCAGGCAAATTTTTATAAAAATCCTGTAAATTCAATAGTTATGCACCAGGAGTCAAAATAATCTTAAACCTTCTGACATAGGTCCTTTGTATTATGTATTTTTTCAAAAGACGTAACTCCTGATTTATTTTCATATAAAGCGTAAAGCACATTCAGAAATATAAAGAAGTTTTTTTTATAAAATAAATGTACCGAGGCGAACAAAACCTTTCACCTTATATAATAATTATTCAAAAGAAGTCAGATTCTTAAAAGCTTCATAACGCCATTCTATATCAACAGACTTCAACTTACTCATTTTATCCAGACTGAAATCCTCTACATTATATGAAGCCATAACACTTGCGTAGACTATACCCTTCTTTAAATTCCCCGGTGTAACTTTTCCAGTTTCAGCAAGAAATCCCATCAAACCTCCTGCAAAAGTGTCTCCTGCCCCTGTAGGGTCTTTAACCTCTTCCAGAGGAAAACCGGGGAGAGAAAATACTATTTCTTTAGTATATAATAGAGCTCCATGCTCTCCTTTTTTAATTATAACCACCAGAGGACCCAGGTTTAATATATGTTTTGCAGCAGCAGGCAAACTATAGGTCTCGCATAACTGCCGGGCTTCGGCGTCATTTATGAAAACCATGTTCGTGTTCTTCATTACCTCTAGAACTTTGTCTTTTTTCTGGTTTATCCAGAGATTCATAGTATCACATGCTGTAAATTTAGGATTTTTTATCTGTCTTAAAACATCAAGCTGTAAATCAGGATCAATATTAGCCAGAAATACAAATTCAGCTTCTCTGTAGACAACAGGTATTTTCGGCTGAAAATTTTGAAACACATTTAACTGCGTATCAAGGGTATGGGCCTGATTCATATTATATTCATAGGTACCCTTCCAGTGGAAGGTTTTTCCATTTTCTATGACTTCAAGACCTTTTAAATCTATATTCCTGCTTCTAAAAAATTCAATATGTTCTTTGGGAAAATCTCCTCCTACTACACCGACAAGATAAACATCTTTATGAAAAAAACTGGCAGACACTGATGCAAAGGAGGCAGCCCCGCCTAAAACCCTCTCTTTGACTCCAAAAGAAGTTTTTACATCATCTAAAGCAACAGAACCTACTATTATTAAACCCACTGTATTTCCTCCTTAATAAATCGTGATGCGTAACAACCCGGGCGAACACGAGATGTGCCCTTAATATAAAACCCTGACTTTGCACTTCTTTTCACTTCTGAATTGCTGAATTTCGCAACATCTGAAATAAAAGCCGTTCAAAATTTTTGAACGGCTTTTATAGTAAAAATTTTCTATCTACTCCCCTGGAGAAATTGCATTCACAGGACAAACTTCAACACATGCACCACAGTCTATACAGGCATCGGTAATCATATAAGGAGCTCCTTCTTCAATAGCATTCACAGGACACTGTTCTGCACAACTGCCGCAAGCTATACATTCTTCACTGATCCTATACATTTTAAATCCTCCTAAAATTTTCAACATTTTCTCTCAAGATAACAACACAATCTGTTTTTAAAAACAATCATATATTAATATATAAATTAATTTTAGTCAAGTTATTTCTATGGAAGAATTTACAGGAAAAAGACAAAAGGAAATTGTGAAACTACAGGAAAACATATTATACTTTTTTATAATTACAGAAATTACAGAGTTTAATTCAAATGAAATTCTTTGGACATTGAAATTTACCAAAGAAGGAATAATTCAGATTATATAGAAATTTCACAAAAAAACAAAGTAAGAGGAGGTTCGGCAGAATTAATTATGCCAGTAATTATGTCAGAATCAAAAATAAAAGAATTTCTTAATAAAATGCACGAAGACCCTTTATATAAACAAATTTTAGCCCTTCCCAAAAATGATCTCCACTGTCATCTCGACGGAAGTCTCAGACTTTCAACCATTATGGATTTGATAAGAAAACAGGAGCCAGCCTATCCGATTGATGAAAGCAAAATCTCCGGGATTGTTATTAAAGATGATATGATGTTTCAAAAAGAAAAATCCCTTGTGGAATATCTCCGGGCCTTTGATATAACCAGTTCTGTTCTGCAGGACTGTGACTCACTCGAGAGGGTTGCCTATGAACTATGTGAAGATGCTTCAAAAGAAAACGTAAGATATATGGAGATCAGATTTGCCCCTATACTTCATACAAATAAAGGAATGTCTCTGGAAGACGTAACTACATCGGTATTAAAAGGCATGGAAAAAGCAGAAAAAACATTTGATATAGTTACAGGTTTAATTATATGTGGAATGAGGCATTATGTTCCCTGCGGCATAGCAGATAATCTATTAAAATCCTTACCCTATTCCACTCACAAAGAAGCATCCATTTATCTTGCCATGCAGACAGCCCAGCATACAGTGGAAATGGCAAAACAAAACCATCACGTAGTGGGTTTTGACCTTGCCGGAGGAGAAGATGGCAACCCTGCCAAAACTTATAAAAAAGCTTTCTACTATGTAACAAATGGCTATGTTCCAATCACTGTCCATGCAGGTGAAGCAGTAGGTGCAGAGTCTATTGAAGAATCAGTTAATTATCTCCATTGTAAAAGAATTGGCCACGGAACAAATCTTTATAAGAATAAGCTACTCCTGACCTATTTTATGAATGAAAGGATTCCTATGGAAATCTGCCTTTCCAGTAATCTTCAGACCTGTTCAGACATTACAAGGTTTGAAGACCATCCCTTTAAATATTATCTGGAACATAGAATCAGAACAGCCATATGCACTGATAACAGACTGGTTTCAAATACTACAGTAACAAAAGAGCTTTATATTGCGGCAAAGGTATTTAATCTGGATATGGATCATATAAAACTGATAATTATGCACGGCTTCAATGCAGCACTTTATAATTCTTATTATCCTGAATCGCAAAATGCCTATAACAGTCTGCGGAAATTAAGAAACAAAGTTGAAAAGGAACTGAATTATCCTGATGTAAAAACAAAGGTAACAGATGAATACAGTAAGAAATATCAAAAATAAAGAATGGCGCTATGAACAATATGAGTTTAAAACCAGAAGAATTGCTTAATTTTATAAAAGAGTCAGGGCTTCTTGTTATTCTTACAGGAGCTGGTATGTCGGCAGAAAGCGGTATCCCCACTTTCCGTGGAGAAGAAGGATATTGGAAAGTGGGGAGTAAACACTATCATCCCCAGGAAATGGCTACTTTAAGCATGTTTTCCCGTGTCCCGTACGAAGTCTGGAAATGGTATCTCTACAGAAGGGAAACTTGCAATCAGGTTCAACCAAACTCTGGTCACATAGTCCTGGGGGAAATGGAAAAAAAACTAAAAGATCGTTTTTTATTAATAACCCAGAATGTAGATGGTTTACATATAAGAGCAGGGAATTCCAGGAAAAGGACTTATGAAATTCACGGTAACATAAATCGTATGAGATGTTCTGAAGAATGTTCCCGGGAAACCTTTCCAATTCCGGTAAACCTTCAATGGAAAGATAAAGAAAGGGAATTCTCTCGGGAAGAAAAAAATCTCTTAGTATGTCCTCTCTGTGGGAAAATGGCACGACCTCATATTCTATGGTTTGATGAATGTTATAATGAACTTTATTATAAATTTGAAAGTTCTCTTTCTGCAGCAGACAAATTAGATTTACTCATAGTAATAGGGACAACAGGTACTACTACTCTGCCATACCGAATAATTACAGGTGTAATGAACAGAGGAAAACCCTTTATAGTAATAGATCCATATGAAAATGATGTTACAGAATTAGCAAAACAATATAATAAAGGTTGCCATCTACAACATAAAAGCGGTGAAATATTACCGGAAATCTATAAAATAATGAATGAGAGGTAAAACCTTATAGTGTTAGATAAACTGAATGAAAAAACTATAAATAGGATAGATTTTGAAGACATCTCAAAAGTAACCTATAAAGATATAGTTAATTCCATAATAAAAGAACCGGATATATCAGATTTTAAACCTCATAATATCTGTAAAATAGATCCCAGAACTTCTAACCGTATAGTCTATTCAACAGGAAGAGCGAAACGACCTCATGACAATAGACCGATTTCTACAAAAAAACAGGAGTTCTCCTGCGTAGTATGTGAGGGGAAAACAACTGGAATTATTGATAAAACTCCTCTTAGTGAAGGGTTTACTTTTATAAACAAAAACCTCTTTCCCATACTTTATCCGGAAGGCTATAAAGGAACAAATATTGAACCAGGTAAAGGCAATATAAAGACAGAAGGAGAAAAAGCCGTGGGAATGCATTTTGTTCAGTGGTCAAGTAATTATCATGATAAAGATATACATAATATGCCCTTAAAAGACGTTGAAACAGTATTACACAGACTGGCCATACTGGAAGAAAAAATGCTCCACTCAAAAGATTCTTTTATGCCATCAACTAAAGATTACGAATCTGAAGAACACTTCGGCTATGGAGGAATAATAAAAAATTATGGCCGACTGGTGGGAGGATCTCTTTTCCATGGTCATCAACAAATTATTCATACTAATATAATGCCCGGTAAAATAAAAGAAGATCTGAAGTTCCGAGAAAAATATGGAAGAACCTTTTCAGCTTTTATATTAGAAAAAAATCCAGAACACCTTACCCTGAAAGATATGGGGACCGTTAAAATTCTGGTTCCTTATTTTATGAAACGTCCTCTGGATACTATGATAATCTTAAAAAATTCCTCTAAAAACTATCTTCATCACTTAAATAATCAGGAAATTTCCGACCTGGCTTTAGCATTACAGATAAATCTTAAATCAGTTCCTGAATTAATGATAAAAATAGGGAGAGAACCAGCTTATAATGTTATTTTTCATACAGGCCCTTCTGTTGGGTTTTATATAGAAGTTCTGCCCTATACACAGGAAACAGGAGGCTATGAACACATAGGTATTTATATCTGTCAGAGTTCCCCTGAACTTACAGTAGAACTTTATAAGCCATATTATTGAGAAGTAAAAGTGAAATATGAAAAGTAAAACTTCAATCTTTCTCTATTCAATCGTTCATTTATATGATAAAATGTTCTTTACATTAAATTAGCAATCAACCATCAGTTTTCAACTTTTTAAGACTGCTTGCTACTGGCTGACTGCTAATAGCTGAAGGCTTATAAAAAAATGAGAGGAGACTTTATGAGTATCTTAACAACCACTGAAATTCAGGAAGAAATTGAAAAGGGACGTATTATAATAGAACCATTTACAAATGTTCAGATAGGCCCTGCTTCGGTAGACCTTACATTGAGCAATGCCTTCAGAGTATTTGTAAGATTACCCATGCATATTAAAGCTATTGATGATATTAATTATAAATGTGCCACTAAAGGAATATGGATCCCTGATGAGGAATATATTACCATTCATCCGGGAGATACCATACTGGGTATGACGAGAGAAAAGATTACTCTTCCGGAAGATATATGTGGTTGGTTGGAAGGTAGAAGTAAATTTGCAAGAATTGGTCTTCTGGTACATATATCTGCAAGTTTTATGCAATCAGGTATCTCAAACCATCAGGTTCTGGAAATGAGTAATTTCGGCCCCATACCTATTGATATGTACCCCGGTACAAGTGTATGTCAGTTCATATTTCAAAGGACTAAAGGTAGAGCCATATACACAGGGCAATTCAGACTTCAGACACCTGAGATTTTCTGTAAGGATTAATGGCTTTTTATTTACAAAAAGTTAACAATTTTGACTGGTAATTGTCTTTTGAAAGAATTATACTATAGTAGGATAGAATTTTAAAATTTTGAGGTGATATGAATGTCTGAGATAAGATCTCTTCAGGTAAGACTTTCAGATGTACAAAAACAAAGAGAAATAAAACAATGGACTTCTGATAATATAGTTGTAAAAGAAGAAGAAGGAGATATATTCTATGGGAAGATCGAAGAACAAGAAGCAATGCTTCAAAGGGAGTACGAAGAAGAAGCCCGGCGAATAAAAGAGTTTAAAGCAAAGTATCGTGCAGAAGATTCTCAACTGATTATTACAGATTCTATGGGAAGTTTCATAAAGAAGAAAGGGCAGCCTTTCTTTACTCAGGAAAGTATTACAGTAATGAAAGGAGCTATAGGAGATAGCTCGACAGTTATGGACACGTTGATAAATCTGGGAAGTCAGATTTCAGAGAAATCACCGGAAAATATTGAAGCTGCTATGAATCTTAATCCGAAGGAAATTGATACAAAAGGGAAAAAAGCAATTATTGGAACCTTTAATATAGCCTGGCTAGGAACAAAAAAAAGAAAGGAATCTGATTATAAAATGATAGCTGGGGTTATCACAGATTCTGAAGCTCAGCTACTGGGTATACAGGAAGTAAGTAATGAAGAGGGGTTGAAGAAAGTTTTAAAATATCTACCCGATTATGGTTATATTCTGGGTAAATCTGGAGGCCAGAAAGTGGCTGTTCTATTTGATAAAAAGCGTGTAAAATATGATATTAACTCTATAGACCAGATTACTGAAGCCAAGGTAGGAACACATCTGAGAGCACCGCTACTTGTAGATATGAAAATTGATAACACCTTTGATTTTACCTTTGTTGTGGCCCATCTGAAAGCTATGTTTGACGATAAGTCAATAGCAACAAGAACAGAACAGGCAAAAAGAATAAATAAATGGATATCAGAACATCTGGAAAAAAGTAATGATAAAGATCTTATTTTTGTTGGAGATTTTAATGATTTTGTAGGAAGTGATGCATTAAAATCATTACAAAAGGGAAAAAATGTACACTTTTTAACAGAAGGACTTGCTAAAGAATTCTATTCCAATATTCCTTATAAAGGTCTTATAGATCACTGTACAGTAACCAATGTAGAGGGCGGAGCAATGGATGAAGTCATACCGGGAAGTATCCATACAATTGATGAAAAAGAATACCCTGGCTATCTGAAATCCGTATCTGATCATAAACCTGTATTGTTTATAGTAAAAACTGATAAGGATAATGATTAATAGACTGGCTTTAATTATTAATTACTCTACTAAAAATTATAATACTTTATTTTAAAAGCACAGAGCAAAAGTACTTTAATTCATAATTTAAAAATTCCATACAATTTTATATTATTTCTATACTTTATGTATGAAAATCAATTTATTTAAATTTATACTAAAAAAGACAATTTCGAAGATATTTTTTATAATTTAAAGTCCTATTATGAATCACAGATAAAGGCCAAAATTAATCGTTCCTTGACAATACATGGTTTTTGTGATACAATTTCCCTCGTTTCTACCACTCAATTTTTCATAAGGAGGACTTTAATTTTATGGCGAACAAACCATTTAATGCATTCAAATTAGCTCAGGATCAATTTGACGCTGTAGCAGAACAGTTAGGACTTGATCAGGCCACAAAAGACTTCTTACGTAATCCTGACAGAGAATATCACTTTAATATTCCTGTCAGAATGGATGATGGCATAGTAAAAATATTCAGAGGTTTTCGTGTTCAGCATAATGATGCCCGGGGACCATGTAAAGGAGGTATTCGCTTTCATCCCCATGAAACTATTGATACAGTCCGTGCTCTCGCTATGTGGATGACATGGAAATGTTCGGTAGTAGATATTCCTCTCGGTGGCGGTAAAGGCGGCGTAATATGTGATCCTCATAATCTTTCTATGAGAGAACAGGAAGGTATCTGTCGAGGATGGGTTCGACAGATAGCTCAAAATATAGGTCCCATTCAGGATGTTCCTGCACCGGATGTAATGACCAGCGGTCAACATATGGTATGGATGATGGATGAATATGAAAAAATCCACGGAGCTAAATTCCCCGGATTTATTACAGGAAAACCGGTAAATATGGGCGGTTCTCTGGGAAGGACTGAAGCTACTGGCTATGGTGTAATATACACTTTAAGAGAAGCCTTAAGAGAAATGGGTACAGATATTAAATTCACTAAAGCTTCCTTCCAGGGTTTTGGAAAAGTATCCCAGCATGCAGTTAAATTATACAGAGAATATGGAGGTACCCCAGTATGTGTATCCTGCTGGAATCAGGAAGAACAGAAATCCTATTCTTTCTTGAAAAAAGACGGAATTGACATTGATAAATTACTTTCTATTACAGATCGTTTCGGCGGAATAAATAAAAAGCAGGCTGAAAGTATCGGTTATGAAATTCTACCGGGTGATGCGTGGATAGAACAGGATGTAGATGTACTGGTTCCTGCAGCTCTAGAAAACCAGGTAACAGAAGAAACAGCACCTAAAATACATAAAAACGTAAAGATCATGGTTGAAGGAGCTAATGGCCCCACCACTATAGAAGCAGACAAAGTCATTAAAGAACGCGGTATTTTTGTAATACCGGATTTTCTTGCCAATGCCGGTGGTGTTATGTGCAGTTATTTTGAACAGGTTCAATGTAATATGAACTATTTCTGGCCAAAAGACGAAGTACTCGGTAAACTGGATGCCAAAATGACTGATGCCTATTTAAAGGTTTCAGCCCTTGCAAGAAAACGCAAACTCTATATGCGTGATGCTGCCTATATGATTGCCATACAGAGGGTAGCAGAAGCATGTAAGATGAGGGGCTGGGTATAAAGATGTAATGCTTGAGGCGTGATGCGATATATTATAAATCGCCTCACGTCTCACGATTTAATTTACCTCACCTTAACTATGAGTACTGAGATAAACCCCGGTAAAAGTCTTCCTGAAAGAAATCTATTACTACAGTCGTGAAGCCTCTATGACGTTCAGGTTAAAGGTGTTACGGCGCCAGATATTTAAAAGGATAAAAGGGTATATTTCTTAAAATCCAGAACAAAATAACAATTACCAGTAAAAACCATCCCCAGAAAGGTGATGTAAAAATTTCGGGAAGAGAACGTCCTCTTACTAAAAAAACAATATGAGAAAGTAAAGAATAAAACAAAAAAGGAATGGATATTATCATTAAAGGATTCATACTCAGAGCATTTAAAAGATGACCGTGGACTAATTGATGTAAGGCACGGGCTGTTCCACATCCCGGACAATAAAGACCGGTGAGTTTATAAAAAGGACAGAAAGGATATACTTTTGAACTGAGAGGGTCAAAAATAAAAAGAAAAAAGAAAACTGGCAGAATTAATGACAGAATAAAAAAGATTTTTAATTTTTTCAGTATCTTTATGTTAAAACCCATAGTTTAATTAATAGTTTCCTGCACCTGCCAGGCCCATAATCACATAAAATAATATATAAAGGATACTAACGCCTGCACCAAGACCAATAGAAAGCCAGCTGAATAAACCTGCATTTTTAGATGCTGAAAGAGCTCCATTATAATCTCCCATCTGTAATTTACTATTAACCTGAGCAGCAAAAACTATTGCTACAATACCAAGGGGCATACAACAAAAAAGTGTGGACAAAATAGCCTCCACAAGATGACTCGGAACGCTCTGCATCATAGGCCTGGAAGAATCTTGATATACTGGAATTACAGTCTTCAAAGGTTCACCGCAGTTTACACAGAACTGTGTATTTTCGTTCTGGGCTCCGCATTTTCTGCAATACATATTTTTTCCCTCGCTTTATAATAATATAAATAATTACAAAGAATTTAATGAGAACCTGCAACAGCAGCAAGTAGGTTAATAATTATAAGGGCTATCCCACATCCAAAAGAAATCCAGCTCCACATATTTGCATTCCGTGATGCCGAAAGAGCCCCATAATAATCTCCCATCTGTAATTTACTGTTAACCTGGGCAGCATAGACTATCGCTACAACTCCACAGGGTAAACAGCAAAAAAGTGTGACCAGAATAGCCTGTACAAGATAATTGGGCACATGCTGGTCAGTGGACATAGAAGATTGCTGATATGATGGGGATGGGGCTACTGCCTGAATAGGTTCACCGCAGTTTATACAGAACTGTGTATTTTCATTCTGGGTTCCGCATTTTCTACAATACATACTTTTTGACCTCTCTTCCTTTCACAAGTAAACTCATAATAATTATAAGACATAAAAACTCCTACTTAAATTGATCTTTATCTTACACCTTCAGTAGAGTTTTTCTTTATAACTGACCTTTTTATTATACCAGAGTAAAAGAATTTTTCCAATAAAAATAAAAATTCCTATTCAATTTAAAAAAATTTTGTAATCTCCTCTTCTCCCATCACGATTTTTAAAAAATGGAAGGACTTGCAACCATTAGAAAGAATATAATATTAACATGAAACTGAAGAGGAGTCTTATTTATGAATAAAGAAAAATATCTGGTAACCAGTGCACTTCCTTACGCAAATGGTCCCATACATTTTGGCCATATAGCAGGAGCTTATTTACCTGCTGATATATATGTTCGCTTTCAGCGTATGAGAGGTGTAGATATAATTTATATCTGCGGAACTGATGAACATGGGGTAGCTATTACAATTTCTGCCGAAAAGGAAGGAGCAACTCCACAGGCCCATGTAGACAAATATTATAAAGTTATAAAGAACATTTTCGATAATTTTAATATAAAGTTTGATAATTTTTCCAGAACAAGCCTCAGCCATCATTATAAATTATCCCAGGAATTTTTCACTGACCTTTATAATAACGGATATGTAAAAGCCAGTTTAACAAATCAATTGTACTGCAAAAAATGTAATCGTTTTCTTGCGGATCGTTATGTTATGGGAATCTGCCCTGCCTGTGGCCATAGTGCTGCCCGTGGCGATGAATGCGGAAAATGCGGGAAATGGCTTGAAGCTATGGAATTAGTTGAACCTAGATGCAAGGTCTGTATGGAAAAACCTGAGGTTCGTGAAACAAAACACTGGTTTCTTCAGCTTCAATTACTCTCGAAGAAACTTATGAACTGGCTTAATTCTCATAAAGAGTGGAAAGAAAATGTAAAGAATTTTATAGGAAATATGATTAAAGGAGGACTTGAAGAAAGACCCATTACAAGGGATCTGGACTGGGGAGTACCC
>Ga0302240_1001215_pt1 | contig 21455 bp, 15 predicted proteins | sample AAG_UR_His_MG_FD_193538 | JGI IMG/M metagenome (GOLD analysis project Ga0302240, IMG submission 193538) | Enriched activated sludge microbial communities from anaerobic digester in WTTP, New Holstein, Wisconsin, United States - AAG_UR_His | ecosystem: Engineered > Bioreactor > Anaerobic >... | reverse complement strand
AATTACCAAATCTGGTTAATTTTTATATTTGCTTTCGATCTTAATTCCGCAATCCATGAATCATACGTTTTTTTCATATTCTGCTGGTACAAAACTTCTGCCAAATCTTTCTTTACGTCTTCAAACGTAAAAGCGGTGCTTGCTTTCTTTTCTTCAACTCTGAGGAAATGATATCCGAAATCGGTTTTTATGGCGTCTTTTGTCCATTCTCCGACGTTAAGAGTGAAAACAACGCTGTCTATTTCCTTTGCAAGGTCTCCTTTAACAACAAGACCCATATCGCCTTTTCTCTGTTTCAAAAGATTATCTTCCGAATATTTTTCGGAAAGATCGGCAAAGCTTATCTGGCCCTTTGCAAGTTCTTTCTTTATATTTGCTACTCTTGCCTGCGCCGCTTTTAATTCTTCAGGCTTTGCGTCTTTGGAGCATTTTACGAATATCTGTCTGAGTCTTACCTGTTCGGAGGACATTCTCTTCAAAAGATTGGCAACGTAAGTTACAACTTCGTCGTCCTGAGCCGAGAGAGCGAGTTTTTCGCCGGCCATTTTCTTTCTTACGTTATCATAAAATTTCTTAACTTCTTCTTCGGCAGGCTGTTTAACTTTTGATTTCATCGTGCCTTCGATAAATCTCATGCTCATCAGCTGCTCTTCAAGTTTCTTCTCAAACTGAATCTGCGTCAAGCCTTCTTTTTTAAGTTCCGCGTTAAAAGAATCTTCGCTCGGGAATCTTTTTTTAACCTGCAGAAGAGCTTCGTCTATTTCTCTTTTTACTATTTTGATTTTTGCTTTTTTTGCTTCCTGTATCAAAAGCATCTGGTTAACTTTTTCTTCGAGAATTTTATTTTTCAAATCGTTTATTTTTGCTTCAGTCTGTTCGCTTGCAGGCATAGCCGCTCTCTGCTGTTCAATAATAGGGTCTGCTATTTTATTATATTCAGAACTCATTAAAGGTTCGCCGTTTACGACAGCCAATGTTTTATCAACGGCTTCCTGAGCGTTTGCCGTGCCGAAAAGTACTGCTACAAACAATAAACCAAACAACGCTTTCTTCATTTTGATCTCCTTTTTTAATTGCTGAATTTGCCGAGAATTTCATCTTTTTCATCGGCGCTGCCGTCTGCCTGATCCTGAGCGTTTTTTACTTTGCCGAGTTTGGCGTAATCTACGGCTACATTAAGTTTTTTCTTTTTATCTTCAAACCAATTTTCAAATTTTGTCTTTGAAATAATCTTTTTTATTTCCGCTTTTGCCGTTTCTTCCGGAACAGGCTGTATTTTCTGCTCGGAAACTTTTGTTATTATATGAAATCCGAAAGGCGTTTCTACTATATCGGAAATTTCGCCTTTTTTAAGATTAAAAACGGCTTTTTCAAATTCCGGAACAAGTTCTCCCTTTCTGAAAGGGCCTATCAAACCGCCTTTTTCCGCGGAAATTCTGTCGGTTGACATTTCTCTTGCCACTTTATCGAAAGATTCGCCGCTCTTTATTTTTGAAAGGGCGGTTTCGGCTTCTTCTTTGGATTGTACAAGAATATGTTTTGCAACTACGGCAACGGGATTTGTAAAATCCTGAACGTTATCCTGATAATATTTATTTATTTCGTCTTCGGTAGGATTGATGTTTGTCGTCTGAAGTTCTTTCAAAAACATTTCCATCAAAAGACCGTCTTCATATTCTTTAAACTGTTTTTTCTGTTCAGCCGCAAATTCTTTAACCGCGGTTTTATATTCGTCTTTTTTATTTATGCCGGACTGTTTTGCGTATTCCAAAAGGAGTTTCTCTCTTACCATAAGATCAAGAAACTGCTTTTTGCCGGGTTCCGTGCTGATATATGAGCGGTAAGCCGGAGGAGTAGCTTCAAGTCTTTCTTTAAAACTTGCCACCGTAATCTTCTCGCCGCCGATCTTTGCGATAACGTCTTCTTTAGGTTTGCATCCTGCGACAACAAAACAGCTCAACAACGCCAATACTGCAATACTGCCTGATTTCATTTCTTTCTCCCAAACTTCTATTTTTTTTCAATACATTTATTCTTTAATAAATCCGCAATAACTGATTTAACGTCTTTTTCTATAACTTTTCTGTCGGTCTCGTAATCCGCGCTGACGGTATCTATTATTTTAGTTTCGCCCAGGCCTTTGTCGATAAGTTTCCACACGACGCTGCCGGACTCGTTAAGATACATCGGATCCTGCTTCGGAGCGACAATAACTATCTCTCCGTCAACTTCCTGCCACAAAACCCCTTTTTTTATAGCATATTTCATATAAAATCTCAACCTCCCGTAAACTTTTTAAAATTAATTTTTTTTATCGGTATTTTGTTCGTTTTTTATAACCGTTATTTCAACCCTTCTGTTTAAAATTCTTAATTTTTCGTCTTTATCCGACACGGCCGGTTTGTCTTTTCCGTAACCGGCTGTCTGAAGTCTGTCGGGATTTATTCCGTACTTTATAAAAAAATCATAAACCGCTTTTGCCCTGTCGTTTGAAATGATAAGATCGTTTTTTGTTTTTTTGCATTCAAAAGAATCGGTATGTCCTTCTATTACTGCCTTATTTGCTGGATATTCTTTCAGCAGATCCGCAAGCATTTTAAGTTTTTTTAAAGACTGCGCCGTCAATTCTCCGCTCTGCGATTTAAAAAAAACAACGCAGCTTAAGGAAACATCAAGCCCTTTGGGCGGTTCTTTAACTATAATATCGCTGATATTGCCCTTTACGTTGCATTCTATCACAGACAGATTTTTTGAAAATTTTGCAACATTGCCGGTATTATCGTATGCCGTAAAAACGACTTTGTAATCGCCGGCCGGAACGGTTCTTTCATAAACCGCGTCTTTGCCGTCCCATATTATATTTTGCTGGCCTGAATTCTGCAGAGACCATGATTTGATTTCAATGTTGTTTTTTGCGTTTAAAACGGACAGTTTAGTTTTATTTAAATCAATTCCGGATTCGTCGTCATCGCTTAATGAAAACGTTATCGGCGCCGCAAACTTGCCGTCTGAAATTACGGCCGTGTCGGCCGAAGAGTTTAACAGAAGAAGAGGCTGCGTAACGTCTACGGTTATAGTTCCGTCTTCAACCGTGACTCTGTCTTTTTTCCATATTTCAACCGAAAATATATATCTGTATTTGCCTTCAATGACTTTGCCGTCTTTGAGGGCATTCCATCTGATTGTGTCGGGAATAACGGTTCCTTCTTCCGTATAGACATTTTGTTTTTGGGAATTTACGAGATCAAAACGCCATTTTTTAATTTTTACGTTTTCATCCAGAACTGATATTTCGAAAACGGCTTCTCTCGGCAGATTTTCCGTATTTAACGGTGAAAATATTTTATTTTTAAGCGTTACCGAAAAAAGATTCTTATCTTTATAAACCGCTGTTTTTGTTGAAGTTGAAGCCAAATAACCGTACTGTCTGGCAAGCGAAACGGAAGAAACTTCTATTGCGGCCGGCGTATTCTGCTGGTCGCAGTAAGCAGCCGTAAGTAACATAACAACACATGCCGCGGCAGAAATAAAACTTTTAATTTTTTTCATAAAATGGTTTCGGGCCGGAAGAATAATAAATCTCCGGCCCGATATTTAAGTATAACTCTTATTTTTTCTTTGCTTTAGCCTGTTTTACCGCTGCCTGGGCTGCCGCAAGTCTTGCTATAGGAACTCTGAAAGGAGAGCAGGAAACATAAGTCAGTCCCGCATTGTGGCAGAATTCAACCGATTTAGGTTCTCCGCCGTGTTCTCCGCAAATACCTATCTTCATGTCTTTTCTCTGTTTTCTTCCCAGAGTAAGACCGGTCTTAATCAACTGTCCGACTCCGTTCTGGTCGATAGTCTGGAAAGGATCGTTTGCGAGGATCTTGTTTCCGAGATAGTCGCCGATAAATCCGCCCATATCGTCTCTTGAGAAACCGAAAGTCATCTGCGTAAGGTCGTTTGTACCGAACGAGAAGAATTCCGCCGTTTCGGCAAGTTTGTCAGCCAATAATGCGGCTCTCGGTATTTCTATCATTGTACCGAACATATAAGGAATCTTTTTTACTTTTTTTGCTTCGCATACTTCTTTGTATACTTTTTCAACAATGGCTTTCTGGTGTTTAAGTTCGTTTTCGGAACATACTACCGGAACCATTATTTCAGGATATACTTTTTTGCCTTTTGCCAAAAGTTCGGCTGATACTTCAAATATAGCTCTTACCTGAGCTTCCGTTATTTCAGGATAAGTTACGCCGAGTCTTACGCCTCTGTGTCCCATCATGGGGTTGCTTTCGTGAAGAGCGTCCGCTCTTTTCTGGAATTCGTCAAGGTTTATGTTTAAGCTCTTTGCGATTATTTCCTGCTGCGCTTTTTCTCTCGGTATAAATTCATGTAAAGGCGGATCCAAAAGTCTTACCGTTACAGCGTATCCGTCCATGGCTTCCAAAGTTCCCTTAATGCTGTCCTTGATGAAAGGGAAAAGTTCGGCCAAAGCTTTTTTTCTTTCTTCCGTAGTTTTTGAAACGATCATTTTTCTCAAAGCGAACAACGGCTTATCAGAATTTTCTCCGTAGAACATATGTTCCGTTCTGAAAAGACCGATACCCTCTGCTCCGAAAAGTCTTGCTTTTTTAGCGTCGGAAGGAGTATCCGCGTTTGTTCTTACTTTAAGTTTCTTTACTGAATCGCAGAGTTTTAAGAAGTCAAACAGCTGCGTGTTATTTGTTGCGTCGACCATCGTCAAGGAACCTTCGTAAACGTTTCCTTTTGTTCCGTTAAGCGTTATAAAATCGCCTTCTTTATATTCTTTTCCGCCGATAATCATAATTTTTTTTGAAAGTTCAACTTCAATGTCGCTGCAGCCTACTATACAGCATTTGCCCCATCCTCTTGCAACAAGAGCAGCGTGTGAAGTCATACCGCCTCTTGCAGTAAGAATGGCCTGAGCAGCTCTCATACCTTCAACGTCTTCAGGGTTTGTTTCTTCTCTTACGAGAATAACTTTCTTGCCTGCTTCGGCAGCTTTAACGGCGTCTTCTGCGGTAAATACTATTGAGCCGCTTGCTCCGCCGGGACCTGCAGGAAGACCTTTTGCTATTATTTTTGCGTTTGCTTCGTTCTTAGGTTCTATGATAGGATGCAGAAGTTCGTCGAGCTGTGCAGGGGAAACTCTCATAACGGCTTCTTCTTTGGTTATAAGCTTTTCTTTGTACATATCGAGCGCCATTTTTACCGCAGCCGGACCGTTTCTCTTTCCGATTCTGCACTGAAGCATCCAGAGTACGCCTTCCTGAACGGTAAATTCTATGTCCTGCATGTCTTTATAATGTTTTTCAAGTTTCTTCTGTATTGCAAAAAGCTCTTTATATGCTTTAGGCATAACCTGTTCAAGAGTTTTTTCAGTCTGGTTCTGTATGCTCTTAGAAGCTTCGTTGATAGGAGCAGGGGTTCTGATACCAGCAACAACGTCTTCACCCTGTGCGTTTACGAGATATTCTCCGTAGAATCTTGAATCGCCGTTTCCGGGATTTCTTGTAAAAGCTACGCCGGTCGCAGACGATGTTCCCATATTTCCGAATACCATCGACTGAACGTTGACGGCCGTACCCCATTCATCGGGAATTCCTTCAATTTTTCTGTAAGCGATTGCTCTTTTTCCGTTCCATGAAGAAAATACTGCGGAAACGCCGCCCCACAGCTGTTCCATCGGATCATCCGGAAAAGGTTTTCCGAGAACTTCTTTTACTTTCGCTTTAAATTTTTCGCAAAGAATCTTTAAATCTTCAGCGGTCAAATCCGTATCTTGTTTTGCGCCTTTTGATTTTTTTGCCGCGTCCATTATTCTTTCAAGCTGTTTTCTGATTCCCATATCGTCGGCAGGTTCAATTCCGCCCGCTTTTTCCATAACGACGTCGGAATACATCATTATAAGTCTTCTGTATGCGTCGTATACGAATCTTTCATTTTTTGTTTTTTCAATTAAACCGGGGATTGTTTTTGTGGTAAGACCGACGTTTAAAACCGTTTCCATCATTCCCGGCATCGACGATCTTGCTCCTGATCTTACGGATACGAGCAAAGGATCTTTTACGTCGCCGAATTTTTTGCCCATAACTTTTTCAACGTTTTTGAGGGCTGTTTCAACCTGTTTTGCAAGTTCTTTAGGATATTTCTTTTTATTGTCGTAGTAATAGGTGCAGACTTCTGTGGTAATTGTGAATCCCGGAGGGACCGGAAGTTTTAAAGCTTTATGTCCTGCCATTTCTGCAAGGTTGGCTCCTTTACCTCCCAAGAGGTTTTTCATGCTGCCGTTGCCGTCTGCTTTACCGCCACCGAAAAAATAAACAAATTTTGCCATTTGCCGCTCCTTTTCGTTATTATAATAATACTGCGGATTTTTTTTGATATCGGCGGTAATTCTATCAATTAAGAATTTAAGTGTCAACCTTAAACATAGGTATACAATTTAGCGCAAAGTTTGACTGTTAGCAGTTTTTTTTATATACTTTTTGTCCGTTCATTCAAATTTAGTTTGGTGTGGTGCCCGAATGGCTAAGGGGACAGTCTGCAAAACTGCCTTGTGTCGGTTCAATTCCGACCCACACCTTACTTATATATATGTGAAATGCCCAGTTAGCTCAGTTGGTTAGAGTACTTCCTTGACATGGAAGGGGTCAGAGGTTCGAATCCTCTATTGGGCATATTTTTACTTTGTCTTTTAAGCGCTTTTTGATTTTTTTTGAACTTCGGATACCGTGCTCGCTGCCGCTCGGCTGTGCTAGGTATACCTCGTCCAAAAGAAAATCAAAAATCATCTTAAAATACTTCGCAAAAATGTAAAAGCTTACTGCAAAAACATTTCTTTGATGCGCCATTAGCTCAATTGGTAGAGCAAACGGCTCTTAACCGTTAGGTTATAGGTTCGATTCCTATATGGCGCACATTTTTCTTCCTAATTTATATTTTTTACTGCGTTTTCGCTCGTTCGGGTACCTCCGGCTCCGCCTTTCACAGTACACACTCACTCGCTCAGGTCTTGTAAAAAATTAAATTAGTTCAGAAAATATCCGCTTATTTTTTTTAATTCCGATTTACCATTTTATGCTGTACCTTTGTAATTTGCTCCCTTATGTACCGCCCGTTGCACTCTTGCTTACGTACACCGCAGTCGCAAATTCCTTCGGTTCGCTATAAACTGATAAATCTCAAAAAGACAAAAACATAAAATAAAATATTGCATAAAATTATTTGGTTTGATTTATTTTAATTAAACTTTGTATTTTAGTAGATAATTCTTGGTACTGATATTTTTCAAGCAATTCATATAGTAATTCAAAATGAATATACCTATGTAAAAAAACAGGCATTAATTTATTACTTTCTAATAAATTTTTAAATATATCTGATATTTTTTTAATAATGAATTTATTATTTAAAGTAGATATGATGTCTATTAGTGTATTTAATATTTCGGCATCCTCATGTTGAAATTCACTAAACTTGTTAAGAGAGTATTCTATTTTATCAATATATTTATTAAAGGTTTTCACATCGGCAGTACTTAAAGATGGGATTAGATGCAATAATTCTTTTGCTAATGAAATGTCTTCAGTTTCATTTAATAAATCATACATATAATCCCAAAATTCTAAAATTAGCTTATTCTGTCTAAGAATTTCCTCTTTTGTTAATTCTTCTTTTTCTGACAGTTCTTTTTTTGTGTTTAACCTATATGTTGATTTCCAAGTTAAAAAATTAGTTATCTTATTTAATAAAATAAAATCTTTGTTTGCTATCACAATATTTAGCATATATCCATCGTCAAACTTTTCAGTCCCATCTAAATAAAATATAGCTATGGTATCAGCTAAGCGAGTTTGAATATCTTCTTTTTTCATAAAAGAGTTATGGTTTTTTATTGCATAAGAATAATGTTTTTTTAATAAAATATAATCGTCCGAGTACAAAGCAGTGTATAATAGAACTTGTTCAAAAAACAAGAACCACTCAGCGCTTCCAGTTTGCATGTTTGTATTAATAAAATTTTGGAAATAAGTTTCATCAAGATAATAAAATATCGGGAATTTGTACCCTAAAAATATATATGCCTCTTGGTTATTATCTGATAATAATTTTTTATACGTATCAGATAAATCTTTATCCCAAATAACAGGTTGATGAGTTTTTTTATTTTGCTTACCATATGCAAAGGATAATGAAATGAACGAAATAATAATTCTTCCAAAAGTTGAGTTTAAAGCATAAGAAGCATTGTCTTTGCCATCATTTGTTGAAGTTTTTAATCTTTTCTTATGTTCTATTAAGTACAGTAAAATATTTTTTATTTTTTGTTTTGTTTCAGTAGTTAATGAAATAAAAGTTTCAGCTTTATAGTCTATAATTTCTGTGATAGCTCTCACTAAATTTTCGCAATTCTCCATTGAATTATAAGATTGTTGTAAATAATCAAATATAAAGTTAAATAAAATAACCCAATTTTGTTCAAAAATAGTTTGTTTTGTCGTAGCAATACCATAAAAAATATTGGATATGTATTTGATGTCAATTTTTAATTTCTCAAGATTTTGCAATATTAAATTAGGATTTTCTTCAGTTATTTTTCTTAAAGTCTTTATCAAGCCGTCAATACTTGGTTTATCATCAAAAAAACTTGCAGTATCGTGTTCATGTTCACGATTAAAAGTATTAATTTTATCTACTAAATTAGCGACATTTGTAGTGAGTAAGTTTATAATTTCTGTGTCAGGGAAAGGGGAGAGTTCAACAATTTCTCTTACCTGCATATCTCTAAAATTAAAATGTTCTTTCCCTAAATCACTAAATTCTTCATATTTTCTTTTAAATTCAGTTTTAGGAATCAAAGCAGAATACCATTGTTTTTGCCAAAACCTTTTTTGAATTAACGTAATATCTTTATATATCATAAAATCTAAATAGGGCCCCTGTTCTATGATATTAGATATGGATTTAATTTCGTTTTCATCAAACGAACTACAATTTTTATTTAGTGCGATATAAAGTTCAGGTTCAAAAGCCGCTCTCATAAACAGCAATGTTTTTTCTTCTTCAAGTAGTTTGAAAAATTGTTTTCTGTATTTACTGAAATTGGTAGCATAACAATATAATAATATTTTTTTAAAAATAAAACTTTTAAAATTAGTTAAGAAACTTGAATATGTATTTTCAAATTGTTGTTCTGTTAATTCACCAGATTTAAAACTTATCAGTTTGCCTATTATTTGAAATATAATGTTATTTGTGGCTAAATGTATATTGTCGTCTTCGGATTGATTAAATATGGATATCATATCAAATGAATACACAACATCATAATCATTCCATATATATGTATAATATTCATTTAGTATTATATCAGTTAAATCATGGGGGCAATTGTCGGGCAGTTTTTTTAGTATAAAATCTTTAAATTTTTCTATTTCTGTATAAGAAAAATTTTGAATATCAAAATTAAAATTTGTTGAATTGACACTCCCCACAAGTTCGATAATATTATCATTTTTATGTATAAAATCTAACTTATAGGTTTCATTGGTGTAATTGAATTTTTTTAATTTGGTTTTGTCTATTATACATTGTAAAATATTTTTTATTTGTTTTTCAGATACTGAAGAAATTAAAGCATTTGATGAATATATATATTCACATAAATGTTCTAGCGCATGTTCTAACTCTCTGTTGGATTCTACAGCAATGGAATCTTTTAATATTTGAATAGTGATAGTTGTCAACTTAGTGGTCGAATCATGTTTTACATAAAATTTAAATAATTCAGTTAATTTAAAAATAAAATATTCGTTTTTTTTATACGAAGGCAATAATCTTTCAAGCTCTTTTATAATATCATCTGATATATATTTAATTTCAAAATTTAACAAAATGTCTATAACAGTAGGAAGCACATGAATATCATTAGAAGGTTCCGCAGGTTGTAACATTGGTAATTTTTTTAGAACAGATAAAATAATAGTTTGAATTATTGTAATATAAGCTTCATAATCTTTTTTTTCAAAAACTGTTTGATGATTTTTTAAATATTCTGAAGTAGAAAACAAATATCTTATAGGAGCCCATTCATATTGAGATTCTGTAACAATATTATCAAATATTTTAGTATCATCTAATGGTTTTAAAAAAATAGGATTATTGGCATTTTGTAAAAAATGCTTTTTATTTTGTTCATTGGTTTTTATTAAATTAGTAACTTTAGATATATCTGACTCAAGTACGATATCTGATTTCCCAATTTGTTCTAAGTATAGTAATTCATTATATTGTTTGATATCATCACTCTCTTTTTTATTTAAAATATTTTTGTTAATACTTACTTGGTCATTTAAGTTGCTTAAAATATCATTTAACTTTTCATATCCAACATCTGATATATCGTAATCAATGAGTTCTATGCCAATATTTTTATAATGTTCTTTATAAATTTTAAAATGAGGTTTTTGAGAGTTTCTAACAGAATAAAGGGCATAATTTGGATGAGATTTTTTTAACTGTATATGTTCTAGAATTTCAAATTCTCTGAAAGATACACCTATGAATAAAACAGTTACTGTATCAAATAATGTTTCAAGGGTTCTTCTGCCTTTTCCATTTTTGCAATAAAATTTTAGATAATCTTTTGTTGTTAAAATTAAACTATTTTCGCTATTAAGATTGCCATGCAAATAAAAAATTTGTCTTCTGTCAGATTCATTCACAAATGAATTAATATCAGTTTGTATTTTTAGAGAAAGAGTATTCTCTATTGTGTTTTGCAATTCTGTAGTATTATTCTGCTTTAGATATGTTTCTAAAAAATCATCATAGTTTGTTGTAATATATCTTGAAGATAGATTTTTAATATGTTCACAAGCAGTCTGCAATTTTTCTATTTTATTTGATTGAGGCTTTAAAAAGTCTGATAATTTTAAAATATTTTCGCTATCTTTGCTTTTACAAAACGATATTTGCATTTTAGGATCTTTTAGTCGCTCAAAATCTTCTTTTGTTGAAAAATTAATTATTCCGGCATCAAATAATTTGTTAATAAAAAAATGTGCAAGTTCTTCCCAAGAAGGATAGCCACCTAACATTGAAAAACCTGCACCTAAAAATATCACTACTCGATTATTTATAATTTGTGTTATTAAATCTTCAGGGAATGAGATATTATTCGAATTATCCATAAGAATACTTATTTATTATACATTAAATTTTGGGGGGAGGGAATATATACATTAAAATAATTTTGAACTTAACAAATTGTTAAGGGTTTGGTTATTAAAACTTAATATATGTTTATTACAATGTGCCTGTAGTTGAGTATATTTTACAGGAGTTGTGATGAGTAATTTTAGTATGTATTTGGTTGTAGGTGCGGTTACGGTTTTATTTTTTAGTACGGTTGTTTTGATTTTTCGTGCAGTTATAATGTGCGAAAGCGAACACTCTTCTTCATCCGGTCTTCAGATGAAAAATTATTCCAAAGCCAGTTTTTTAAACGCTTTGGCAAGAATGTAATTGCTGCCTGATTTAAATCTCTGCAAATTTTTGCTTAACAATTTTTTTTAAATTTTCTTATTAAAACTTAATATTTGCTTATTACAATATAAATGAAGTAAATATCCCTTAGGGGAGGTTGTGATGAGTGATATTATTTTTTATTCTGCTGTCGGAGCTGTAAGCTTTTCATTTTTTCTTACGTTTGTGTTTCTTTTCTGCGTCATTATATTCCGTGAAAATAAAAAATATTCGTTTGAATCTCTTTCCGTTAAAAGTTATCCAAAAATAAGCCTTTTAAAACCGTTCAAAGGCGTTGACGACTGCATTGAGCAAAATCTTGAAAGTTACTATAAACTCGATTATCCCGACTATGAAATAATAATAGGCGTTGAAACGTTAAGGGATCCGTGCGTTTATCATATTGAAAGAGTTAAACGCCGTTATCCGCATATTAAAACTATAATAATCGCCACCGGACTGCAGAAAATGTTAAATCCGAAAGTTGACAGTCTTGCCAAACTTGCCCAAAAAGCGACGGGCGAAATTTACTGGCTTAATGACGCCAATACAAGAGTTAAACCTGATATGTTAAAAAGGCTTATAAACGAATATGAACGCAATAATTCAAAAATAGTGTTTTCGCCCATTAAAGGAACGGGCGGCAATTCGATCGGAAGCATTATGGAAAACGCTTATATAAATCTTTTTTTATCAGGCGGAGTTATCGCCGCATGGAAACTTTTCCGCAAAACTGTTATTGTCGGCAAATCAATGTTTATGGAAAAAGATGCGCTTGATAAGCTTGGCGGTTATAAAATTTTCGGCAATTATCTTGCGGAAGATTACGTTATGGGCGAGATTTACAGAAAAAATAAAATCCCGGTTTCAACAAACTGTGTATGGATTACAAATTATAACAGATCAACGTCGGTAAAAGATTTTACGGCACGCGTTTACCGCTGGTGCGCTATGAGGTTTAGGCTTGAACCGGTTTTTTATATCGGGGAAATTTTTACAAATCCGGTCGGCATAGTTTTACTTGCTTTTCCTTTTTTGGGAACAAAAGGCATCGGGTTGCTTGCTGCGACGGTAATTTTAAAAATTATTATTGAATACGCGTGTCTTTTTGCGATAAATAAAAAAGACGGCCGCAACAAAAAAATAATTTTACTTTATCCTCTTTTAATGATTTACAAAGATATTCTTCTTCTTGCGATATATCCCGTTCCTTTTTTAAAAAAGACGGTTATGTGGAAAGGCAAAAAAATATTTATAGGCAAAGGCAGCCTTATCAGCGCTGCAGAATTTGATAAAACCTACGCCTGATAATAATTTAAAATTTCTGAAAATAAAAAACTCTGCGGCGTTATGCAGAGCTTTATTTTATTGGAAATCGGGGTGACTGGATTTGAACCAGCGACCTCTCCCACCCGAAGGGAGCGCACTAGCCATCTGTGCAACACCCCGATTGTTTCAAAGGGATTAAAGTATGCATTATTCTATCAAAAAAATTTTTAAAATAAAAAACTCTGCATTTTTCGGGCAGAGCTTTTTATTTTTTGACGGGCTTATTCAAATTAAAATTTTACTTTTGTTCCGACGGTAAATGTCGCGCACGGCATTTCCATGATTCTGCCGCCGTCTCTGTCTAAAAACATATAATATTTCTGGTTTGTTATGTTTTGTCCCTCAACAAAAAGCCTTACCGTGTCGTTTACGTCGTAATTAAGTCTTGCGTTTACTACGGCAAAATCGTCAAGTCTGTTTTGTTTTGAATCCGCGGCATAGTATTCGCCCAGGAACATTGTGTTTGTATTCAACGAGAATTTATCTAATTTAACGGTAAAATCCGCATCTATTTTATTTACCGGTCTTCCCTGCGTATTTTTGCCGGCGTCAAAATAAGTGTATGAGAGTCCGCCGTTTAAATATTTAGAAAAAGCATAATCTGCTCCTAGTTCGCATCCTTTAAATTCATATTCTCCCGTATTTTGCAGTTTGCCGCCCTTATTTTCGATAATATTTGAGCCTTTCATTATAAAACCTGTAATATCAAAATTGAAATCATAAGATTTTGCGCTGAAGCCTATTTCGTAATTGTTTACTTCTTCGGCTTTCAAATCTTTATTTCTTGCAGGAACAAGATAAAGTTCGTTTAAATAAGGAGCTCTGAATCCTTTGCTGTACAATGCTTTTACGGAACATATTTCTGACAAGGCGTATTCTAAGCCGCCTCTGGGCGCGAAGAAATTTCCCGAAATCTCGTCTCTGTTAAATCTTGCTCCGGCAACAGCGCTTAACTTTTCGGTAACGGCGTGCTTATCAAGTGCAAAAACTGACCAGTCGGATAGTTTCCAGCCGTCATGCACCATATATGGGGCTCCGTCAAGAAGTCTTCCTTCCTGCTGTTTGAACTCGGCGCCGGTCTGCAGATAATTTTTTTCAGATATATCCATATTGTAATTTGCGGTTATGCCGGACAGTGTGTCTTTTGAATGCCATCCGTCTGAAAATTGATGATCTCCGTAATTATTGTATACTTTAATTGAAATATCGGAAGCCGATAAGCTTTTATCATAATTTAACTGAACGCTTCCTCTTTGGTAATCTTCCCAGTAACCTGCGGCATAAGGAGCAGGCTCGTGTTTTAAACCGAAATACTGTTTTGCTTCAACCGACAATATTGAACCGTCCTTAAATGAGTATCCGAGTTTTTCATAATAATCGCTTGCGTTATACTGTGCATTTGCAAGATGCCCGTCGGAAATGTATTTGTTTGCCGAAACGGCGTAAGTAATATTGTTTCCCGTACCCGCAATATATAAACCCGAATTCTGTGTATTAAAAGAGCCGGCGGAAACATCAATGCTTCCCTCAAAAGGTTTTGACGGCTGTTTTGTTATTATATTTACCGCGCCGCCCAAAGCGCCCGATCCGTACAAAACGGAATCAGGTCCCTTTACCACTTCAATTCTTTCAATGTTTGCGGCAAGCATCGAATGCGAAACGCCGCAGCCGAACAGCGACATTCTTTCAGGTTTGCCGTCAATTAAAATTGCTATTCTCCTGCAGCTGTCGCCGATTCCTCTTATTACGGGATCTGTTCTGCCTGCATCTCCGGTTTTTTGAATCAAAACGCCCGGCATATGCGAAATCAGTTCAAGCGCCTGCGCAGAACTGCTGGTTTCTATTTTTTCGGCGGTTACTTTTTCTTTTGTTACAAGAGAATCTTTTTTCCGTACTTCTTTTTCAATGCTTAAAGTCACATCAGCGCAGTACGCCGACGCGACATTTAAAACCGCAACTGCCAAAATAAATAATTTTCTCATGATGCTTTCCCTCAATGTGTAATACATTTTTATAAATTTGTGTTACTATATAAAATTGTTTCAGGGATGTCAAATGCTGCGGATTATTTTGATGGAAACAGCCTTGTTTTGCCGTGTTTTACGCCTTTTGTAGTTTTGAGAAGATAACCGAGGCGTTCTATTTTTGATTTTTCGCCCTTGACCGCTATTATTTCAAGGCATGTGTTGTGGTCAATATGAACGTGCTGCGACGAAAGAATAATGTCATGAAAATCATGCTGGATATCGGTGATTTTATTTAAAAGTTGCCTTTTGTGGTGGTCGTATATCATGTCTATATATCCTACCGACGGAGTATTGTCAGTCGATACGGGAGAATTGTCAACGGCTTCAATAATCAAATCTTCTATTGCCTTTGAGCGCGTCTGATATTTCTGTCTGCGTATAAGTGAATCGAATTTTTTTAAAAGCTCTCCGTCGATTGAAACGCCGAATCTTGTTAATTTTGACATTAGACACCTCTTTATATTATTTCGCCTTGCATCTAATATATAATATTTTTTGAAATTTATTAAGATTTTTCTAAATTTTGTATAATAGTGGGAAATGAAAGTAATACTTGTAAGGGTGCACATTCACACATTACAGCTTATTCCTCCTCTGGGGCTCGGATATATTTCCTCATATCTTGATAAGCACGGCATCGAAAATAAAATAATCGACGGTTTGAGAGACGGACTTACAAACGAAGATATTCTTGAAATCATAACAAAAGAAAATCCCGACGCAGTAGGCATAGGCTGTTTAACGGCCGAATATAATACGGTCATGGATTTGACCAATCTGATAAAATCAAAAGGCTTGAAAACAAAAGTTGTGCTCGGCGGAGTTCACACGACGATTTTTCCGTATCAGACGCTTATAGATTCAAAAGCTGATTTTGTAATTTGCGGAGAAGGCGAAATAGCTTTTACAAAACTTGTTTTAAATAATTTTGAAAATAAGTCGATACAAGGCGTTTATTCACTGTCGGATTTAACTGAAGAATCAAAAAACGTACTGTTGTGTCCGCAGGAAGAAAATCTTGACAGCTTTCCGTTTCCGTCATGGGAAAAACTAAGACCCGAATCATACAGAAAAAGACCGGCCGGCCTCATATACAGCAAAATGCCGATAGGATATATAATGACAAGCCGCGGTTGCGTATCCCCGTGCACTTTTTGCGCAAATCCTTTTTTATCGAACAAAAGGGTTAGATTCAGAAGCATAGAAAACGTAATTGCCGAAATAAAATTGCTTGTTGAAAAATACGGCGTTAAAGAAATAAAATTTCTTGATGACAACCTTGCTTTTAAAAAAGAGCATATAATGAGTCTCTGCAATGCGATAATAAGCAATAATTTAAAAATAACATGGGCATGCACTTCGGGCCTCAGAGCAGCAAATCTTGACGAAGAAATAGTTTCTTTAATGAAAAAAACCGGCTGTTATAATTTTAACATAGGCATAGAAAGCGCAAACAGACAGATACTGCTTAACGTAAAGAAACAGGAAACGCCCGAACAATTTACAAAAGCGATAAACCTTGCCCATAAATACGGAATAGTCTGCGGCGGTTTTTTTATTTTCGGACTTCCGGGCGAGACAAAAGAAACTATGAGCCAAAGCATGGATTTTGCCGTAAAATCTGAACTTACGCTTGTGACTTTTAATATTCTGGATATTCTGCCCGGTTCGCAGATGTGGACTGATTTAAATTATAAGTTCGACAGAAACGATATAGAAAATTCGTACTCGCAGCCCAGAGCAATATATGACAATATAACAAGCAAAGATATAATAGAAATGCAGAGAAAGGCTTTAAGGGCTTTTTATTTCAGGCCTAAAATATTTTTCAGGCTTTTAAGGTTTATTAAAAAAGAGCCTGTTTTTTATTTTCTTGAAAGGCTTTTTAAAAAGGTTGAAATATAACGCAGCCGGATGAAAACCGCGCCGTTAAAAATTTCAATTTCAACAAAGTAGAATCGTAACGGAGCATAACATGATAGAATATGTAAGAAACGGTGCGGATAAGCTGCTGGCCGTTATAGTCAGAGAAAACTACAGCAAGAAAGACGGTATGGAATTTTTCACATCTTCAGATTCAACGCAGCAGATAGGCTGCGCAGGCCATAAAAAAGGGACGGTTATCGCCGCCCATATACACAATAAGGTAAAAAGGGAAGTTTTTTATACGCATGAGACGCTTATAATAAAAAGCGGGAAAATCCGCATAGATTTTTACAATGAAGATCAAACATATGTTAAAAGCGTTGAACTTGCCAAAGGCGACATAATTCTTTTTACCGAAGGCGGCCACGGTTTTAAATATCTTGAAGATACGCAGCTTGTCGAAATTAAACAGGGGCCGTATCTTGAAAAAGACGATAAAGTCAGATTCAGCGGAATTGCCGAATCTGAAGTCAGGATGGGATAATTTCGGAGCATTTATGAAAAATGAGTTTGTTCCGGTATGCGCCGCTTATATGGCCGGCAACGAAAAAAAATATGTTAACGACTGCATTGATACGGGATGGATATCTTCGGCCGGAAAATATGTTTCGGAATTTGAAAAAGCTTTTGCAAAATACTGCGGCTGTAAATACGCTGTTTCGGTTACAAGCGGAACGGCGGCTCTGCATCTGGCGCTTGCCTCAATAGGCATCAAAAAAGGCGATGAAGTCATAATTCCTTCCTTTACGATGATAGCATGCGCTTTTGCCGTATGTTATACGGGGGCAAAACCCGTTTTTGTGGACGCAGACGAAAAAACCTGGAATATAGACGTTTCAAAAATCGAACAAAAAATAACAAAAAAAACAAAGGCGATCATGCCGGTTCATATTTTCGGAAATCCCTGCAACATGAAAGAGATTGCAAGAATCGCAAAAAAATATAAACTGCATATCGTTGAAGACTGCGCCGAGGCTCACGGAGCCGAATATAACGGGAAAAAAGCCGGCAGTTTTTCATCGGTTTCGGCGTTTAGTTTTTTTGCCAATAAAAATCTTACCACGGGCGAAGGCGGAATGGTCGTTACAAACAATAAAAAATATTATGATAAGTGCAGATATCTCCGCAATATGAGTTATTCGCTTACAAAACCCAGAACTTACGAGCATGACGAAATCGGATTTAATTACAGAATGACAAATTTACAGGCTGCCGTAGGTCTAGCCCAGACGGAGCTTGCCGACAAATATAAAGCCATGAGAATAAAAAATAACGCACTGTATAAAAATTTTTTATCGCAGGCTGACGGTATTATTTTTCAGCAGGATGAAAAAAAATCAATTAATGTTCATTGGATGAACGCGATACTTATCGATTCAAAAAAATACGGCAGAACAAAAGACGAACTCGTCGGATTTTTAAAACAAAACGGAATCGACACGAGATTTTTGTTTACGGGCATGCACAAACAAAAATGTCTTAAAAAATACGGATGTGTCATGAAAGGGGATTATAAGAACACGGATATGCTCACAAAAGGCGGGCTGTATCTTCCTTCGTCATCAAACCTTACCGAAAAACAGATAAAAAGAATATGCAGTCTGATTTTATATTTTGGAAAAAATACTCCGCAGTAAAGTAAAGAACCCTCGTGTTTTGATTGTCAGTTCCCAAAAACTCGAAAGATTTTTTACTGACTGCCATATATAGGCGGGCCTGAGATAAAAATTTTCAAAAGCTTTCTGCTGAAAATCAAGAAGCTGGTTTCTCGTAAAGAATTCTTCCCAATAATCAAGATAGAAATCTTCTGACGGATTTTTGCAGAATTCCTGCCAGCGTTCGGGATTTATGAGTTTTTTCTCAACGGCGTATTCATAAACGGGAGTATTCGGATAAAGAATCAAAACGCTGAACATTACATAGTCAGGTTTTATCGAATAGCAGAATTTCACGTTGTTTTTTATATCTTCATAAGTTTTTTCAAACGGAAATCCTATCATAAAATCCGCAATCGTTTTTATTTTAAGTTTGCGGCATATTTTGAAAGCGTTCTGTATCATTTCGACGGTCGTATCTTTTTTTATATATTTTAAACCTTCGTCCGTTCCGGTTTCTACGCCGAACGAAATCATTCTCAGCCCGGATTTTTTTGCGGCCAAAAGAGATTCTGTTGTTATTGTATTTACGCGGCCTCTGAAATCCCACGTGAATTTTAAATTTCTTGCCAAGACTTCATTTGCAAATTCGGTTATTCTCTCGGCGGTAATATTAAACATATCGTCATAAAAATGAAATTCCTCAAACCCCTGTTTTAAACAGTCCTCAATTTCGTCGACTATGTTTTTGATGCTTCGCGCTCTGTATTTTTTATAAGGAACGTCGCACATGATGCATCCGTACGGGCAGCCTCTGCTGCTCACTATTGTCGTAAATTTTTTTGATATGCTGACTATGCTGAAAAATCCGACATGGGAAAGATATTTGCGCGCCGGAAAAGGAAGCTCGTCGATATTTTCCGTGTATGCCGCGGTAAGCGGAAGCCTGTATAAAAAACGGGGATTCTCATTTTTTATTTCCTGCAGAGCGGCTAACGATTTTTTTGTGTAAACGCCTGCAATATTTTCAACAGGGAGTTTTTTAAAAACTGCATCGGCGAGTTTGCAAAAAGCCTCTTCGCCGTCTCCGATTATTATTGAATCTATGTTTTCAAGGCCGAGCGCTTCTTTCGGGAAAGCCATCGGATGATGTCCGCCCATGCATATATGCGTTTTCGGGTTTTGTTCTTTGATAAGAGACGCCGTTTTTACTATGTCTATAAGAGCTATCGAAAAGCTGGTAATGCCGGCTATATCGGGTTTTATCTTCAGGATTTTTTCCCGGAGCTGCGGATATGATATTTTTTCGGATACGCAGTCGATCACAAAAATTTTATGATTCGGAGCATATTTTTCAAGATAAGAAGCTATATACAAAATTCCCAGAGGCGGAAATATGCCGAAATCCGGAGAATCAAGATTTTGTTTTCCGTCAGCATAAGCGTAAGAGCGTATTAGATTTTCTTCCGGCGGATTTATAAGTAAAATATTCATTTATAGAGATACGCCTTCACTTTTTAAATCGGATTGGAGCATAAGCTTCACGATTTCTTTAAATGATGTTTTAGGTTCCCATTTTAAGGTTTTTCTTGCTTTTGAAGCGTCTCCTATGAAAACGGGGGAATCTCCTTTTGTTCTGAAAAGAGCCGGATCAAATTTAACATATTTTTCCCAGTCAAGATTTACAAGAGAAAATGCCTCAATAAGAAAATCTTTTACAGAATGTGCTTCTCCGGAAGCTATGATATAATCATCGGGCGAATCCTGCTGAAGCATCAGCCACATGGCTTGGACATAATCTTTGGCAAAGCCCCAGTCTCTTTTTGCGTCAATGTTGCCGAGATAAAGGCAGTCCTGTTTTTTTGTCAAAATTTTAGCAATGCCTTTTGTTATTTTTCTTGTTACGAAACTTTCCGATCTTCTCGGACTTTCGTGGCTGTATAAAATTCCGGAACAGTTGAACATATCGTACGTCGAACGGTATACAGACGTCATGAGGTAAGCGTAAAGCTTAGAGACGCCGTAAGGGTTAATGGGATTAAAAGCGGTTTTTTCATTCTGCGGAATTTCAGCCGGTTTTCCGAAAATTTCGCTGGAAGACGCCTGAAAAAACTTTGTTTTGATGTTCGATATATGTATGGCTTCAAGAAGTCTTATGATTCCCAAAGCGGAAGCTTCGCTTGTATAATAAGGTATGTCAAAACTTACATAAACCTGGCTTTGAGCGGCCAGATTATATATTTCGTCCGGCTGAACTGTTTTAATTGTTTTTAAAAGACTCAAAGAATCGAGCAAATCGCCGAAATGGAGAAAGAATCTGTCTTTAAATTTCGGATTATCGATTATGTGCTGTATTCTGTAATAATGAGAGCAGCTTGTTCTGCGTATAATGCCGTGAACTTCGTAATTTTTCTCCAACAGCAACTCTGCAAGATAAGAACCGTCTTGACCGTTCACTCCTGTAATCAGGGCTTTTTTCATTAAAAATCTCCGGTATTTTAAAGGTACTGGAGAAATTATATAAAATTTTTATACGATTGTCAGATTTGCGTACTTTGCAAGCAGTTTTTTCCACTGTCCGTTTCCGAACAAAACAACTAATTTCAGGTTGTCTCCGGCGCCTGATTTTTCGATAATTTTGCCGTTACCGAAAACAGGATGGATAACGCTTGTGCCTATCGAGTAAGGAGATGAATCGGCTATAACAACAGGTTCCGGCTCTCTGTAAGTTTGGGCAGCCTGTTTGAAATTATTGTTTGAAGAAAAATTGCTGTTGAAATCAAAATTTCTTGTGATAGTTTCGGCTGATCTTTGCGACAGGTGTTCCGTAAATCCGGCCTCAAGCAGAAAACGGGACGGCACATTCCACTTAGTTTTGCCGAACACGGTTCTTTCGCTTGCCCAGCTCATATATAAATTTTCTTTTGCTCTTGTCATGCCTACGTACATAAGCCTTCTTTCTTCCTGAAGCTCAACCTGGTCGTATGCCGATTCTCCTATCGGGAAAAGTCCTTCTTCAAGCCCGACTATGAACACATTTTTA
>Ga0302240_1001203_pt1 | contig 21656 bp, 21 predicted proteins | sample AAG_UR_His_MG_FD_193538 | JGI IMG/M metagenome (GOLD analysis project Ga0302240, IMG submission 193538) | Enriched activated sludge microbial communities from anaerobic digester in WTTP, New Holstein, Wisconsin, United States - AAG_UR_His | ecosystem: Engineered > Bioreactor > Anaerobic >... | reverse complement strand
TTCAACCTGATAATCGCTGTTGTCACGGTTTGTGCTAATCGCTTCGCTCTTTTACGCACAAACCGCGCCAAGTCTTCGCCTATGGCTCAGACCGCGATTACAGGTTAAGCAAATGTTAGGTTGACGCTTCGCGCCGAGGATGAAAAAGAATAAGTTGTTATATGATATAGACATAATAATTTACCTGCTTTTCTATGCTTTTAAGTGATTTTTAGGTATAATAATTAAATGTTAAGTGTTTTTGATTCTTTTTCCGGTGCAGGTGGGTTCAGCCTTGGCTTTCAATTAGCCGGATGTAATATAATTGGGGCTCTTGAGATAGATCAATGGGCATGTGATACTTTTAGCTATAATCACCCCGAAGCAACAATTATTAACCGTGATATTCAGCAAATTTCGGATAAAGAGGTAATCAATATTCTGAAAAATCAGAATATTGATATCATTCTTGGTGGTCCTCCTTGCCAAGGTTTTTCAATTTGTAATAAAAACGCTGGAGATCCAAAAGATCCTCGAAATTCACTGTTTCGCGAGTTTATTCGCCTTGGTAAATTATTCGATCCAAAAGTAATGGTCATGGAAAATGTACCAAATCTTCTGTCGGCAAAAACACATAATAATATTCCTGTAGTACAGATAATTGTCAAAGAAATGGAAGCATTAGGCTATTTTGTTAATTTTCAAATTCTTGAAGCAATTGATTTTGGTGTACCTCAAATAAGAAAAAGACTTTTTATTGTAGCAAGCAAAAAAAAGCTAGAAGATCCTTTCCCAAAACCTACTCATACAAATCAAAGGGACAGTTCTTTATTTGAGTCATTAAAGCCTTGTCCTACATTATGGGATGCAATATCAGACCTTCCAATTATTAATGCTTGTGAAGGTTCTGAAGAAATGGAATATACACAATTGCCTAAAAATGAATATCAAGCGTTTTTACGAATCAATAGTACAAAGCTCTATAACCATAAAGCTATGATGCACTCTAAAAGAATGATTGAGAGATTTTCATCAATGAAATGTGGAGATACTATAAACGATGTTCCAGATCATTTAAAACCATTACGAAGAAATGGGAATGGACAGTTTTCTGACAAACTATACGATCAGAATAATAGAAGACTTCATCCCAATAAGCAAAGTCATACGATACCTGCTTCTTTCTATGCTAATTTTGTACATCCTTATCAGAATAGGAACTTTACACCCAGAGAAGGCGCCCGAATACAATCATTTCCTGATAATTATAGATTTTTGGGCAAGCCAACTGTTGTAAGTCAAAAATTGCTGGAACGTGAAGGACGTTCTGAAGAAAAACATTTGTGCCAATATAATCAAATAGGAAATGCTGTACCGCCATTATTGTCACAAGCGGTAGCAATAAACATTATTAATCAGTTGTGAGGTAACATATGTTTGTTCATGGAGATAATCTTTTACAAAAAGAAACAAGCGATGCTAAGTATTCTGATCGTGAATCAAAACAATTTCTTGCTGAAATACGAGAGAAATATAATATTTGGAAAAGTGCTAATCTAGCACTAATTGGTCCTTGTGTTGATGAAAAGGCTGATACCGATCTAGCAATATTGGCAGAACGTGTGCGACTATTCTCTGAGTACAAGGATTTTATTGATCAGCAGAAATATGCAGAAAAATTCGACTCAAGATCAAATTTACATTCTTCAGTTCTTGAAGAGTTCATGTATTACTTATTTAAGGATCTTGTTAATGATTTCTCTTCAGCTGCAATGATTGGGAAAGCTCATACTTTTAAGGATATTTTTTTTCAAGCGGGTAATTTTCGCGAAATGGTCTCACGCCCGTGCTTAAAGATTGAAACCAAAGATCATGATTTCATTATCGGAGCAAGCATTGATTCTTCTTTTAAGTGTCAAGGAGAGACAGCTGAAGAAAAATATCAATTCCAAATACCTGCAATAGCTATTGAATGCAAAACATACTTAGATAAAACAATGCTGGAAGGTTCATCAACAGCTGCAGAACAACTAAAAATGAGAAATCCCAATGCGATATATTTTGTTGTTTCTGAATGGCTAAAATTAACCGAGAACATAAATCTTCGTAAATTTAAAGTTGATCAAATATATGTACTAAGAAAACAAAAAAATACAGATAGAGAATATAGATATCTTCCTGGGTATGTTAAAAACCCTGTTTATCAAGAAGTCATTAATCATTTGTTTTTTAATGTAAAAGCTTACCTTTGCAAAGACTGGGACTCTGGAGTTTCTTCAGGCCTTGAACGGGGCTGGCTTCTTTAAGAGGAAAAAACCTAACAACTGCTTCAACCTGACTTATTTGCTTGTCACGGATTTTTGCACTTCGCTACGCTTGGCAAAAACCGCGCCAAACAAAACGCAGGTTAAGCAAATGTTCGGCGGACGCCTTCGGCGCAGAGGAAATAATAAGGAGATTATATGTCACAAGATGATGAAATTGAGTTTGACAGTCCAATTGAAGATGAAATAGAAGACACATATGATAAACTTGTCAGCAATGACTTGAGTGAGAGCCGCACTACCGAACACCTCCGGCCATTGGGATATCTGGTAGTTGGTGGTGATGATGATGCTCTTGCGCTCGTACCGCGCCGAGATCAGCTTGAACACCAACTCCGCCGCATCAACGCTCATGCGGTCATACCCCAGCTCGTCGATGACCAGTAAGTCCGGCCGTATCAGGCTGGAGAGCACCTTCGCCAGCCTGTCGTCAGCCTTCGCCTGGAGCAACTTCATCGCCAGGTCCCCCATCGTGATGAAATAGACCCGCATCCCATGGTCGAGGCACTCCTCGGCCAAGGCGATGGCCAGATGGGTCTTCCCACAACCGGGGTCGCCGGTAAGCAGGATATTCTCACCTTCGTGGACAAAGCCGAGGGTGGCGAGGCGGGCGACGTATTCCTTGTCGATGCTGGGCTGGAAGGTAAAGTCGAACTCCTCCAGCCGCTTGCTCACCGGAATCCTGCTGAACTTTCGCAATGTCGCGACCTTGCGTTCCATCTTCCGGGTCGCAATCAACGTGAGCAGGTCCTCGGTCAGCTGCAGCGCATCATGGCCTGCGCCGCATTGCTTTGCCATGTGGGCCAGCTCTCGCTCATCGATGCTCACCCCCAGCTCGTTGAGCCGCTTGGTAATCTTGGTGAAGAAATCAGTCATTGCCGTTCCCTCCCCTTGATGTGACCAACCGGTCATAGATGCTCAGGTCGACAACCCTCTTCGCTTGCGATGCCCCTGTGTTGTAATTCATCACCACCGGCCTCGGAGGCTGGCTGGGCCGCTCCTGCGGTTGGTCGTCGGCATCCTCCCATTGGTTCGAACACCAGTACTCACGATGCACCCAATCAAGGTGATGCGATGACAACAGGCGCCCGTCATGGGCGAGCACGCTCACCCGGCTGCCTTCCCTCATGACCCGGGCCTTCTTCGCCGTGTAGTCCATCGGGACGCCGTAGCGATACCCCTCATAGTCGACGAACCCGTCGAAGGAGACCGATCGCTCGGGGGCGAAGATGTGGAACAACACCTTGCTGGCCGGCAGGGGGGAGAACTCCTCCGATGCATGGCGCTCGTTCGGCACCAGGTACAGGCCCTTGTGCATCAAGCCGTTCTTCTCGTTGCACCATCCGAGGGCCTGTTGGTTCAGGTCCCCCAGGTGGTCGAACTCAACGCCAGGGACGAAATTGTCCTTCATGTACCTCACCAGGCGCTCCACCCGGCCTTTTGTGAAGGCATGGTAGGGCTTGGCCAGCGTCGTGGTGAACCCCAGCAACTGCATGAAATCCAAATACGTGGCGTTCCAGACGATGTTCGGGCCACTGCGGGAGACACACACCGACTTCATGTTGTCGGTCATCACCCGCTTGGGGATGCCACCGAGATAAGCGAAGCCGTGCAGCATGCCGATGAGCAGGTTCTCCTGGCGAGCATTGGTGAAGAACTCCAAATAGCGCTTCCCACAATGACCACAGACCATGACGAAACAAGCCAGCTTGTGCAACCTCCCGTCGTTGTCGACGGCATTGACGAAGCCCCAGTCCATCTGGAAACAGTCACCTGCCTCCAGCTTGTACCGCCGTCCCCGATTACCCTGGGACACCTTCTTGTTCCGGACCACGTTCGGGCAGAGGTGGCGGTTCTTCGCCACATAGGTCTTGATCGTCGTCAGCCCGCCTTCGTATCCGGCCTTCCTCAACACCGAGAGGAGCACATCACTGTTAGTGATTCCCGACTTCAGCTTCTCATCCAACAGCTGGGTGTGGCCGTCCAGTTTCGACGCCCGCTTCCTACCCTTGTTCCCATGACGATGGGCAAACCCCTCGTCCCGGCACTTGCGTAACGTTGGCCGGCTTATCCCGGTCATCTTCGACAAAAGACTCAGGTTCCAGATGCTCTTCCCCGCGTCTTTCAATTGCTGTTGGGCTCGTGCTACTATCTCTTGTAGTTCACTTCTCTTCATTCATTCTCCTTGTGCGATGTAATGGTTATATCGGCACAATAGAGCAGGATGGAGGGAAGTGACAATCTCTTTTTCGGAGTGGAAACGGTTTGGTCGACTTAAGTGGAAACAAATCTCCCGACCAACGGTGACAACAGTTTAACTGACCCTAACACTCCAAATAATACCTGCTGCTTGTTTTGGGATAGTTCTTCTGTGTGTACATCAAAACATACTCATTCTTCTCGTAAAAGGGTTTCGCTTGGAAACTCATCGTATTTACCACAGCAGTCTTGCAACCGCAATCCTTGGCGTATGCTTCAGCCCTTGCTAGCAACTCCTTGCCGACACCCCGTCCCCGAAAACCCTGGTCAACCCACAAGAAATCCAATTCGAGCCAATCACCAAATACTGAGAAAACGAGACCACCGACCAAGCAGCCGTCTTCGTTTACCGTCAACGAATATTGGGGTTTGTCAGTCACTTCCCAAAACTGGTTATTGTAAGCTTTGAGCCGGTCACGTATCTCATTGACTGCTGTAATGCCAGGGTTCTCGATAAACTTGAATTCCATTCAATACCTCGAACGCATTTTAAACATGCATCTTTGACCGATGCAGGGCTTTTCTAATTAGGAAATACTCCTGATACCAGGACAATGCACAGCAACTAAACCTATCATCCCAAGGTGAAAAACCCAAGACTTTTCTCCCTAAACTCACCTGCTAAAGAAAAATTTTCCAGAGGGAGAACAATTCTTTAAACTAGTTTTGTCCAGAATGATGCCCTACACAAGAAGATGACAAGACTTCATGCGATACCTGATCTTGGAAACGACAAAGACATAGAGTCTCATTGCAAGTAAAAACGGAACGGCAAGGTATACAGCAATTGCCCTCTCCATATTCTGGCAATTTTTTCTACCATCTAACTAATTTCAGGCTATACTGAACAAACGGGCATTTTGATTTCATTGAAAGAAATGCTTGCATCCAAACCAGGAGAGCAAAACAGAAGGAGAACGGTAATGAGAATTCGCTCCTCTCGTAATTTTACACTGCTTATTGTCTGTACACTCACCCTAGTATTCTGTGCCTGTGCAACGCGCACCACCACCAAGGGAGAGCTACAAGCCTCACTGCAAGAGATGATCGAAAACCATTTCCAACCATTCAAGGAGGAGTATAACCTCCCCGACCAAGTCGGCTTGCTGCTATATGTGAAAACCCCTTCGGGGGCCTATACCGTACAGTCAGGATTTGGTGGGTACACCTATACTGAAGATACCCACTATCGCATCGCCAGCGTCACCAAGACCTTCACCGCTGCAGCAATCATGCTCCTCGACCAGGAAGGGAAACTCAACATTGAAGACAGTGTCTGTGACCCAATTCCTGGAACAGATACCCCCTACCTCCCCGATGATGAGAGCTATGCCATCCCGTACAAGGAACACATTACGATTGAACACCTGTTGAGTCACCGAGGCGGAGTCTTCGATGTCTTCAACGAGATGATCCCATCCACTTCCACTGAACCTTATGCCGGAAACAACTACATCAGCTACATCCAGGAAACCGAAGGAGAGAATCCTCACCAATACACGCAGGAAGAACTCGCATCGGTCATAGCAAAAGACCACCTGACGTACGGACAGCCAGGAAGTATCTATCACTACTCAGACTCAGGCTACATGTTGCTTGCGACGATCATAGAACGAGTCAGCGGCCTGTCGTATTCCCAATTCATCCACGACCAATTCTTTGTCCCTTTGCATATGACAGCAACCTTCTCAGTAGAGGATGCCGATGATGTCACCCTCCCCGACCCCTTCTTTCCGGGCTATTCACGGTGGGATGCCGAGTACTTTGATACCACCGAGGACAATATGTCCTCAAACATCGGAGCCGGCAACATTATCGCTACGCCAAAGGAGATGGCGCGCTGGATACATGCCCTGCTTACAGATGAAAGCATACTCTCACCTCAACAAAGAGAGAGAATGAAACAAATACCACAAGGCAACAACGCCTATGCACTCGGACTTTCGAAGATCGATGGATGGATCGGACACACCGGCGCTCATCCAGGGTACATGAATTTCGTGCAGTACCATGAAGAAAGCAACATATCACTCGTCCTGGTCGCGCCCTTCATAGACTACAATGAGGGCGATATGGAACATGTAGCAGCCGCCTCGGCTGTCTTGCTCGCCATCATGGAGGATGCACGGGATCTGTTGTCACAGGACTAAGGCTGCTGCTTCGATAGAAACTCATCCATAGAGATAAATATGAGGGCCATCGTGATCGATCCGGGATCGACATACCCGATCGAGCGCTGCCCCAAAGTCTGCATCCGCCCAAGCTTGGCAACCATGTCCCGGGTTGCCTCCGACCCCTTCTTTGCTTGCAGGGCACACAGGTGTATCACCTCCTGAATCGGCTGCCCACTGTGCATAATTGCACATTCCAAGGCAGGAATCAGGGCATCGACCATGGTCTTATCCCCCTGAGCCGCCTTGCCACGGTGCACCACCGAATCGAGACCCAGATGGAGAAACTGAGCAAAGTGGCTGGAATCCAATACCTCTATACCATCCAAAGCCTTGGAACCATCCTTGAAAAAGGAACCAAAGAGAGCTCCGCTTGCCCCGCCGGCACTCATCATGATCGCCATCCCGACTGCTTTGAATAAGCTGCCCAAATCGGGGAATTCGCCTGTGGACAGCTTCATGGCAACCGCCTTGAATCCGATTCCCATCCCGGTTCCGTGATCAGAATCACCAAGACCGTCGGCCTCATTGAGCAATTCGATATTCTCTTGAATGTTCTTTGCAACATGCATCAACATGGCCTTGCAAAGAACTGTATCCATTACCATATGCCCACCTCCAGCATCATGAACGATGGAAATCAAAGGCAAGCGAATTGGCATCGGCGAAAAAGTATTGCTTGAGCTCGTCATCAAGCTGGATAAGAGAGATGGAAAACCCACGCATATCCATGGTGGTGGAAACCTTGCCGATATGAGTATACAGCGTAAGTAATCCCGCCTCGGAGAGCACCTCTGCAACCGTCTTATTAGCGATGCAGAGCTCCATATTGGTTACAGAGCCCAAATCATTGAGCAGGACGGCAACCTCGTCTCCCCTCTTGAAGGGAAGATCGGAGAGAATCCTCTTGAGCATAATCTGGATCAGCTGTTTGGCAGGCATGGTCTTGGCCACCTCAACGCCGGGCTCTCCATGAATTCCCATTCCGATCTCAATCTCATTCGGTTGCAGTGTGAACGTAGGCTTGCCGGTATTGAGCATGGTGCCCGCTTCAAACGCTGTTCCCATCGAACGGGTCCTATCGACTGCTTTCTGTACGATTTCAGCAACCGCATCCAGGTCCTTTACCGAAGCACACACAGAGCCTGCGATTTTCACTGCGAAGAAAAGGCCGGATATACCTCTGCGGTTTTCCTTGTCTTGGGTTGCCACGTCATCGTTTATCACTACAGTGCGAACCCGAATGCCGTCCTCATGCAGCATTTCTGCTGCAATATCAAAATTCATGACATCACCTGCATAGTTGCCGTACAAGAATAGAACACCATTGCCTCTCTGACAGGCTTTGGCAGTCTCATAGATAACCCGGGGATTCGGAGAGGCAAAAATATTTCCTACAGCTGCAGCATCGGCCATATTTTTTCCTACCAGCCCATGATAGATAGGCTCATGCCCACTGCCACCGCCAACGAGTAAGGCGACCTTCCCCTCTTCAATATGGCATTTCACAATCCCATTGACATCTGGAACCTTGATGACTGTTCCTTGATAGGCGCAGACCAGACCCTCAAGCATTTCTTCCACAAGGGTCGCACGATCGTTGATAAGGTGCTTCACAACCACTACCTCCGGAATATCAATTTGTACTAATGGATAATTACATAGTAAGACTCGAGTTGTGTAAAATCAACACATAGATTGTCTCTTTTCAACCCGTATAAAAACAATGTGCATACTTTCGTTTTTGCATCAACACTACAGACAGGTAAAATTCTTGCCCTCAAATTGTTCCTGATGTTGTATACTATCTTGGTATTATTACGGTGTCCTTCATCGACAAGCATGCACACGTTTCTAAATATCCGGATTTATACCCAAAGAAGCACATACCGACAAGGAGTGCGCGATGAACAGTGCAAGAAAACCTTTGCAAAAGCTTATATTGTCAGCCCTGCTGTTTTTGGTTGTTCTCCCCGGTACTCTCTTTGCCCAAAGCGACCCCTATGAAGCAGTTCGAAACAAAGCCCATACCCTCGCAACCAACATTGTCGAGAATCTCGGAGCTTTCAGCATCCAATATGCACTGATGTCGGGGGGAGAGATCATTGTTTCAGACACCCTCGCAAACTCCCAGACGGTGCCGCCATTTCCCCTTGACGGACAGACCTTCTATGGTATCGGGTCTACAAGCAAAATGTTCACCACCACCGCAATCATGCTGCTAGTCGACCAAGGCAAGATTGAATTGGACGAGGCAGTGACGAACTATCTTCCCGACTTTGTCATGGAGGACCAGCGCTACAAGGATATAACTGTACGGATGCTGCTCAACCACTCCAGCGGTCTTCTTGGTTCCTATTTGGTCAATCTTGCAACCTATCACGATAATGCGACCTTCTCGAGAGAGCTGTTCTTCAAGGAAATGGCCTCGCGCCCCTTGAAAGCCGATCCTGGAGCCTTCTCGGTGTATTGCAATGATGGGTTCACCCTCCTTGAGTTGATCGTGGAACAAATCAGCAACCTCTCCTTCTCCGAATTCATCAGGACGTATATCACAAAGCCGCTTGCACTACACAATACAAAAACTCCTCAGGACATGTTCGACCTGTCAAACCTTGCCAAGACCTATCGTCTTGGAAAAGCGACTCCTCCCGAGAGGCTGAATTCGATCGGGACCGGAGGAATCTACGCAACAGCGGAGGACATCTGCCGCTTCGGTGACATTTTCATGGCCTCACCCTCCCTGCCGGAGGCACGAACCTTCTTGAGTGACCAATCAAAAAAAGCGTTACGCAACAAGGAGTATCTGAGAGGATTGTGGCCCAAGCAGGAAGCCAGCATATTCGGCTATGGACTGGGATGGGATTCGGTTGACCTGCATCCATTCAAAGAGTACGGGATCCAAGCCTTGGTCAAGGGAGGCGACACCAATCTGTACCATGGCAGCCTGATCGTCTTGCCCGACCATAACCTGACATTTGCCGCCCTTACTTCCGGAGGATCAAGTGTACTCAACCTATTGATGGGCCAAGAGTTGCTGTTGAGCACTCTGCTTGCCAACGGCACAATCGATGCAATACCGCCACCCTATGTGCTGGAAGCCTCAAAGCGCTCCCAAGCACCCCAGGAACAACGCTCATACGCCGGCCTGTATGCCAATACGACCATGGTTGTACGCATAGTGATCGAGAATAACGGGAAGCTTATAGCCACCTGTCTGACGGACGAACAAACACCACCCCAAGAGTACTATCATACCGAAAGTGGGTCATTCGTTGATGAAGCGGGGAAGAACCACCTCACATTCGTGGAGGATGGACAAGGCAAGCTCTATGTACATATGGTGCGTATCATCGAAGTACCCGATCTGGGAACCAATGTCTTGACCTCCTATGAGTTTGAAAAAGTCACCCTGCCTACCCCCTCTGTCCATACACAGGAAGCCTGGGAGGCACGAAGCGGGGCTTGGTATTATGCTGTAAACGAAGGACCTTCCAGCCAGAGTTACCATCTCATGCTCTCCACTCGGTTTCTGCTCTCTACGAATGAGGAGCTGCCCGGATTCGTCGGAACTTTGAGAATCATAGATGAGCAGACTGCTTTCAACGAGGTACAGCTGCCGGTGCTTGCCGGACGGGACAACGCACTCTGCCGCATCGTCCAGAAGTACGGAAAAGAGTATCTCGACATCGGAGGCAGCTTGTTCATCAGCGAACGGGATATGGAAGCATTGGATACCCGTCGTTACTCTATCCTCGCCACCCCAGCCGGAGGATATGCCCGCTGGTTCATCACTGACTCCCGCCATGCGGGAAAAACCATGCAGGTAGTCCTGCCCGAGAGTGGAGCATTCGCAGTTTATGACGGGCAGGAGTGTATCCATTACAGCACCGTGGATGGGAATATTTCTGTCGTGCTTCCCCAGGAGGGGAAGGTTGTGTTCATTGGAAAGGCAGCCGGCGACTTGTTCACAGTCATTCTTACGTAGTGCAAAAAGGATAAACAGCCTAGAAGAACCATGCTATACTACCACAAGACTTCACTCATGAAAAATCTACAACATCGGCCTCTTCACATCTGGTTCGTCAGTTCAAATACTTAGTAATCCGGGAGTAACACATGAAACGGATCATCAGACTCTGTATTGTGGGATTGTTGTTGGTTGTCTTGGCCTCCTGCTCCCTCTTCAGGCCGGTACAGAAGGAACCCCTTGCCCAGACCAAGGATGTTGCACAACAAATCGGAGAGGCCCTTGTCTCCGAAGACGGGGATGTAAGTGCAGTAAGCATTGCCATCATGCACGAAGGCGCCATTGTCTACAGCCAGGGTTTCGGCTTACGGGATGTTGAGAACAACCTTCCCGTCGATTCCCATACCCGTTTTAATATCGGGTCGATCAGCAAGATTTTCACCGGAGCCTCGATACTCCTGCTTGAAGATGAGGGCCTGCTCAAGCTCGACGACAAGGTGGTCGACCTGCTGCCGAACTTCACAATGGCCGATGAGCGACACAAGGATATCACCGTTCGCATGCTGCTCAACCATACATCGGGGATGCCGGGAACGAATATGCGCAATGCGTTCTCTGATGAGCCCAGCAGTGTGTATCTTCAACAATCGATGCAGGAATTCGCCAATTCAAATCTCAAGCACGATGCCGGTGCCTTCTCCCCCTACTGCAATGATGGCTTTACGATCGCACAAGTGCTTGTAGAACACCTTTCGGGAATCCCGTTCCCGCAGTTCCTGCAGGAACGGATTTTCAATCCGCTTGGCATGAATGATTCCTCCGTGGGTTTCCAGCCCCAGGAGGAGAACATGGCGTATGGGTACATCGAGCGTGCAATACAACTGCCAGTTGAGTATGCAAACATTACCGCTTCCGGAGGTCTCACCTCAACAGCAGAGGACCTTTGCCGGTTTGTTGCAATTGCAATGGAGCCCACCCTCTTACGTGAAGAGACCATCACCGAATACCTTCGTGCGCAACCACCTACATATCTGCTGCAAAGCGGGTACCCCCCTCTGCTCAGCTATGGCTTGGGCTGGGATTTCGTCTCGTGGGAACCCTACCAGTCGCAAGGCATCCAGGTATTGGGGAAGACCGGCGGGACGTTGGAGTATTCGACAATGATTTTCTTCCTACCCCAGTCACAAAGCACCGTGGTTCTTTTGTCCGCAGGGCATCTCGACCCCATCGGAACAACACTGCCCATCGTCGATGCTCTTTTGAAGGAAACCGGACAAATACCCGAAAAGACCAAAACAGAGAAGGCGAAAGCTCTAAAGACACAACCGCTGCCTCCGGACATAGAAACCTACAGCGGATACTATTACGGAGGAAAAGGCCTGTTGCGGCTCAGTTTCGCACCACACACTTCGTCTCTCCGATTTGAAACCTATGACGGCTCGACGTTTGTAGAAACCGATACGTCTCGCTACATCGGGGATGGAATCTTTGAGAACCAGAGTGGAACATGGAATACGTTTGAAACATTGAACACAGTTCCCTGCCTCATGGAGATCAGAAGACCATACAACGTGGCTGGCATAGCCATGACCAAACTATCCACACAACCTTCGATCGAGCATTCCTTCACGCCAAGTTCCTATGTGCCGGTCAACCTCCCGGCCAACGACCTGTATTTTCCTGTCTTCACCGTTTCGTTCATAGAGGAACTGCCTTCCCATCTCATCGTTGACAACGCAATCTATGCGATCACTGGACAAACAGAAACCTCCATGGTCCTGCCGGCTTTGCGCGACCAAGCTGCTCCTAGGCTCGATGAGAATGATCATTTGATCATCGGCTCGTACATCTGTATGAATACCTCTGACATTCGGGCCTTGGAAAAAGAAGAAGCAATTACAGTCGACGGTGATGAGAAAGCAGTCTTGAGAGAAATCACCGAACAAGGGACTTTTACCTGCACGGTACCAGAAGGGGGAAGAATCGTGGTACTCGGTCCCGATCTCTCAGACCTTGAGGACACACTGTACAGTGGAAGCGATCAGCTTGAGATGGATATCTTCGGCTCCTATGTGGTCTTCATGGCTGACAGGCCAATGGTGTTCCAGCCGAGCATCACGTAATACAAAAAACTCCCCGGCTTTGTACGACCTACGATGCCGGGCAGTCCCTCTTGATTCCCTACCAGCTGCATTTTCATCCTGCAAGCTGGATCAACATTGCAGCGTCTGGATCAGGGCAAAAAAATGTTGTGGCTCACCGGTATTGAAATATGCATACCACGCCTCTAGTGTGCTCTCTTCAAACACCCCCAGGAGCTCAATAATCTGTTTCGCCCATAAGAGCGAGGCGGTCGAACCTGCAGTAACAAGGTTGCCGTCCACTACCGACGCCTGGTCAACGTACAATGCCTGCCCTTTGTAGGAAGGACAAACCATCTCCAGAAACCCCGGTCCGTTACTGGTATGCTTTCTGGCATCCAACAACCCTGCGTCGGCAAGGGCTGCCGTAGCTCCACAGATTGCACAGACTGTTGCACCGACAGCAAACAACTCTCTTGCTTTCTCGATGATCGCACCATGTTTCGTATCGCTCCATGTATCGGCACCCGGCAGGAGCAGCACACTTGTTTTCTCAATTACCAACTCATCGAGCTGACAATCGGGAACAACCTTCAAGCCTCCCATCGTTGTGATCGGCTCCTTTGAGCAACTCACCGTTTTAATGGCAATCCGTTCAGCACCCTTTTTGAAAAAACGACTGCTGTGCAGTTCGGCAGTAACATACCCCGGTTCCCAGTCGGCCAACGTATCAAGCACATAGACATAGACAGTACGCATAGCTCCTCCTCATGGATTGCTTTCTGTGTTGTTCCACTGTACTGTGACTGATAGGAACTGTCATTTCAGTATTTTTTCGGTTTCTCGTCGAAATACGGCTTTTACCCCGATCTCCAACTATTTTGCCAACCCGAACATCACATCCAATCAGAATTTTTCGGCAACGCCGACAGGTAAAGTTATAATTTCAGACTTTTCTGCTGTCAAGCCTTGGGTTTTTGCGGATTTCCCCAGAGCCAAAGAGTATAACTCCCCCACAAAGCCATAAAGTAACGATTTCGAGGTGTTGTCCTGTTTCGCATAATCTGCATTCTTGGGTATTATACCGTCGCCAGAGCCAGTTCAGGAGGTGCACGGGCGCATAACGTCAGTCGGGGCTCCTTTTCTTGCTGATTTGCCCATTCGATAATCTTACCAAGCTCCTTGGGATCTTCAATTATTGCCACCACTGCCATTGTTCCTTGGCATTTCGGGCAGACAAATGGATCGACCTCGTAGACTTTTTTTAACAACCGTGCCCAGCTTTGCTTGCGTATTTTTGACCAGATATCAGGTGCCTCGGTGCTTGAAGTATCCTCGGACAATATAGTAGCCCCCGTAGGGCCCTTGTTCGGGTGCGCTTTTTGCCAATTTTCCGGTGCCAGCCGGTAAATACCTGGGCGCTCTTGCCACTGCTTACGGACCTTTCCGGCATATACCCCATAACGACGAACCAATTGTACCCGCCGAGGCGGTACATGAACCACAAGTTGGTCAACGAATTCAAAACCTTTGAAGGTTTCAGATTTGCCTTTGTAGAATCCCTTTGGGGGAGCTGTCCAGATTACAGTATCGCAGGCTGGATCATAGTGGATTTTGTCTGCACAGGTAGCCCCTCGAACAATATATTGCCCCAAGGCTTCACGATCGGCCTTGCTGAATAACCTAGTTTCGCTCTCGATACTAAAGCCGGAATGCTTCCAGTCTTTGAGCATGTTCACTCGGGCCTGATCGATCAACTCTTTGCGCACAAACAAAGCCAGAGAAGCTGCTTGCCAGACCTTGAGCATCCCTTCGTAGGCTCCGATTGGCAAATATATAAAGCGGTCGTACTTGGTGAACCCACCTTCCAGAACCAGAACATGCCAATGCGGGTGGAATCGAGCGAATTCACCAAACGACTGGTAACTAACGACACAGGCGCATAGTAGTTCTTGACCTGCTGCAAGGGAGAAAAATTCGGATAACAACGAGAATATCAGCCGGGCTACCTCGCCAAACAGGCGCTTATCCGATTTAAAGTATGGTCTGAGAATTTTGGGGATCGTAAAAACAAATTGCCGATGCGGTAGATCAAGAAGCAAATCCTCGGCCAAGTATTCAGCATAGAGTAAGGTTCGTTTTTGGTCGCATGATGGGCAAAGGTGAAAAACCTTGCATGAAAAAGGCCTGAAGTACGAATAGCCACAATCTTGGCAGAGGATACGAGCAACACCCTTGGTCCAATCGGCGCAACTAGTAAAATGTTCAAGGCGGTCAAGGATAGTTTGCGATGGACTTGCGTAGGCTTGGTACTGGTTAAGAGAATTGCGAACTATGGTCTGGATTATCCCTTCCCGATGGGGAATGTAAGTTCCCATACCTATACATACGCAGGGAAACGGTCATTTGCTTGCAATTGCGAAAAAAAATGGAAAATGGGGACAGGCGCCACCTAACAAACGGTTCGAGCGGACTCGCGGGACAAGCCCGCTCGCAGCTCAACCGAATGTTAGATACACCAGATAATATAAAAGGAGTGACTATGGCATTGATATTTGTTGTTGAAAGAGAATCACAGGCCGATTTTAATGTTTTTGTAACAGATAGAGAAAGTCATGCGGACATATGTGTATTCATAGAAAAGCATGAAAGTAGAGCAAAAGGTGACTCAATATGGTACATGACAGAAAGGGAATATCGCGCAAGCAGTAAAGTGTATTTTGCTCAACGTGAAAGCCAAGCTGATTTAATTGTCTGTTTTGTACAGAGAGAAAGCCAAGCTAAATGGAAAAAGAGTCATAGATTGTTTGGTCAAATATAAAACTAATAAGTGAGGAGATGATCATGGCAGAAATGGGGAATGGATACGGAAGTGAATACCAACTATTAAGATTTCTTGGGCATCATAGAAATGAATTAAATATGTATATCAAAAAAGCACTAAATATTGAATCTGAGATTGAATGGTTAGATTTTCCATATGATGACAATAGACTTTCAGGTGATGGTGAATATATTGGTATAGAATTTTTGGATTCATATAGTGATATTTTAGCTCAATGGAAAAAGTTTTGGCCTTCACTGAAAAAGGCGCAACATTGGGATGCAATAGCTAAAACTAAAGATACTTGGCTTTTAATTGAAGCTAAAGCTCATTCGAAGGAAATGATATCTGATTGTACTGCAAGAGAAAAAAGTAAAGAAGTAATTGAATATAGAATGATGGAATTAATAAAAAGATACAATATTACGCCACAAGGTAGTTGGCTTAAAAAATATTATCAAAAAGCCAATAGAATTCTATTTATTAGCTTTCTCGAAAGCATAGGGATTAGAGCTCAAATAGTATTTATCTACTTTATAAATGGATATAAAAATATTGGAATAGAAAACGCAGAAGAATGGGAATCACTCATCAAAGAGCAAGATATGTATCTAGGAATTGAAAAGAATGAGTGGGTAAAAGATCATATAAAAAACATAATAATTGACTGCAAAATGAAAAAAATGGGTATCTAACAACCGCTTGAACCAGACTCGCCTGTTGTCACAAAACTTGCTTTCAGGCTACGCCTGGCAAGTTTTGCGCCAATTTGCGGCTCGCTGGTTAAGCGCACGTTAGGTGGACGCCTCTGGCGCATCAAAAAATGAAATATAGTGATATTTCTTAGTATCTATAATTATACATCGAATATTTCCGATATTGCGATTATTTTTATTATAAAGAATACATTCATCATAGACTTTTTTCTTCAAATCATTATTTGACAGCTCAGTCCTTATATGGTATTATATTAAGACTGGAGGATATTATGAATGTCAATCTAAAAGATACCATTAAACCGATCTCCTACATTAAAACCAATGCCGCCGATATGATGAAATACATCAATGAAAATAAAAGCTCCATCATCATTACACAGAATGGTCAAGCAAAGGCGGTCTTAGTCGATATCGACTCCTACCAGGAAATGCAAGATGCCTTTAGCCTCTTAAAAATCATCAAACTCTCAGAAAAGGATGTCGCAGCAGGTAATTATAAAGAATCTGATACTGTCTTCTCTAGCCTTAGAGCGAGCTTATCGAAATGAGTACAAAGTACTTGGTCGTATTTTCTCGATATGCGCAAGACGATCTTTCTGAAATTATCAAATACTATGCAGAACAGAATGCACAATATGCGCTAAAACTTCTCGATACACTCGAAACACGAGTACAAGAATTGCGGGAATTACCTGCACGAGGAAGAATTGTACCAGAACTTGCCCAGCAAAACATTTTAGAATATCGAGAACTCATTGAAGGGAATTATAGAATCATCTATGTAATTCAAGATTCGATGGTGGTTATCCACGCGATTCTTGATAGTAGAAGAAATCTTGAAGAGTTATTAATGCAAAAACTCATGCGAAATCATTCATAACACGTTATAAACACCTAACAAACGCTTGAACCAGACTCGCCTGTTGTCACGGAGTTTGCGACTCGCTACGCTCGTTGTAGCAAACTCCGCGCCAATTTAAGGCTCGCTGGTTAAGCAAATGTTAGAGCGACGCCTTCGGCGCGATGCTTGAAAAAATATGAAGATATGTGATAAACTAATGTATTTGGAGGCGATTATGGATGCCAAAGAGCACATGGAAATACGGGAAGAAATATTAGAACCTGGTACGAAATTTAGGAAAATCAAAGATTTATTAATATCTACGAAACATGATTATAAATTATATTATAAAACTGAAAATACAATGATTGTCAATGGCGATTCTTTAGAATTATTAAATAGCCTTCCAGAAGCCTCAATAAATATGATTTTTGCTGATCCTCCTTATATGTTATCAAATAATGGGTTTACATGCCAGAATGGCAGAATGGTTTCTGTTAATAAAGGTAAATGGGACAAAAGTAAAGGTATCGAAGAAGATCTACAATTTCATGATACTTGGATAAAGGCATGTAGAAGAGTTTTAAAACCTGAAGGAACATTATGGATCAGCGGAACATATCATAGTATATATCAATGCGGCTATCTTTTACAGAAAAATAATTTTCATATCCTAAATGATATAGCTTGGTTTAAACCAAATGCTGCTCCAAATTTAAGCTGTAGATTTTTTACTGCTTCTCACGAAACTATATTATGGGCTAGAAAAGATAAAAAGGCCAAACATGTCTTCAATTATGAGTCTATGAAGAATGGTTTTTTTCCTGAAGACCCTCTTAAAAAAGAAAATACGCAAATGAGATCTGTTTGGTCTGTACCCACTCCTAAGCCAAAGGAAAAGGAAGATGGAAAACACCCTACTCAAAAACCCCTATCTCTTTTAAAAAGAATAGTTGAGGCATCAACAAATGAGGGTGATATAATTCTCGATCCATTTAATGGGAGTGGTACAACTGGTATTGCGGCTTTGCTGCTCGGTAATCGTTATTATATAGGATCTGAAATTGACTCTGAGTACTGTGAATTAACAAAAAAAAGATTTCTTACTGCTTTGAAGAATAAAAGTGCTGAATTAGATTATTAAGGAGTGTCAAATGAAAACGCTTACAACAATATTAGGTTTAAGTAATGATAATAGTACATTTGAATACATAAAAGATTCATTTAGGGAAAAAATTACAACCTATTCTTGGTTTGTTAACTGGGTGAAAGTTAATGATAATTTAAGGGATATTGAAATAGCTCTTAACATTATGAATTATCTAATTGGCAAGCCTGATTTTGTTAATGAATTAACTTTGCTAATACTCAAGCATCCAGAAATTGTTAAAACGTTTCCAACGCTAATTGCAACTCGTGAAAGTGAATTTGACATCTTAACTAATATTGAAGACTTGGTCTCAAAGAGGTTTGATTTTACTAAGGCAAAATATTCACATGAAGAGGCAGGAGACTTGGCATGCTTCTTAAGAGAATGTGGTTTTGCTGATCTCATTGTAAACAAAAGCATTAAAAATTTTGTAGACTATGTATATGGTGTTGAAGTTGGATTAGATAGTAATGGAAGAAAAAATAGAAGTGGCACAATGATGGAAAATATATGCGAAGCAATAATTAGTAAGCATTGTGTAATAAATAATCATTCATATATTGCTCAAGCTACAAAAAGCAAAATATTCCAAAAATGGAATATAAATGTTGAGATGGATAAATCAGATAGAATTATAGATTTTGCTATAAAAGGTCAAACTAAACTTTATTTAGTTGAAGTGAACTTTTATGGTGGTGGTGGTTCAAAACTAAAATCTACTGCAACTGAATACTGTGAGATGTATAGTAGATATCATAACCAAAATGTAGAATTTATCTGGATAACAGATGGAGCAGGTTGGCTATCTACTTTAAAACCACTTAGAGAATACTTTGATAAAAGTGATTATTTGCTAAATATTTCTATGTTAAAAAATAATATACTTGAGAAAATAATCAGGTAGTGCTCTAACAACTGCTTCAACCTGATAATTCCTTTTGTCATGCTTTTTGCAGTCGCTACGCTCGGCAAAAAGCACGCCAATCCCTTCGGGCCGGAATTACAGGTTAAGCAAATGTTAGCCAGGTGCTACGCGCTCTGAAAAAATAGGCTGAAATGGTGTATTTAATAAGGATAGGGAAATCATTATTGAACCCAATAGTCAGTCTGAAGGGAACATTGTAGCATTTATCGAGGAAGATGGCATGCCGATCGAATTGCTACAAATAAAGAAATCCACAAGAGAAATAGAGCATAGTATACAAAACAGATGCTATAATTCCACACTTGAAATGTAAACACAATGTGTATATATTTATAGTGGAGGAAGAGATATGATCAAGAAATTAATTCAGCACGGTAATAGTGCGGCACTTGTCCTCGACAAACCCATTCTCGATTTACTGGATATGTCCTTAGACACTCCGGTTGAGATTACAACCGACGGTAAAAATCTCATCCTTTCACCACAGAAGGACGCATCTCGCGAAAAGGATATTCTCGACTCCCTAAAGAAGATTAACCAAAAATATCAGCACGCATTAAAGAAACTGGGTGAATAATGAGTATCCGCTTCTTAACCCTCTCTGAAGTACTGCTCATCTATGAAGATCAGATACGACAGTATGGTGGAAGATATGGTGTGCGGGATATTTCGCTCTTAAGCTCTGCTATCTATGTCCCCCAGGCGACATTTGGAAATGAGTACTTGCATGCAACAATTCCACAGATGGCCGCAGCGTATGCCTATCACATCTGCGAGAATCATGCGTTGATTGATGGAAACAAACGAACGGCTTTAGCTGCTGCATTAGTTTTTCTTGATATCAATGGCTATGATTTTGAGTGCTCTGAAGAAAAAATCTTTAACATTATGATGGCTGTCGCTAGCAATAAAATGACGAAAGAAGAATTAGAAAAAGCATTTGAATCCTATTCCAAGAAAAGGTAAAGAAAACGAATACTGTGGCTAACAACCGCTTGAACCAGACTCGCCTGTTGTCACAAAACTTGCTTCCAGGCTTTGCCTGGCAAGTTTTGCGCCAATCTCAGGCTCGCTGGTTAAGCGCACGTTAGATTGACGCCTTCGGCGCTGAGACGTTGACAAACTTAAAAATATTTTGTAGCCTAATAGTATGCGTTACGGAATCTGGTTTATATAGTTTTAATTCATTCCTCACTTTTTTACCTATTCATATGATTAGGTCAATTTTGTGTCTGCAAAATAAGTTGCAGCAGAGAAATGAAGGAAACAACTATGGAAACTAGATTTCGTGGTGAATATAACTCGCCCAATAATTTGACAGACTTTTTCTTAAATCCTGCTAATTACACCTTTCGTGATTTTTCAGTAGTTTTTGGTAATGATGTAGCTAAGTCTATCTACAAAGAGCTCTATAAACCTACTACATCTCATAATTCATTTAGACAGATTTTTCCTGTCAAGATTTTGACTGATCAATTTACAAAGAAGTATGCATTTGAGTTATCTGATAAAAGACAGATTGAGACTGTTATAATAAAAAGAAGAACTGGAAATACAATTTGTCTAAGTACACAAGTTGGATGCCCAGTACAATGTAGATTCTGCAAATCCGGTGAGAATGGTCTGATCAGAAATCTATCTACAGCAGAAATAATTCAGCAATTTCTATTTACTAATGAAAAAATAAATCGGATTGTATTTATGGGTATTGGTGAACCACTATACAATTATAACGAGATAATACGGGCCGTTCATATTCTTAGAGATAGAAACGGTCTAGATTTTCCAACTGATGGTATTAGTATCTCAACTGTAGGTCCTATAGACAAATTACAGATGCTTCGTGAAGAGCATATAAAAATTCAACTTGTGCTTTCCTTGCATGCCACTGATCAGGAAACAAGAGATTATTTGATACCTGGGATGTCAAAACATAGCATTAATGAAGTTGTTTCGTTAACTATGGAGTATGGGAGAAGGCACAATAGGAAAGTTTCAATTGCTTATCTGCTTTTGCCAGGCATAAATGACAGAAGGGTCGATAGCGAACGCTTGTCAAGATGGTTTGGAAATAAAAACGTAATCGTAAATCTGTTGAAGTATAACGGCAAGAAAAACTATGAATTTAGACCAGCTTCAGTTCAAGAACTGAATCATTTTAAAAATATTTTAGAGCAGAGCAATGTCCAAGTTACAATAAGGCAAAGCATGGGAGATTCAATCGAGGCAGCGTGCGGGGAATTGGCAATTAAATAATAATCTAACAACTGCTTCAACCTGATAATCGCTGTTGTCACGGTTTGTGCTAATCGCTTCGCTCTTTTACGCACAAACCGCGCCAAGTCTTCGCCTATGGCTCAGACCGCGATTACAGGTTAAGCAAATGTTATGCGGAAGGTATTTGACACGGCTT
>Ga0302240_1001192_pt1 | contig 21747 bp, 14 predicted proteins | sample AAG_UR_His_MG_FD_193538 | JGI IMG/M metagenome (GOLD analysis project Ga0302240, IMG submission 193538) | Enriched activated sludge microbial communities from anaerobic digester in WTTP, New Holstein, Wisconsin, United States - AAG_UR_His | ecosystem: Engineered > Bioreactor > Anaerobic >... | reverse complement strand
TCATATTTTGTATCAAGGGTAATAGTCCTGGGTTGAGTATAGGTCTGTTTTCTTGTAAAATCATCACCGGCAAAACCTTCTTTGGCTTTTTCCCTCTTTCTATCTTTTTCCTCAGAAACCATATCAAGTTTTCTCCCCTTGGGAGCAAAGCCCTCTAAAGCTTCACGATCCGTAACATAATCAGCCTTAATCTTGCTCGTTAGCTCCATAAGTCTCCGGTTATATTCCAGAGCTTCCTGATTTCCGGGAAACATAAGCTTTACTGCCTTTTCATCAAGAACTCTTCTTACAATAACCTCTTTTCTGGGATCAGGGAGAAACATACAGGGGCCACGTCTGAGTGAAATTTCTCCATTCAGTCTGTTAAGGACATATCGTGCTTCACCTGCAGGAATGGCCACAGCATAATGAATTTCCTGCTCACTGTATTTTATAATAGCATGTTCGGGCCTCGGAAAATAAATCATCTGATCCTTACCTGTTATAAAAAGTTCCTCACCAACCTTACGTTCTATTCCATCTTCATCTTTATAAGGCGCTATAACCTTTATATAAAGACCACTTATTTCATTCAATTCTATGGCTTTAAACTTCCTGGAACCATTTTTCTCAACAAAAATTTCCGTAGGTTTTGGGAAAACCACATCAGGGCCCTGAATAAATCGCTTATTTCCATCTTCATCCAGAAGAATACAGTATTCAAGCCTCTCAAGGGTAACTGCCCTACGGATATACCTCCCATTATGATCCTGAACAACCTCTATACCTGTAGGTGGAATATAGAAAGAAACATGGGTGCCTTTAATAACAAGTAATTTACCTATTGTGAGATCAGGAATTTCTACTGGTTTCAAATCAACAGAATTAGAAGAAATGTCATTTCCACCGGCCTTCTGAGGTTTAATAACAGCTTTTGCCCAGTTTTCTCTGGCAGCTTCTTCATTATAAACACGAACCACAAGATACTGATTGGATCTCAGATGATGTCCCTGAATAACATATGCCACCTGTCCCGGCCACAGAGGAAAAGTTACAGGACCGGGTATATTCACTTTACATCCGGAAATCAATTTAGGCAGACTGTTGGGACCACTTCTGGGATGTTCCTCTTCCCCTCCTTTAGCAGGATTTTCTAAAACTATATACCACCCTTCTTCTGCAAAAGGATATTGTGTTATAGCTTCTTCCAGATTACATCTTTTAAAACGTCTTGAATTCTGCTCAAAAATTACTGGCCTGTCAGTATTGGCAAGACTGGTTTTATGAGGTCCCACATAAGCAATAACATTACCTTTAGTCTCATCTAAAATAAAAGCATATTCATTTGGTGCCAGTACCAGATCCCTTTCGCGTCCTTCAGCCATTTTTCGTTATTCTCCTTTCTTTGATTAAGTGAGAGATGATGGGTAATCGGTGACTGCTGATCAGTATTTAACTTCTCACGTCTTATGATTTACATAAGTAATTAAGAATTCGTAATAACTATAGTAAATTCCTTTAAATTTAATCTTGACAAAATGAATTTTTTCAATTAAATTTAATGCTTAATATAAAATACTCTCTGGCAAGAGGTTCTTTAAAAACTAATGGATATTAATAAAATCAGAAACTTTTCAATTATAGCTCATATTGATCACGGGAAATCCACTCTGGCTGATAGATTACTGGAGATTACAAATACCGTATCTAAAAGAGAAATGAAAGCTCAGTTCCTGGATGATATGGATCTGGAAAGAGAAAGAGGTATTACTATAAAATCTCATGCCATAAGAATGGAATATAAATTTTCTGACGATGAAGTCTATATTTTAAATCTCATAGATACACCGGGGCATGTGGATTTTTCTTATGAAGTAAGCCGTTCACTGGCGGCCTGCGAAGGAGTTCTACTGGTAGTGGATGCCACACAGGGTGTGGAAGCTCAGACATTAAGCACTCTCTATCAGGCAATGGATAATAATCTCCAGATAATACCGGTAATAAATAAAATAGATCTACCCAATGCTCAGATAGTACTGGTTATGGAACAATTAACAGAATTACTGGGTTGCAACAGTAATGAAATAGTCCTGGTAAGTGCAAAAACAGGGGAAGGCATAAAAGAACTTCTGGAAGAAATCATAATACAGATACCGCCACCCGAAGGAAAACCACAGGAACCTCTCCAGGCCCTTATATTTGATTCCATATTCGATAATTACCGTGGTGCCATACCTTATATAAGGGTTATAAATGGTGTGATAAAACCTAAAACCAGGATATTTATGTTTGCAAATGAAAAAACCTTTGAAGTAGATGAAGTAGGATACTTAGGACTCAAAAAAGACCCTCAGGAGGAATTAATTGCAGGTGAAGTGGGATATGTAGTTGCAAATATAAAAAATGTAAGGGAAACAAGGGTGGGAGATACAATAACAGAAACCTTTAATAAAGCATCCTCTCCTCTGCCTGGTTACAGACCTGCTAAACCAATGGTATTTTCAGGATTATACCCGGTAAACAATGATGAATATAATCTATTAAAAGATGCTCTGGATAAATTAAAATTAAATGATTCTTCTCTACTCTATGAGCCGGAAAGTTCAAAGGCTCTGGGATTTGGATTTCGCTGTGGTTTTCTTGGCTTACTTCATATGGAAATCATTCAGGAAAGATTATTTCGGGAACATAAAATTGAAATAATAACAACAGTGCCAAATGTAGAATATCTGGTTTACACTCATGATGGAGAAAGACTCTCCATAGATAATCCAAGCAACTTACTCCAGGAAAACCTGATTGAAAGAATTGAAGAACCCATTATCTCTGCTAAAATCATTACACCATCAGAATTCATAGGGAATATTATGAAACTTGCTGCTGACAGAAGAGGTATACATAAAGATATGGAATATATGGATAAGAGCAGAGTAAATCTGAATTTTGATTTTCCTCTTGTTGAAACAATCTTTGATTTTTACGATAAACTAAAAACCATATCAAAAGGATATGCCTCCCTTGACTATGAATTTTTAGAATACAGACCAGCAGAACTGGAAAAATTAGATATTTTACTGAATGGAGAAGCAGTAGATGCACTTTCTATGATAGTCCACAGGGAAAAAGCCTATTACTGGGGGAAAAAACTGGTGCAAAAACTCAGGAAAATAATTCCCCGCCAGCTATATGAAGTTATAATACAGGCCGCCATAGGAAGTCGAGTTATTGCAAGGGAAAGTATAAAACCTCTCCGTAAAAATGTTGTTGCCAAATGCTATGGAGGAGATATTACAAGAAAACGAAAACTCCTTGAAAAGCAGAAGGAAGGGAAAAAAAGAATGAAAAGAGTGGGGAAAGTAGATATTCCCCAGGAAGCTTTCCTTGCAATACTGACTGTAGAAGATGATGGGTGAGAAGCGTGATGCGTGATGCGTGAAATATAAATGGAACAGCTTTATCTCTACATACACATACCCTTCTGTAAAAGTAAATGTCCTTATTGTAATTTTTATTCTGTAGAAGAGCTTTCTCTCATGGATCTTTATCTTGAAACACTGATTGAAGAAATAAGATTATATTCTGAATTCATAGATTTTCATAAACTTCAATCCATATATCTTGGAGGCGGAACACCGTCTCTATTATTACCTGAGCATTTAAAAGAGATTTTCACTCTCTTTCCTGTTAAAGATAATATGGAAATTACAATTGAAACAAACCCTGAATCTCTCTCTTATGAAAAATTAAAATTCTATAAAGAAGCAGGTATAAACAGATTAAGTGTGGGAATTCAATCAATTCTGGATAAGAATCTCATAACCCTTGGAAGAAATCACAGAACAGAGGAAATTTATAAAATACTTGATCTTATTGACAGAAGAGATTTCTCTAATATGAGTCTCGATTTTATCTATAATATACCGGGTCAGACTATGGAAGATTTAGAAAAAGAATTTGATTTTATCAGAACTTATAATCCGAAGCATATTTCATTTTACGGCCTCCTAGTGGAAGAAAAAACGGCCTTTTTTAATCTCTATAAGGAGGAAAAAGAAGATGATCTCTATGGAAATATGTATCTTAAAATTTCAAAAGAGTTAAAAGAACTGCGTTATGAACACTATGAAATCTCGAATTTCTGTAAAGAAGGATATACATGCAGACACAACCAATCCTACTGGAATTTCAGTGAATATCTGGGATTAGGGCCATCTGCCGCTTCATATATTAATGGGGAGAGATTTAAAAATCCTGATTCTATTACAGATTATATAAATAATATAAAAAATAAAAAACTATCTATAACAGAACCGGAGAAAAGAGATGAAAGAGATATTTTACTTGAAAGGATCTTTTTGGGACTCAGAACAAATTCGGGCTTGAATCTATCGGAACTATCTGTAAAATATAACTTTAATATACCGGATGTAATGACGAAAATAAGTGAATACATACCGGCAGATTTATGGTATTTCAGAGATAATTCTATTTTTCTCACAGCAGAGGGATTTCTATCTTCAAACACTATTATTCTTGAGATAAATAATATTATTTCAGATAAAAATCTCACTGACTTTACATTTAAAGCCGGATATAACAGGACTACCATTTAATTCATCATCAATATAGAAAATGTTGAATTTGAGAGGTTCTGAAAATACAGTTACAGTTTTTCTTCTCGGATTTATAAGCCAGACAAAAGTCACACCGGCAGTTAACCAGTCGTGTATCTTTTCCTCTACATCCAGTATAGTATTAAGCAAGTTTACCACCTCTGGAAAAAAATATAGAGACTCTCGTCTCTACATTAATTAAATTAATAAATAATGCCAGTTAATTTATTTGAAAAGTTCCTGCAAGATTATATTTCTGGCCTTTGCAGCACTTGTATCATACATATAATGATCGCCTACATCTATGCCACGTTGTGCGAGAAGCTTCTGCTCTTCTGTCGTATCAGGATTTGCCAATATAGCTTCAAAACCCTGTCTCTGAATAGCTCTCTGTTCCTCGGCAGTTTTAACTGCAACTCCTGCATCATAAGTCACTTTAGCTATAACAGAACCTATGGAACCATTTATACCACCTTTGATGGTATTTAAAACAACATTTCTAGCCTTTGTGGCACTTGTATCATACATATAAGAATCTCCGAATTCTATTCCAAGTTCAGCAAGAGCTTTTTCTTCTTTTGTTGCACCGGAATTTGCAACTATACCCTGAAGACCCTGTTTCTGAATAGCTCTCTGTTCCTTGGCAGTTTCAACTTTAACTCCTGCATCATAAGTCACTTTAGCTATAGCAGAACCTATAGGGCCGCTTATATTGCCGATGATAGTCTGTAAAACAACATTTCTAGCCTTTGTGGCACTTGTATTATTCATATAGGAATCTCCGAATACTATTCCCAGTTCGGCAATGGTCTTTTCATCCTGTGAGGATTTGGGATTTTCCTTTATAGCCTGAAGACCATCTTTCTGAATAAATCTCTGTTCCTCGGCAGTTTTAACTGCAACTCCTGCATCATAAGTCACTTTAGCTATAACAGAACCCATAGCTCCGCCTATACCACCTATGATAGTCTGTAAAACGACATTTCTGGTCCTTGCGGCACTCACATCATACATATAATGATCTCCAAAGGTTATTCCAAGGCCGGCCAGAGTTTTCTCATCCTGTGTCGTACCAGAATTTGCAACCATAGATGCCAGACCTTCTTTCTGTATTCTTCTCTGTTCTGAAGCAGTATTAACACTAACGCCGCAATCAAAAGTTGTCTTTGCCAGAAGTTGACCGATTTTACTGAATTCAGCAGAAGAAATTACCGCAGAATCTACAGGTTCTTTTACAGTACTATCCTCTTTTACCTGGAGCTGATTACCCTGTTTTATTAAATTTGTAGCAGTTAAATTACCATCAATCTTCATAATCTAATTCCTCCCAATAAATTTACGTTAATTTATTATAATATAATATATTTTTAATATAAAAACAAGAAAGCAAATGTTAACAAAATGTTAATTTTTATTCTACAGGAAAGACTCCCACCACCTATTTACGTGAGTGTAAGCAAAAGCTGATTGCTGATAGCTGACTGCTGATAGTTCATAATAACTTGCATTAATCGGAAAAATATTATATTATTTAAGAATTCAGAAGACAGGAGTAAAAAATTATGAAAAAAAGGATAGATTTTAGAAGTGATACGGTTACACTTCCGACACAAAAGATGCGTCAGGCCATATTTGAAGCAGAGCTTGGCGATGATGTAATAGGAGAAGATCCTACAGTAAATAAACTTCAGGCACTGGCAGCAGAACTTACAGGAAAAGAAGCTGCCCTTTTAGTGACTTCAGGCACTATGGGAAATCAAATTTCCATAAAAGCCCATACCCTTCCGGGACAGGAAATCATAGTGGAAGAACTTTCTCATATATTTATTCATGAACTGGCAGGAGCAGCAGTTATTTCAGGTCTTCAGACAAAAGCACTGAAAGGCATGAATGGTATTATGAATCCTTTAGAAATTGAAGAGAAAATCTCTATAGAAGATGACCACGCACCGGGGACATCTCTTATCTGTATCGAAAACCCCCATAATATGGCAGGAGGAGTTGTAGTTCCTCTGGATACAATGAAGAGATATAGTGAAATCGCGAAAAAACATAATCTTAAAATTCACCTGGACGGAGCAAGGCTTTTTAATGCAGCTTTGGCATTAAAGAAAGAACCGAAGGAAATAACTCAATATGTTGACTCTGTTATGTTCTGTCTCTCAAAGAGTTTATGTGCTCCCATCGGTTCTATAATCTGTGGCAGTAAGGAATTTATATCTAAAGCCCACAGAGTAAGAAAAATGCTGGGAGGAGGTATGAGACAGGCTGGAATTATTGCAGCACCAGGAATTGTTGCTCTGGAAGATATGACTACAAGACTTTTCGAAGATCATGAAAAGGCCAGAATCCTGGCACAGGGAATTGACACTATAGATAACTTAACTATTGATATTAATACAGTAGAGACAAACATGGTATTTTTTAATACAAAAAATGCTGTAAATCTGGTGAAATCTCTGGAAAAAAGAGGTATTCTCTGCTGGAACACATCAGAAGATCGTATCAGAATGGCAGTGCATTATTATATAACAGAAGAGGATATACTCTATACCATACAGAGTTTAAAAGAAATCATGAAAGGTAAGAGGTGAAGAGTGAGACATGAGGAGTTTAAGACCCATCACCCATTACACATTATGAAAATAAATGAGTTTAAAATTATAAGCTTACAACCCTGGTGGGTTAAATTTTACAGTAATAATCCTGAAACTGATAATCTATTGATCTTATATCGTGACCATCCTGAATTAAAGAAAAAAATAATTGACTTTCTCACATGTTTCGTAAAAACAAATGAGTTTAAATATATTTTTAATGCCTATTGTTCAAGATGTGGAAACTGCTGTAAAAGAGATAATATAATTGTTCAGGGAGGAGAGATATTTTTTATTGCTCTTCAATTGTGTATGACTGAAAAAGAGTTTTATTCCAAATATCTTTATCCAACCTCAAGCTGGAGCGACTATGACGGAATAATCAGACTCGTAAACGGGAAATGTCCTTTTCTGGAAATCAAGTCTTCAGGACGGTATAACTGTACTATATATAACAACCGTCCTGCGAGTTGCAGGTTCTTCTATCCTGCATCAGATCTATGTAAAAAAGAAGATTCTGATCTTATAGAGCAAATAAAATCAATAGATATAAAGGACGGTAAACTTACAGTAACGTTAATCTCCGGATGTCCTTACAATATCCTTTTAAATGAAGAACTTATAAAAAAAATGACTCATATATTATCATATCTGGAAGGTATAGAAACAAAGAAAACTCACCAGGTAAATGAGCTTATAAGACATATGGTTGAACCAGAACAGGAAGAAGATAAGTCCGGGCAGGACTTTTCGGAGGAAAATGTTTTAGAAAAGGAACTTCATAAGAAAAATCACCTTTTTGCCATTAAAAACTTTTTTCTTAAAGAGATACTATTTACTCCTATGACAATGATTTTAACATATGATATAGATGAGAGAGAATATAATTTCTTTATAAATTATGCTCAGGATGATCTTATACTGGAACAGATGAGAACTTTTACAGAGACTCTTATCGGGTTTATAAAAGAATACAATATAAATATATTTAAACAATCATGGACAGTATGTCATATGTGTGGAAACTGCTGTGGAGAAAACATTATAGAAATAGAACCTTCTGATATTAGAAGACTGGCTGAACATTTTAAAATAACAGTTAAAAAATTTAAAAAGAAATATATGGAACCCGGCCGTTACGGATGGAATCCGGAAGGAGGTTGCATAAAAAAATTTTTAGATAAAAAAACAGGTAGAAATATCTGTGCCTTTTTAGAAAAGAAAGAGACAGATCTCTCCTATTGTAAGGTTCACCAGGTTAAACCAGAACTTTGCAGTAATTACACTCCCGGAATATATAAGTGTTTAAAAAATAAGAGTAATGATTATAATTTCAGATTAATTTCAAATATACAAAATATATATCTTAATACAGAAATTCTAAAAGTAAATATCATATCTAATTATGTTATTAATAATGAAGACCTGTATATAGAATGGAGAAAATATAATAATATAAGAGATAATATTCAAAGCATTCTGGAAAGTCTGAAAAACTATTTACATAAAAAATATTTTTCCTTATAATTTTACTAAGTACCGCAACAGGTAAAAAAGTATCCAAAAAACATATACACCTGTGAGATGGATACTAACCTGCCTGTTGCGGTACTAAGATGACAAACAAGGATTTTAATAATATTTATTGAATATTTTTCAAATAGAGACGAAAAATTGTAATACTTACTATTTTTCACTTTTCACAATTAACGTTTTACAATATAAATTAAGGAGGTATTTTTATGAAAACTAAATTTATAGCCATTTTATTTCTCATAATTACAGGGATTTTATATTTACCGGCTTTAGCGGATTCTCCCCTTACATCAACAAAGTTTTACAAAGCCTATATAGATATTCCTGAAGTAAAGAAAGCAGAAGGCGCAAGACTGACTGAAGAAATATTTGATTTTCTCATAGATCCAGAAAAACCTCTGGATCATAAGGTGGCAGTTATTAATGCTATGGGTTGGGATATAGATGGAACCAGTAATGGACAGTCCTTTATTGTTTTTATAGCTAAAAAACTCAAGAAAGAACCAAAAGAACTTAAGCTTAAGGATCTGGATACAGAACAACTTCTCTGTCTTGGTTATATACTTGCCCTTGATGATTATTTTACCCTGGCTTCTGCAAGAAAAAACGGTGGAGAACTGGAAACTACTGATGCCTTTACTCTCTCAGAAATAGCTAAAGAACAAAAACCAAGAAATTTCACAGTCCAGATGATTTATTCCCTTATAAAGGCTCAAAAATTAATGGAATCTGACTGGCCAGGTATTTATAAAGAAGTCAATAAAGTAGTAAATTCCGATTTAACCAGAAATATGAGGGATGAAGTTGTAGTAATTATTATGGACTATATAAAGGGCTATGAGGAATATGTAAAAAAACAGACAGTATTAAGTTCTGCTGTAGTAATTAAACCCCTTAAAGAAGTTGATGGAATAGTGCCTCTTTACGGAATGTCTTTCAGCCCTGACAACAACAGAATGATTACTTACAGTGGTAATGAAAAAACATTAAATATATGGAATGTGAAAACCAATCAAATACTCACCACTATTAATAGCGGTGATTTTACCGATTGCCGTATATTCAGCCCCGATGGAACATGGATTATCCTATCTGATTTTACTCCTGAGGTAGTTATATACTCAGCAAAAGATTACAGTCAGATTAAAAAACTCCCCTTTACTGAACGAATCTGTAATATTGCAATAAATCCTACAAATCCTGAGATTGCTTTTGCCTGTTTTGACGGAACAGTAAAGATTTACTCCACTTATACATGGAAAGAGATTAAATCTTTCAGAGCCCATGGCGGATATGTTTCTACAGTTAATTTTTCTTCTGACGGAAGATCTCTCCTTACAGGAAGTTATGATAGAAGTGTAAAACTCTGGGATATAAGAAACAAATATTCTCTTATTTATGAGAATAAAGACTTTCAAGATGGGACCTTTGCTTATTTTATGCCTAAAGATAAGGAAATACTTGTAAGAGACTTTTCAGGAGCAGTAAAAGTCCTGGATTCTTCAAATGGTAAGGTTCTCTGGGAAAATCAGATAACAGGAACATTACACAATGTTGCTGTAAATCCCGGGGGAGACCTTATAGCGGGAGCGTCTGAAACAGGTGCCATTTACTTCTGGAACTGGAAGAAAAATATAACTCCCCTTATCTTCAGGGCTCATGATGATCAGGTTTTAGATGTCAAATTCAGTTTCGATGGAAAAGAGCTTTACACCTGCAGTATGGATAAAACATGGAAGGTCTGGTCTGTAAGGATACTTGAAAAAAGGTTAGGAGATATTTCTTCACAGAAATAAATTCCGAAGGGAATTATGTTATATCAGATGCTTACTAAATATGACCCTGCAGTTAAACTCTTTAAATTTCCTTCTATGAGATCTCTGAATACTTCTATAATGAGAGGTGAAGAGTATTCACTCTTCACCTCTCACATCTCACACTTCACTTTCAGCAATTCTTAAACCAGTCAAGACTGAGCTCAAGTCTGGCTCTCCTGTTTGTCGGTTTGCCTCCCCGGGAAAGTTCATGTGTTTCATTTCTGAAGCGGACAAATCTTGCTTTTTTCTTTAAATATCTAAGAGCCACAAAGAACTGTTCTGCTTCACAGATAGGTGTGAGATGATCATTTTCAGAATGCATAATAAGCACCGGTGTAGTAACGTTTTCCACATGAAAAAGAGGTGAATGCTGTCGGTAATGCTCATAATCCCTCCAAGGAACACCTCCGAAATTCTGTTCAAAATGAAAACATCCGCAGGAAACACCGAAAACAGTAGTGCAATTAGAAACACCTCTATGAGAAACTGCGCCTCTATATCTATCTGTCTGTGTTACAAGCCAGTTTGTCATATAACCTCCATAGGAACCACCTGTTACGAAGATTTTCTTTTTATCTATAAAACCAAGGTTTATGACATGATCTAAAAATTCCATCTGATCAGTATAATCAGGTTCACCCCAGTGACCGTCTATGGGTGAAGCAAATTCTGTCCCATAACCCTTACTTCCTCGAGGATTAATAAAGAGAACACAATAGCCTTTTGATGCAAAATATTGTATCTCATGAAAAAAGGTATAGCCGTAAAGTATATGAGGACCACCGTGGATTTCATGGATCAAAGGATATTTCTTCGAAGGATTAAACTTCGGAGGTTTTAATAACCAACCCTGAAGTTTAACTCCTTCACCGGTAGTAAGCCATATCTCTTCAGGATGGGCCGCAGTAGTTTCTTTAACTATGAAATCATTATACGATGTTACCTGTTTCACTATCCATGCGGATTTTTTCTTTTTGTAATGATATATCTCACAGGGTGAAAGCATATCTCCTCTTAAAACAGCCATATTTTCTCCTGATTTATCCAGGGAATAATATACTACCTCATGCTCACCTTCATCAATCCTTTCAGGTTTTCCTCCCTCAATGGAAACTTTATATAAATAACATCCACCCTGATAACTTGCACAGAAGATGAGATTCTTTCCATTATCAATAAAAAGGCAGGGTTGAACAATATCGTCAAATTCTCTTGTATCACCGATAAGCATGTTACTTACAAAACCATCAAAATCTTTTGTAAGAAGGACTGTTTCACCTCCATCTGAAGAAATCTTATAAATCTTGAGATCTTCTGCTGCACTTTTACCTCTCGGTGCATGATGGCCTGTAAAGTATATATAATCTCCCTTTTGTGACCAAATGAGAGCACTTTTAGAACCCCACTTACTGGTAATTTTCTTTATTTTTTTTGTTTTAAGATCAAGAACATAGATATCATTATTTTCATAATCACGCATTGGATCAGCACTTCTATTTGAACAAAAAGCCAGCTTCTTGCCGTCAGAAGATATGGCTATGCCATAATCATCATATTTGTCCTTTGTAAGCTGTTGCTTTTTCCCTGTATCAATTTCCACCATATATATATGAAATTTACCTTTTGCTTTTATAGAACCGTTCTTACCTTTATAGGGAATCTCATCAATAATATTGTAAGGACAATCTTCATCTTTAATCTTATATTCAGGATCATTACTTATATGAGAGAGAGGAAGAGGATCATCCATCTTACGATAGGTATAAAATATATATTTACTATCAGGTGACCAGATATATTCACCTATGGCCCCTTTATCTGTAATAAGAGGGCGGCCTTCTCCCCCACTGACAGGTATTATCCATAATCCTTTTTTTTCTTTGTCTCTATCACTTCTAAAAACAATATATTTTCCATCAGGTGACCAGAAGGGATAAGAATCATTATGCTCTCCATGGGTAAACTCGTAAACCCTGTTTTCTTTTAAATCAGCCATGTAAAGATTTGAATAATAAGTATTGGCCTTTAAGTTCGTCCACTTATAAGTAAAAACTATTCTTTCTCCATCAGGAGAGATTTCAGGAGAATTCAAAAGTTTCATCCTGAACAAGTCGTCAATTATAATATCTCTTTTTTTACTCATTAAAAATCTCCTTTAAAATTAGCTTTCAACTATTAGCAGTCAGCTTTTTATTTAAATAAGGTATGAAATATAATAATACGAAAAAATCACAAAGAATGCAAGAGTTATATAGAAAATTATTGAGTAACCTTTATAATTCTGCTATAATTTTATTTATGAACATAATATTTAAATATTTCTGGATCTTTATAATAATTGTAAATATTATAAATGCAAACAGTTTAAAGAATAAATCCCGGAGTTACATTACATTAAATCCCGAATTAGAGGACGGTTATAATAAAATTATAAAAGGTTTTCTTATATATGCCAATATACCATGGATTATTATGGGAACCGGTATATTATCAGGTTTTACATACACTATATTTGATTATCTAACACCAGACGAATTAAATCCTTTTGTTTTCCTTTTTTATACATCAATTATTATTATCTGGCTCTATGGATTTTACTGGATTTATGTTAGAGGAGGAGCAGAGTATCTGGCAAAACATCCCGGCTTAATCAGGAAAAGAAAGAAAGTGATTACTTCACCGGCACTGATTAAATTCTATACAGCCATAACTGTCCTGGGTGGTATAACAATAATAATAATTTTATTTACAGGAGGTATAAATCTTAAATTTTTAAGATAAATAATAATAAAATCCCCTGTCATTTTTAAATGGCAATAATAATATTGCTTTCAATATACATTCCTGTTATAATAATCTTCATCAAATCAACAAAGTTCTCTTAATAAAACTAAAAAGGCATGGTTATTATATTATGAAAGATTACAATTATTATAGTATTATTACAGGGGAAGATATTTTTACACTCATAAAAGAAGCTCTCCTTAAAAAAATTAAAGACCATCTTTCAGTTAATCCTTTCTTTACTATTGCCCTCTCAGGAGGCAATACCCCCCGGAAGTTATACAGGCTATTATCAGAAGAAAAACTTCCCTGGGAAAAATTAAAGATATTTCCTGTAGATGAAAGAATATTACCTCCTGATTCTGAAAATCTTAATTGGAAAATGATAAAAGAGGAATTACTTGATAAACTTCCCTTATCACCAATGACTTTTTACCCGGAGGATCTTTACAATGACCCCAAAAAGGCTTCTTTAGAACTGGAAAATCTCTTAAAAAAAGAAGTTTCAGCAAAAAAAGATGAAATACCGGCAATTGATATTATTTTGCTCGGAGTCGGTTCAGATGGTCACACGGCATCACTTTTTCCGGGAAGTGAGGCTTTAAATGAAGAAAAAAAACTTATAACTATTACTGAAGGCCCTCCTCCTTTTAAACAAAGAATCACCTTTACTTTTCCTCTTATAAGATCAGCAGGTGAAAGATGGTTCCTTATATCAGGAAAAGATAAAAGAGAAATACTGAAAAAAATATTTAAAGAGAAAAATAATATTTTGCCAGCGGCTAAAGCCAGTACAGCTGAACCGTCTATCTGGTTTGTCGCTCATGAGAGCATACCGGAATTTGATTAAAAGGAGGTTTTATCATGTGCGGAATCAGTGGTATAGTTCATAACTTTAAAGAAAGCCCTCCTATAGAACCTGAAAAAAGCCTTATCTTCATAGATAAATTAAAGAATATAAAATCATATGAGGATATTTCAGCACTTACAAAATTAACTGATGAAATAGAACCTTTTATAAATGAATTATTTAATTTTGAAAACTTCTATAAGCTTTATACTTCTCCTTATATGAGAAGGGATCTGGAAGATATACTTTCTCTTTTGAAGAAACTAGAAGAAAACCTGGATAAATACTTAAAAGCTTCAGGTGTCTCAATTTCACTGGATTTACTGGAAAAATTTAACTCAGTTCTTATAAGACAGAGAGATCTCCTGTGGAGAATAAAAGAAGATCTTCTCAGAAATATATCAAAGGTTAAAGAATTCTTTCAGGATTCAAATCTGGAAGAGAATAAAAAATTTATACATGAACTCTGGAAACTGAATTTCATACTGAATAATCTGGATCGTCTTGAAGTAAGAGGAAGGGATTCTGCAGGCCTATCCTGTATAATTTCTTTCCATAAACCCTCTGGATTAAAAGAATTCAAAGCAAATCTACAGGATAATTTAAAAATTGAGTATGAAGAAAGAATAAGATTTAAAGATTTTATTAATCTCACTATTCTGGAAGCCTCTTCAGCAGAAGATAAAGAGAAAGCTTATCTTATATTTACCTTTAAAGTAGCAGAAGAAATAGGAAAAATGGGAGATAATATTGCTACTTTAAGAAAAACTATCAGAGAAGACAGAATATTTCTGACCTCTTTAGCTCATAAGGAAACGGATTCGAATTTTATAGCCCATACCCGCTGGGCTTCAAATGGTATTATAAATGAACAGAACTGTCATCCTGTTAATAATGAAACAGAACCTCTGCCGGGAAGTAAGGAAATGGCTAAAAGCTATTCTATTTCTGCAATATTAAACGGAGATATAGATAACTTTCAGGAACTCAGAGAAAAATATACAGCTCTTAAGGAAAGAAAAATCAGTGATAATATAACTACAGATGCAAAAATTATACCTCTTGTAGTAGAAAAATTTTATGAGGAAACAAAAAACCTTTATGAAGCTTTCAGGCTGGCTTTAAATGAATTTAAAGGTTCTATGGCCATAGCAATGCACAGCAGTCTTGCACCTGACAAAATTTTTCTTGCTTTAAGGGGAAGCGGCCAGGCTCTTTTCGTTGGCTTTATTAATCACGGATATGTTTTTGCCTCAGAACTTTATGGTGTAGTAGAAGAAAGTTCAAAATTTATAAAACTCGATGGAGAAAAAGAGAGAATTCCTGGTAATCCCAACACTCAGGGACAAATCTTTGTCCTTCATCAAACTTCAGAAGGAAGGCTGGAAAATATAAAAGCCTTCTATTTTGATGGCGTGGAACTTTTTCTTACAGAAAAAGACATAAAACATGCGGAGATAACCACAAGGGATATAAACCGTGGAGAATATTCACATTTTCTACTAAAAGAGATATCCGAATCCCCCCTTTCTATAGAAAAAACCCTGAGAGGTAAATTTGAGATAAGAAATGAACCGGGAGGCCATGTTCCTTTCTTTAATATCAATAAAGAAATAATCCCCGAAATTACAATAAATAAACTCCAATCGGGAGAGATAAAGAAGATCTTTATCATAGGACAGGGAACTGCAAGTATTGCAGGTAACGGTATAGCAAATTTTATGTCCAGAGTTCTTTCCAGGGCAAATCTTCAGATAATAAGCACAAAAGCCACAGAACTTTCCGGTTTTTTACTTGAAGGAGACATGTCAGATGTCCTTGCTATAGCAGTATCACAATCGGGTACAACCACTGATACCAATAGAACTGTAGATCTTATAAAATCAAGAGGTGCCCATGTTATTGCCATTGTAAACAGAAGAAATTCGGATCTTGTTTATAAATCAGACGGGGTATTTTATACAAGTGACGGCCGGGATATAGAAATGTCAGTAGCTTCTACAAAAGCTTTTTATTCTCAGGTAGTTTCAGGAACCATTATATCTCTTTATTTTTCACAGGTATTATCAACGCTTTCTGCAGAGGCAATAGTGAAGGAATTGAGAGAACTGGAAGCTTTACCGGAAAAGATGTATTCTATACTATCACAGAAAGACGATATAAAAGAAGTAGCAGAAAAATATGCTGTTACGAGAAAACACTGGGCACTTGTGGGAAGCGGACCCAACAAGGTAGCTTCTGATGAAATAAGGATAAAATTGAGTGAACTCTGTTATAAATCAATAGCTACTGATACAACTGAAGATAAAAAGCATATTGATCTTTCTTCAGAACCACTTATTATAGTCTGTGTAGCAGGTATAACAGGGTCAAACCTTCATGATATGGTAAAAGAAGTTGCCATATTTAAAGCCCATAAGGCATGTCCAATAGTTATAGGAACTGATGAACAGGCTCCTTTATTTAAACCCTATGCCAGTGGGTTCCTTAAGGCTCCATTAGCATCAGAGGGGGTTTCAGTTCTCCTCAATACTATGGTAGGACATCTGTGGGGATATTATGCTGCAAAGGCAATAGATAACAGTGCCAGTATACTGAAAGCAGCAAGAGCAATCACAGTAGAAGCTCTGGTTAATTCCACCAGAGGAGATCTCTATGGAGACAGGAACATTATTAAATCTCTCTCAAGAAAGATCTATACTCTGTGTAAAGAATTCTATACAAAACTCAGGGGTGGCTTTTATAATAGCTGTCTTGAAGTAAATACTGCTTATCATCTCAGTCTTCTCTTAAAATATATTCAGGGAAAAATCCCTCTGGAAGAATTTGAAGCTGATTTTGGTAAGACAGGAAATCTTAATACAGTTCTTAACGAAACAGTAAATTACCTCTCTTCCGGTATAGCTGATCTTACAAGACCAATTGACGCGATAAAACACCAGGCTAAAACCGTAACGGTAGGTATTTCCCGCCTTGAAGAAATACCTGTGGGAATTATATTCGATAAACTCAAAGAAGAAAATATTTCTCTTAATAGTATAACATATCAGAATACTTTTATACTTCATGCCATCAATCCGGTTATAGAAAAAATAACCGGCATTACCAGTTACGAAGTTAAAGGACTTGACTCACTGGGACATCCGGCGGAAAATACGGAAATATTTACTGCATATAAAAAAGGCTTTGCCACTTCCCTATCTTCAAGGGCAGATAAAGGTGCTCTTCTTATAGGTAGAAAAAGAAGTGTTGTAGCCAAAAACCTTGTTTTTGCGGGGAAAGGAGGCAGTGACGGAAGGCCTATAATAATAATTCCATTACTGGATAAAGGCATATGCCACAACCTTCTACTCCTTCATGTAGAATTTAAAGAACAGGTTGATATTCAGAGCAAGGTTATGGTAATCAGAGCTATGGATAAATATGAAGAGATAAAATATGCTGTTACTGAAATGAATATAGTATGGGATGACAGAATACTTGATTACCTGACCCCAATAGATCTTATATCAGAAAATCCCGATGATATAGCAGAACTGCTCTCGTGCTATAAATTCTGATACCTATAAAAAGCCTGGATATTTGTTCATATTAATCTCCCAAACTGCTCTTTTTAACTTCCTTACCCTGAAGTTCTTTGGGAAGATCACCTTCTATCTTAATTTCCTTAATCTTATCTCCCTCTTTAATTTTTTGGGACACATCAAGACCTTCTATTACCTGACCAAATACTGTGTATTGTCCATCCAGATGCTGACAGGTTTTTCTGGAAAGACATATGAAAAACTGACTTCCTGCGCTGTCAGGATCCTGTGAACGGGCCATAGAAAGTGTACCGGGCATATGTTTTCTGGAGTTAAATTCAGCAGGTATCTTATATCCTGGCCCACCGGAACCATTCCCTTTCGGATCCCCTCCCTGAATTACAAAATCATCTACTACTCTGTGAAAATTAAGGCCATCATAAAAACCTTTTTTAGCAAGGGTTACAAAATTAAGAACAGTATTGGGAGCAGAATCGGGATAAAGTTCACCTTCCATAATTCCTTTATCTGTTTTAATTACAAACCAGAGCTTCTTTACATTTTTTTCATCTGATGGTTTCGTACCAGTCTTTTCAGCAGGCTCTGCAGAAGGAGTTTTATCCTCTGTAACCTTTCCAGCAGGCTCTTCAGAAGGAGTTTTATCCTCTGTAACCTTTCCAGCAGGCTCTTCAGAGGGAGTTTTATTCTCTGTAACCTCACCAGTTGATCCAGTAGCACCAACCTCTTTAGTAGCCTCTGCAGCAGGGGCCTCTGTTGCCAGGTTAACAGGTGTTACACTGCCCTGTGGTTCCGACTGGAGACATCCGAAAAATAAAATCACTGTTAAAATACCAATTAAAGTACCCAATAAATAATTTCTCATAATTTATACCTCTTTCTTTTAAATTAGCTATCAGCTTTTATTCACTGATCGCCTGCTTTCACGTCTTACGTCTCATGTCTCATGTCTCATGTCTCATGTCTCACATCTCACGTCTCATGTCTCACGTCTTATGTCTCATGTCTCACCTCTTTCTCTTCTCACTCTCTATAGTCTTTTCAAGAATATTTCTCACATCTACTCTGGTTTTTTTCTTGTCCTCCACCTGAAATTGTTTTTCTTCTGCCTTCCTTTTCTTTTCCTCCCATTCTTTTATATTATATCCGGATTTAGTACAAAAAATTGCACTTATATGATGAGTAGTAAGACAGAAGGGACATTTTTTCTTTATAGGACTTCCACACTGCTGGCAAAAATCACTGCTTTCCAGGTTATCTGAATGACAGTCAGGACATCTGTAACCTGTAGTAGCAATCACAAGAGTCTCTTTTTTTCTTTCGAGTTTGCTTCCGCAATAATTACATATCAAATTAAAAGCTACTTCGCTGGCACCGCAGTTAGGACAGTGTTCAGATATAAAACCACTCATTTTAAAGCCTCCCTTTCAGGCAGTTCAGCAGACATAATCTCCATCAAAAGATCCAGACGTGATGCCTGGTTAAGCATGGGTATAAGATTTGGAAGGGAATAATAATCTCCATCAAAGTTAAATGTGGAATATTCTATTTTATGATCATTTAAATTCTGTTCCAATTTACCTGTAGGATATCTGCCGACTTTTACTATTACTACCGTGGGATAGGTAAATAACTCTGCTGAATATTTCTTATAAGCATCCACAAAGAAAGGGGATGTATTTTCATCTTCATCTGTAATAACAATTATCTGTTCCACCCTTTCTTTTTTTCTCCTCATTATTTCAAGAGGTACCCCTATACTGGTGCAACCGTTCGCTTTTATATTCTTAAAAGCCTTCTCCCAGGCGGCCATATCTTTTCCTTTTGCAGTAACGGGAAAAGCCATATTATCAAAAGCATAAACAAAAAGGTCGCTTTCCGTTATGGCAGAACACATAGTAGCAACAGATTTTCCCACTTCTATAGCCTGTTCCATACTACCGGATTTATCTACAAATATGGCAAGAGGTCTTTTTATTGCACCCTTTTCCTTTGCTTTATCCAGGGAAACTTTTTCCAGGGTGTCTTTAAATTCTTTTGAAAGTCCCGGAGCTGCTTTTGAAGCAACTCTTGCCTTCATAGTAGAAACTTTAGAGTCTTTTTTGGCATCTTCCAGTTTTTCTTCTATCATAGCTTTTATGTCAGGGTTGTCAAAAGCACCTCTCTTTTTAAGGGACGCCATATTATTAATAAGTTCCTGACCGGACATGGAGTTAATAAGAGAAATCATAAGGGAAGGGGTAATTTTCTTTATTGCTCCCACTGCTATGGGATAGGGAACTTTATGTTCAAATATTATCCTGGCCTGTACCGTGGGGTCTTCAGTTTTCGCCAGTACTTTAAGAGCATAAAGAGAACTGTCTTCTGGGGGATCATTTTCAAAGAGTATCTTCTGAGCTCTCTCAGAAGGTTTTATTCGTAAAGAAGCATAAAGATGCTTCATTGCATTTCTGCCTCTTATTACGGAAGAGTCAAACCATTTTTCATCGGACTCTCTCTTTCTTAAATACTGTATTACAGCAGTCCTGGCAATCTTTGGAAATTTCTTAAGACTCTTCTTGCAGTAGTCCATAATCCTGGCAATTTGATAGGGTGGGAATGTAAGAAGAAGAGCACAACCTCCTTCACGATGTTCTGCAATAGTGCTTGTAAGAAGATGACATGTAAAAATTTCCTTATGATCCCTTACCTCTCCTTTTTTATGATACCATGCAGCAAGATGACCGTAAAAAATCGGGTCATTTTTCACCATTTCCTGATGAAGATTTTTTACTATATCAAGCTGTCCATGAGGAGTCATAAGAAAAGTATTTAACATGGTAAGACGGAGATCCTCTTCACTTAAATCTTCTTTTTTAAAGGATATGGGAACCTGTATTTGAGCATCATAAGGATTAACCTTTTTCTGAGATCCCTTCTTTTTTTTCTTCTTCTGTGGATTACCGGAAGAAGAAGAGGAAGATCGTCCCTGAGTACTACTTTTTTTATCAAAGATCTTTTTGATTTCTCCAAACATTAAAGACCACCCCTTTCTGAATTATTTCTTTATATTTCAACAATTTATTGAAAAAATCCTTTAAGTCGTGAGAGGTGAGGCATAAGGCGTGATAATCAGATATCTTCTCACAGCTCACTTCTTTTCATTTTTTCTTATTTTTCCTTAAATAAAAAATTAATCCTCCTATAGGGATAAATAGATAGATGAATAAAACCAGAAAACTTGACGGTTTAAACATATAACCCAGGAAAGGCTTCAATTCATGTAAAAGTGACCGGAGAGCTATAAGACCTGCTCCATAAAATATTACTGACAGGGCTACAGTCCACCACCATTTACTGATCCAGGCTTCTAATCCGGTATTAACAGCACTGACAGATATTATCTTTTTTAGATCCTCTTTTAGCTCCTTTATATTACCATATCTCTCATCACAATCAAGTGCCAGGGCTCTGGAAAATATTTTCTCTAATTCTTCAGAAGCCTCCGGTAATATTTCTTTAATAGGAGGAAATACAAAGGGAAGAACCGAAGGATTTCTATTGGTAAGAAGATAATGCATGGTAGCACCGAGAGCATATATGTCTGATCTAATATCAGTGTTGCCTTTAAGACTGCACTGTTCGGGAGGACAGTAACCCATAGTTCCTCTGGCATGGATAAAAGTATCAGTCTCTGTGGAAGGGGCAAATAATTTTGCAATTCCAAAATCTATCAATTTAATCTGCTTATTATTATTAATCATTATATTCTGTGGTTTTAGATCTCTGAATACGATAGGCGGATTCTGTTCATGAAGATATTCCAGAGCAGAACATATTTCCAGAGACCATTTAATGACCTGTTCCACAGGAAAGGGACTACACCTTTCCTCAATGTAATCCTTAAGTGTTTTTCCCTGTATATATTCCATTACAAGATATTCTTTACCATTATATCCGAAGTAATCTATAACTTTCGGCAGATTGGGGTGATCTAATTTACCAAGCATTGTTGCTTCAAGTCTGAACTGTTTTAAAGCCATTTCTTTA
>Ga0302240_1001178_pt1 | contig 21844 bp, 19 predicted proteins | sample AAG_UR_His_MG_FD_193538 | JGI IMG/M metagenome (GOLD analysis project Ga0302240, IMG submission 193538) | Enriched activated sludge microbial communities from anaerobic digester in WTTP, New Holstein, Wisconsin, United States - AAG_UR_His | ecosystem: Engineered > Bioreactor > Anaerobic >... | reverse complement strand
AAATCCCTTCCTATACAACACTTTTTTTATATCTTTGAAAATTTTTTGCCATTATAATCTTGATATGTCTTTTTCGGTATATAACCATCTATTTTTTTACACAACCTAAATAATAAAAAAAAATAGACAATATTTTAAATATATGCTACAATTATAGTAGAATTAAAATAGCGGTTATACCTGGAAAATTTTAAATTAATCTTTTAATACCGGAGGCATTTATGTTGAAAGTTAAATCGTTAAAGCAGGGTATGATGCTTGTTTCTATATTGCTCCTGACATTTCTTCTGGTAATGCTTACTGTGTCTATTGTATTAATCTCTTCACAGAGTCTTAATGTTACAGGCCGGGCAGATAAAAGCGCAAAAGCCCTTGAAGCTGCCTATGCAGGTATTGAATATGCCTATTATCATTTGAGTAAAGATTCTAACTGGACATCGGCAGGTAATATTACTGAAGATCTTGGAAATGAGGAGCAATTTACAATAATATTTGATCCTGCTGAAAGATATCACTCCTGTAATAATCTGACTAATGCTCATCCTGTTGGCAAGACTCCCCGTTTTGCTGCAGAAATAATATGTAAGGGTACTTTTAAAAAAAGTGGCGCAGAGAAATATAATAACTATGTCCGTGCTGTATTTCTAAGGGAAGATAAATTTCAATATCCTCTCGCTACAGAAGGGTTATTGAATATAGGTGGATGGACATGGTCAGGTTATGAGAATACTACTACGATTAAAGGTAAAAAGACAGATGATCGAGGACGTGTTCACTCCAATGGAAATGTAAATATCGAAAATTTCTATACAGGAGAATATAATTTTGATACTGAGAAAGAATGTTTTGTATCATCGGCCACTACAATAGATATTTTTAATGTAGGCGGGAAAATTCAGAAAAAAGAAAATGTACCTCCTGTGAAAATTCCAGAGATAGATGTGAATGATATAATAAATAAGAACAAAGCTTCCTGCCTGGAGGTGCCCACTGATAGATTTTATCTTGTTGGATGTTTTGAGCATAATAGTTCTTCTGTTCCTCCTTATTGTATTCCCCATGAGTCCTATGTAGAAGAATCTGTATGGGATCCAAAGGTTTATGAACATCCTTATAAGCTGGGAATTGCCTCTTTACAAGAAGATTCTTTTAGTGAGTTTATGAATAATTATATGGATTTTTATGGTAAGGATTACTGGTTCTGGTTTGGAGAACCTCCTACAGATAGAAACTTCTATGAACATTATCCAGGTCTTACCTTCTGGGAATATTCATCTACCAATCGTGATTTTGACGAGTTAAATATTACAGTAGAAGAAGATGATGATCCGGGAGGTTTTAAAGTCGTCACTCTGACTCTTAATAGTGACCTCTATGTACCGGGAGTATTAGGTTTATGGGAAACTCAGATACCCTGTCAATGGTCTGAGGAGATAGAAGAACCCCATAAGATGGATGCTATTTATAATCCCTATTATATGTGGGATGCAAAGGTACAGTTAAATATGAATAACCACATAATTTATGGAGAAAAGGTGTATATTGGCATTCCAACTATAGGGAAAGGGGCTATAATAACCAATCAAACAGTTGATTTTACTATCTCCTATGATACAGATCTTACAGTTTTGTCAGGAGAAAGTGTAAGAATGGCTTATCAGACAAGAGAATATAATCCTAATCCTTATATAAATTTGAATGGTATTATATATGCAAAAGATGATATAGCCATACAGGCAATGGATATCTGGGGATGGTGGGGAGATTATCCTTCATTAAATATAAATGGTAGTATGGTATGTAGTGATGCAAATACAGCGAATTTTCAACCTTCTCCTATGTGCTGGCCTATGCAAATTTATTATTCTCCACCTTATAATGAGAATAATTTTTTTGCCGTAGCAGATTTTTACGTGTCAGAACTTAATATAACTCATACTGATGATGGCCTTGATACACTTGCTTCTATTAGAGGATCTGGTTTTAAGATAAGAAGAGGATTCTGTGAAATTATAAAATAACTTGATGAGAGAATTTTTATGAAAAAAATTATTTTATTATTCATAGCAGTTATTTTTATAGCTATTATTTGTATAGTTATATCAGGCTATAATAAAAATACATCCCGTAATATTAAAAGCCCTATCATAACACCGGGGCCTATGACTTATAAATCCCCTTCTTATAATTCAGCGGGTTCTCCGGGAGGAGTGTCCAATTCTGGCACAACTTACAATACCCCGCTACCTTCTATCGGAAGTAATCCATCCAGTCCGGGTGGTTCTTCAGGTGGAACTGTTTCCGGTACATCTCATAATTATTCTGGCACTCATAATACAAACAGAAATGTATCTTCAAGATATAAGAGGGATTTTTATTTTAATAGCCCTCTAAGTCCCACAGGTCCCCTTAAAACAGGAATTATGTTATACAGGCAGGGGAAATATGAGGAAGCCATAAATGCCTTTGATGATGTCCTGAAGACAGACTCTGAAAATAAAGAGGCCAGAAAATGGAAAAAACTCTCTACGAAAAAAGCCCTTAAGAAGAAAGATCTTCAGAATAAAAAGTTCAGTAAAGGTACAAAGTAAAACGTAAAAAGTGAAATATGAAAGGAGATTTCCTGTTTATTTCACCTGCTCTGTGTCCCGAAGACTTCGTTTCATAATTCACTTTTCACGAGTGCCCTTTAATTTTTAATAGGGCCTTTCCCAAATTACATACATTTGTTCAATTTTTCTACTATTTCTTCTTTGGGAACAACTCCCACAATATTATCTACAATCGTTCCACCTTTGAATATCTTCATAGTAGGTATACTTCTGATGGCGTATTTTTGTGCGAGACCTGGATTATCGTCTACATTTACCTTGAATACATGTGCCTTACCATTCATTTCACCGGCCAGTTCTTCAAGCACAGGCCCTATCATTCTGCAGGGACCGCACCAGGGAGCCCAGAAATCCACCAGTACAGGTAGAGTTGATTCTAAAACCTTTTTATTGAAATCATTTTCTGTTATATGCATTGTGTCCATAACATTTACTCCTTTTATTTTTAGATTTTCTTTTTATTTTTTTAGATACAAAATTATGAAAAAGGATTCATAAAAAAGAGAAATTTGTAATAGTTTTTTGAGTTAGAAGCAGGAAAATTTTTAAATAAATGAGAATATTCAATTAAAGAGTAGAAGAATTTTCATTTTTATAAAGCTATCTACTACTCAACTTTCAGCCATATGCTGAAGGGCGAATTGAGAGCTAATAGCTAATAATAATGTTAAAATTTCAGCAAAATATTCCTGGCAGTTTTCTGTGTTGTTACGCCGCGGTTGTGTTAAAGCTTTACATACGTCACGATGCCCATCCTTACTTTTGGAGCTTTCAGGTAGGATACGGTTAACTTGGTCAACTCTGCGGAGTTTTAATCCGTATCCTACCTGTGTCCCATCAGTTGATGTTCATCGTCCTCAGGGTTTTCGTAGGAGTATTAAGTTTTATTTATGGTTTAAATACATAGATAAAGCTGTTTCCATAATCAGTAACATAAAGTTTTCCTGAAGGGTCTACCACTACATCATAGGGATTATTGAACTGCCCCGGGTTACTTCCGTAAGAGCCAACTGTAATAAGAAGTTTACCCTTGGGGTCGTATTTTTGGACACAGTAACCATCATTCGTTACCACGTAAATATTACCGGTTTTATCCAGATTTATACCGGTAAGGTTGATACCTTTTCCATATCCCGGGCCGAAGGTGGCAATAGTTTTACCCTTTGGATCCAGTTTTACGATACGGCCGTTATTTGTGTCTGACACATACATATTTCCACTGGAGTCCAGTGTTATTCCCTGGGGAGCCTCAAATTGATCGACTCCCTGTCCCTGAGTTCCCCATTTAGAAACAAAATCTCCCTTAGAATTAAATTTTTGTATACGATGGTTCTGGGTATCTGCTACATAAATATTTCCCCCCGAGTCTACTGCCACATCGGCAGGTGACTGTAACTGTCCGTCGCCTTTGCCCTGAGATCCCACTAAAAGGAGAACATTTCCTTCGGAATCAAATACCTGTATACGGTTGTTTCCAGTATCAGCCACATAAACCTTCCCGGATATGTCTACTGTTATGCCCGTAGGCCCCCATTCTGAAAATTGTCCTGCTGCAGTTCCCGAACTTCCCCAGTTACTTATAAATTCACCGGAAGAGGAGAATTTCACTATACGGGCATTACGCATATCAGCTATATAAAGATTTCCATCCTTATCAAGAGCTATACCCTGGGGACTGCTGAGCTGTCCATTGCCTTCTCCATAACCTGCCCAGGTAGTAACAAAACTGTAACAGTAACCGGGCATAGAGAAAACATAGAAAGAGATAAGTAGAAAAAATAAGGTGACCCATAACTTTTTCATAATATAGAAGCCTCCTTAGGTTGATAGTTACTATTCAGATAGCAGATAAATTATAATAAAGTTCTTGACAAAAAGCAATAAAAATTTTATTCTGAATGAGTCAGTAATCAAAAAAATATTCAGCATAAGAGAAAAGATGACCAATGAGATTAATAATATAAAAAAGTAAATAGAGGAATGTGAGAACTGCGGGAAATTACTTTTAATAGAGGAAAAGAAGGTATGGATAAAGGAGGAATATTATCGGGTTTCACCGGGAAAGGTGTTCACGATTATTGGAAATCGTATTATAAGTATGATTTTGTCCATGCCTTATGTAATGCTCATCATTTGAGGGAACTGAAATAATTTTATCTCTGATAAACAACTGATGGTGGTGTGAAATGGGATGATGCCGGCGAGTCTTTTTCAGAAGTATTTGAGTTTAAGAATCTGTGTCTTTTAGAACCGAAAAAAGCTCTGGTCCTGGTAATGAATACATCAGCAAGAGATAGTAGTTCTTTTTACTCCTGTATTCAGTAAAAGAAAGGTGGAATAGTTGTGTTAAAAAGAAGAAATGGAATAATTTATTTGGGTTTAATAGTAATTTCTATAATTTTTGTATTTTTTACTATGACAGACTGTGGCGGAGGTGGTACCGGTATAATAAATCCCCCTGTAATAAACACCCCATCTTTTGTTCCTTCAACTGCACCCACTCCCACTTCTTCAACAGGTCCCATCACTCCCACAACCACTCCCGGCAGTGTAAATCCTACAGGTCTTATTCAACCCTCTGACTTCTCATATATGGGTGCCTTCAGATTACCTGAAGGTTCAGGAGGTACTGACTGGACTTACAGTGGTGCTGCCATGACCTGTTATCCCGGTGGTGGCTTGTCTGGTTCTTCCATGGGCGGTTCTATTTTTGCCACAGGTCATCCCTATCTCATGTATGTGTCAGAGATAAGTATTCCTCAACCTGTTATTTCTTCTTCTAAAAATGTAAATGAATTGAATACTGCCGGGACATTACAATCTTTTCACGATGTAAGGGGAGGATTATTTTCCGAAGCAGACGGTTTTGATCAGAGCTTTCTGAGAACTGGTATGGAATATCTTCCAAAACAGGGAGGACAGACATCAGATAAGCTTTATTTTTCCTGGGGTCAGCATCTTCAGGAAGGAGAGACAGTGCCAGGTCATACCTGGTGTGAATTAAATCTGGCCAGTCCTCAGATTGCCGGCCCATGGAGTATTGCCGGCAGAGAGAATTACACTACAAATGACTATATTTTTTCAATTCCTGAAGACTGGGGTGCTTCTAATACACCTGGTAAACTCCTTGCTACAGGAAGGTTCCGCGATGGCGGCCAGGGAGGACAGGGTCCTTCAATTTATGCTTACGGGCCATGGGGACAGGGTAATCCTCCTCCTCCTGATACTGCTCTTCAGAATATACCCCTTCTTCAATATGAAAGTGTCTATACTGAAGGTGGACATACACTGAATAACTATCATCATTCTGACGAGTGGAGTGGTGGCGCCTGGTTAACAGCAGATAATAAATCTGCTGTTATTTTTGCCGGCACAAAGGGAACAGGGAATTGCTGGTACGGTTTTGCCGATGGAACCGTATGGCCTGATGAACCTCCCTATCCTCCTGAAGGAGAAGGTGAAAGGGGATGGTGGAGCAGTGGTTTTAAGGGAGAGATACTTTTTTATAATCCTTCCGACCTGGCTTCTGTGGCAAAGGGAACAATGGAACCCTATAAACCTCAACCCTATGCCACAATGGATATAGATCAATATCTGTTTCATATTCAGTCAGGACAGCAAAAATATCATTTAGGTGCCGTGAGTTTTGATCGTTCAAGAGGATATCTTTATATATTCGAACCTTTTGCCGATGGAGAAAAGCCGGTTATTCATGTGTGGAAAGTGATTTAGATTGTGTTTGATTTTTTATAGAATGGCAGATAAGATAGAATAAATGTTCAAAAATATTTCAATAAAGTTTATTGTATTAATATTATTTGTACTTTTTATCTCAGTTTTTTTAAGACTCTATTCTCTGGGATATGAAAGTCTCTGGACTGATGAAGCTTTTTCAGCACTCTTTCCGGAAAAACCATTTAATGAATGGTACTGGTTAAAAGAGGAAGTTCATCCACCTCTTTATTATGTTATAATGCATTATTTCCTTATGTTTGGAAGAGATGAATTTATTGTTCGTCTTCCTTCTGTCATATTCGGTATATTTACTCTTATATTTGTATTTAAACTTGCAAATGGCAAGGAAAATTTCTCTGAAGCTTTATTAACAATACTCTTACTCGGCCTTTCTTCTATGGTAATAAATATAGACCGCCTTGCAAGGATGTATTCACTTTTTTGTATGCTCTGTGTCATGAGTGCTTTTTTTTTAAAAAAAGGATTGAGTGAAGAAAAAGGCATTTTACCCTGGGCCGGTTATCTAATAACCTCTATTGCACTTATGTATACCCATTATACTGCTTTTATATTTTTATTTTCAGTAAATATATATTTTTTTATCTTCTGGAAACATAATAGAAAATATATTATCAAATGGATTATATGTCAGGTATTAACAGGATTATCCTTCCTGCCCTGGTTAAAAATGTTTCTGGGACATTTAACTATAGGGGGAGGACAGCTATTACCCACACCGGATATGAAAATTATCTCTGATGTTTTTATTCATTTAATTTATGGAGGAACCTTTTCCATACCTGTCTATTTTTATCCCTTTATATTTATCCCATTTTTTATAATATTATATTTCGGAGGAATCAGGGATTACAAAAAACGGGAGAAGTGGGATTTTTATCTGCCAGTTTGTTTATTTGTAATTCCTCTTATCATTACTCTTTCCATATCAATCTTTACTTCTAAAAAGATATTCTCAGAAAAGCATTTTTTCTATGCTCTCCCATTTCTCTATATTATTATAGCCAGAGGTATAGAACATATAAGATATAAAAATAAGCACCTTATCGCTATAGTTCTTATTTTATTAGTATTGTCATTAAATATATATTCACTTTATAATAGATTTTTTCTTGAAAAACATCAAAATGCTGACTGGCGTAACGCTGTAGCACAGATGGAAAGTCTTGCACAAAATGGTGATCTTATACTTATTCAGGATTCTCTTCAGTGTAATGCTTTCTTTTATTATAATAAGAAAATCTTTCCTTCTTATACCATAGGGCATGAGAATGTACCTCAGGATATTTCTGCTCTGGCAGAAATGTTTGATAGAATATGGTTATTCCGCTGTCAGGACTGGCTTCATGATCCTTATGGAATTGTAAGAAAATGGCTTATGGAAAACTGTATTTTAAAGGAAAAGTATTTTTATTTCAGGATTGACAGGGCAAGTATTATTACAGTGGAACTTTATGAGTGTAAGAAGAAATGAAGAGTGCTCCTATAGCTATTCATCTGCTTACCCTTTATCCCTCATAATATGATTGACTCTTCTTTAAAAATCCTTTATACTATTTTGAAAGTAAAAGAAAACAGGTGGATTTTTTTTATGGAAAAAATTGTAGCTATTGCAAATCAAAAAGGTGGTGTAGGCAAGAGCACTACAGCAGTTAACCTGAGCGCGTGTCTTACCCTGGAAGGTAAGAAAGTTTTGCTTGTTGATATTGATCCTCAGGGTAATGCCACAAGTGGTCTTGGGATTGAAAAGCATAAGATTAAAAACTGCATCTATGATGTCCTTGTAAATCAGCAGCCAGTGGAGGAAGTAATAAAAGAAACTCAGATAGAAAATCTTTATATAGTACCTTCAACTATCAGGCTTGCAGGCGCGGAGGTTGAACTGGTATCAAGACTTGCCAGAGAAGCCATATTATTAAAGAGTCTGAAAAATCTTAATAGCAATTATGATTATATTCTTCTCGATTGTCCTCCTTCTCTGGGAATATTGACGATGAACAGCCTTACTGCTTCTGATTATGTTTTAATACCCATACAATGTGAGTTTTATGCTCTGGAAGGTGTGAGACAGTTAGAAGATATAATTAAAATGGTTAAAAGACATGTCAACCAGAATCTGGAAATCGGCGGTGTAATACTGACCATGTTTGACCCACGAACAAATCTTTCTCATCAGGTAGCGGAAGAAGTGAAAAATTATTTTGGTCCCAGAGTATTTAAGAGTATTATACCCAGAAATGTTCGTCTCAGTGAGGCACCGAGTTATGGTCAACCTATTACTGTTTATGCCCCTAATTCAAAAGGTGCTGAAGCCTATATGAAATTAGCTTCGGAGGTGCTTACAATTGGTTAAAAAAGGACTTGGTAAAGGACTGAGAGCTATATTTTCACAGGTCGATATGACTTCTACCGAAGAAGAAACTATAGTACAGCTTAAAATAGATGAAATAAAACCCAATCCCTATCAACCGAGAAAAAATTTTGATGAAGAAGAACTGCAGGAACTGTCTCTGTCTATAAAGGAACACGGACTTATACAGCCTGTAGTGACAATAAAAGAGGGTGATACTTATTATCTTGTTGTAGGAGAAAGAAGGTGGAGAGCTTCAAAGAAAGCCGGTTTATCTAAAATTCCTGCTGTAATAAAGAAAAAGGAAGATATTAATTTTCTTCTTATGGCTCTTGTGGAAAATCTTCAGAGATCTGATCTGAATCCTGTGGAGGAGGCAGAGGCTTTAGGACAGCTTTCAGAGGAATTTGAACTTACCCAGGAAGAGATTGCCTCCAGAGTAGGTAAAAACCGCTCAACTGTGGCAAATATATTGAGACTTTTAAATTTGCCCGGAGAAATCAAGGAAAGTTTAAGAAAAGGACTTATATCTTCAGGACATGCAAGAGCAATACTTATGATTGAAAAACAGGAAGAACAAGTTATCTTCTGTAAGAAGATAATCAGGGAAGGTCTGTCAGTAAGACAGGCGGAAGAACTGGCAAAAATCAAAGAAGAAATTGTTAAAAAGCCTTTTTTTAGAGTTAATAAACCTTCTCAGATTTTAGATCTGGAAGAAAATCTTCAGAAATTATTCGGCACCAGAGTTGAGATAAAACAGAATAAAAAAGAAAATAAAGGGAAGATAGAAATAGCTTTTTATTCTCTGGAGGATTTAAACAGGTTACTTGATATAATTTTATCTTCCAGAGAAAAGAGTCTGGAAGATATTCTCTGATTGACGAGGAGTATATTTGAAAGGAGAATTTATTTGAGAAAGAATTTTTTTCTATATTTTATTGTATTTCTTGTAATGTTTTGCCTGTGGAGTTCAGGATGCAGTAAAGAAACAGAAGAAGAGAAGGTAATAAAAGTAATAAATCAGTATTATGAAGCTATAAAAGCAGGGAATTATAGCACAGCTTACAATCTTATGACTGATGTAGGTCAGAAATATTATGGTACAGTTGAAAATTTTAAAAGTACTTTTGAAGTTTCCGGAATAAAAATTGTTGTTTTTACAACTATGGAAGTAAAAATTGATAAAGATAAAGCCGCCGTTAAAAATGGTATAACCTATACTGGCACAGGAATAATGTCAAAAGTACCTGTGGAAAAAAGAGAAACCAAAAAGAACGGATTAACTAAAGAAAAAGGTAAATGGAAAGTTGATGTAAAATTTGGTCCTTACAGATCTGTATTAGTTAAAAAGACTGTTGAAGCTCATAACCTCAATGTAGTTGTTTATGCAATAGATCTTTATCCTGATTTTGTCTCTGTCAGTCTGTCTTTTAAGAATGCAGGGAAAGAGGATATTATGATTTTGCCTTATAATGCAAAAACCTGTCTTATAGATGATAGTAATAATACTTTTCCTACAGTTGAACTTCCCTATGTGTTAGATGCAAATCTGTATAAAGGAGTAACCCTTGAAAGTGAAAATACAGTAGCAGGCTTTATAAATTTTCTTGGTTCTCCTGCCAGGGATGCAAAAAAACTCAGTATGAAAATAGGTGGAAATCTTAATCCTGAACAAAAGAGTGTTTTTGAGATTCAGGTAAATGATATAAAATTATGAAAGGTGAGACGTGAGACGATAAGAGTGAAGACTGAAAGATAAGAAGTTAAATACCCATATCACCCGTTACGCATCAATAAAATCAGGGAGGTAAATTAAATGAAAAAATATATTATCTATTCATTATGTCTGGTTATGATTTTCTTTATATCCTGTAAAGGGAAAAATTCTATTCCAGAAGTTTCTATAGATAAGGTTAAATTTGAAAATAAAATTATAGTTCTAAATGAAAAGGTTTATCTGGAGGCAGAACCTTTTCTTAGTAAATTAAAATTTACTCCATCTGTAGATAAAGATGGCTTGATAATGGTTGGTTATAAAGAAATAGATGAAAAACTTGTCAGGCTTTATATGAAGAAAGATTCTGTTACATATCTTCCTGTTATAGAAGCTTCAAAGACTTTAGAAGCAACATGCACTGTTATGAAGGAGTATAATACTATAAGTGTAAATACTTCTACTATGCCGGTATTTAAATCAAATAAGCCTTTTACTTCTTCTTCTGGAGTTATTGGGGAAGGAGCTTATCCTTTAAATCCTGGTACGTATATTAATAAAGCCTCTAATGTGAAAAATAAGGTAAATCAAAAGGTCCAGGAAAACCAATTTTGATATATTATAGGTAATGTGTGCAGGAGAATGGGTAAAGCGTAATGGGTAATCGGTAATCGGTGATGGTTGTTCGGTATTTAACTTCTCACCCTTTACTCTTTCACCCTTACTGTCTCATGTCTCACGTTTTACGTTTCACGTCCCACATCTCAATAGGCATTACTGACCTGTATACTTATTGCCCCCATCCATCTCCATCGTAATTCTTCTGTGTCCCAAGCACTTTTTCCATTTCCCGGCCAGGGATCATAAACATAAAAGGTATTAACCCAGGGGCCCTGGTAGCTATTTACCCAGTCAACGCCATAACAGACCACTACATGACCGGAATAATCAGGATTTCTTACACCTATGATAAATGGTTTACCTGCCTGAATTTCAGCTATAATATTTTTAAAAGGTACAAAGACATTTTCATCATATGCTTCAGCCTGAACTATGACTTTTTTACCGTGCTGTGTTACACCCCATCCATTCAGATACTGAGCTATCTGATAAAGATCCCTTGCAGGGTAATTTATCAGTGTGCCATAGGTTTTCATAACTACATCTTCCTGGGTGCATGGAATGTCATAATAATTCAGGGTCATAGTTATACACGCAGCCCAGCACCACTGAGTTTCTTTTTGCTCTGCTGTACAGAATTCAAAGTTTTGAAGAATTTCTGTATTTACCTGTTCCTGATTCTGGTAATAATCATAGTTATTATAGGGAGGGTAATACTGGGCAAAGACATTATTGCCAATAAATAGTGTAAAAAATAGTAAAAGTAATATAATTTTTGAAATGGATTTTTTCCTCATACTTGCCTCCTTATTCTTAAATATATATTTGAAATAATAAACACGTATGTATAATTTATATGCATAGGAATTTTCATTATTGTTAAATTATTAGCTTCAGTAAATATAAACCTTTTATGTTTAAAGCAATCAGCTTGAGGAAAAAGCTGAAAGCTAATAATAATTTATGCCCTCTATATAATTATTATATTTTTCATTTATAAAGTCAAGTCCTTTCATCACTTGACATAATAAGTTTTTTTCTTTATAATATATTTTCGTTGTAATTGCAGTGTAAAGTTGAGGCGTCGCCAAGCGGTAAGGCACTGGATTTTGGATCCAGCATACGCAGGTTCGAATCCTGCCGCCTCAGTTAAAGAGGCATATTTTCAGGAGCAGTGCTCTGTTTTTTTATTGTAGTTCACTGCAATAACCAGTGAATCGTGAGATGTGATGCCATATGTTTTATTGATTCATGTTTTGCGAATTTTGGAAAACAGTGAGAATCCATGGATAATTTTATTGCCATTATACTTGCTGCCGGAAAGGGCACCAGAATGAAGTCCCACATACCCAAGGTTTTACATCCTCTTAATGGAAAACCTATGCTGGATTATGTCTTTGATTTTGTAGAACAATTGAATTTTACAGAAAAAATAATTGTTACAGGTGATGGCCATGAAATGGTGGAAAATCTGGTTGGTGAAAGAGGTAAATGTGTCTTACAGAGAGAACAGAGGGGAACTGGCCATGCAGTGCTTCAGGGATGGGATTATTTTGCAAAATTGTCAGGTCATGTGATGGTACTCTACGGTGATACCCCTCTTTTAACTGTGTCTATACTTAGAAATTTTATAGAAGATTATATACATTCTGGTGATGATATTTCTATTTTGACTACAAATCTTGATGAATCCAGTCATTACGGAAGAATAATCCGTGATAAAGATAGAATACTTTCTATAGTTGAGTACAGGGATGCCTCTTGTGATGAAAAAAAAATAACAGAGGTCAATACAGGGACATATTGTTTTCGTACCGAAGTTTTAAGGCGATTTTTACCGGAACTTAACAGTGAAAATGATCAGGGAGAATTATATCTGACAGATGTTATAGGGATGGCAGTAAAAGATGGACTCAGGGTAAGAGGTTTTTTTACCAGAGACTGGCAGGCTACTATGGGAATTAATAATCGCGTGGAACTGGCTCTTGCTTCCAGAATACTGAGATATAGAAGATTGGAAGAACTTATGATGTCAGGTGTAACCATAATAGATCCTGATAACACATATATAGAACCTTATGTTAATATAGAAAAAGATACAGTAGTTTATCCCTTTACTTCTCTTGAAGGTAAGACGATTATAGGAGAAAATTGTATTATTGGATCTTTTTCTAAGATTAAAAATTCCATTCTGGGAAAAAATGTTGTTTTAGAAAATTCAGTAATTATTAATCAGATTATTAAAGAAGGAACTGTAATTAAGAGTTTTTCTTTTAATTAATCTGGATATGAAGTAAGGAGGAGAATTTTATGGAAATATTTGAATTAGAGGTTGAGAAAAGAGAAGGTGCAGGTAAAAGTTATTGTAAGAAAATAAGAAAAGAAGGCATAACACCTGCTGTGATTTATGGAAAGGGACGGGAACCGGAACCTGTCCAGATAAAAAATAGAAATCTTGAAAAAATACTCAGAACCAGGGGTGGTGAGAATGTACTTTTAAATTTAGTATTTGCAGAGAAAAAAAGCGAACAGAAAACTGCAATGATACAGGATATTCAGAAAGAACTTCTTAAACCCGGTATAATTCATCTGGATCTCAAGAGAATTTCTCTTGAAGAAAAAACAAGGGTAAAGGTTCCTATAAATATTACTGCTGAACCAAAGGATGGCAGAGGTAAAGGTATTCTTGAACATGTTTTATGGGAAGTTGAAGTGGAATGTTTACCACTTTTTATTCCAAATTCTATTGATATCGATCTTTTAGGTCTTAAACTTGGAGAAAGTGTTAAAATAGCAGATTTAAAAGTTCCTGAGGGAATTGAAATTATTGCAGACCCCTCAGAGATTGTTATTCATTACAGTGAATCCAGACAAGAAGAGAAGAAGGAAGGTGAAGAACCTTTATTCCCTGTGGACAAATCCGAACCTGAGGTCATAGGAAAAGGACGTGAAGATGGGGTTTCTGAAAGTTAATAAAGGTATATCAAGAGTTTGCAAATATCAATAAAGAAAGGAGAAAGTTGAAATAACGTAATCATAAGCGACCGTGATTTATGTAATTTTTACATAATAATGAGTTCGGATAAAAACCTTTTGGTTAACGTTGTTTTTTATGTAGGTTTTGATAATTTTGACGAAATTTACGTAAATATAAATCAACGGAATAATAATAATAACTAAGTGAAGCTCATCTTTGGACTGGGTAATCCCGGCAGTCAATATTCCATGACCAGACATAATCTTGGTTTTATGGTAGTGGAAAGGGTGGCTCAAAATTATAATATAGAATTTTCGAGTCATTTCTTTAATTCCCTTATAGCCGAAGGAGTGTTTCCCTGTCCTTCTACCTCTGGTAAATTAATTAATGAAAAGATATTCCTTATTAAACCACAGACTTATATGAATTTGAGCGGAGTATCTGTAAGTTCCATTTATAGATGGTACAAAGGCGATATAAGAGATATACTGGTAATATGTGATGATTTTAATCTGCCTTCTGGCACTTTAAGATTCAGGGAAAAAGGAAGTGCTGGCGGGCATAATGGTTTAAAATCAATAATTAATCTACTTGGCAATAATAATTTTCCCAGGTTGAGGATTGGCGCAGGTAACCCCGGGATTGATAATGCTGCCGGATATGTTCTGTCTGAAATACCTGAGAAAGAAATGGAAATGTTTTATATTATTATAGAAAAAGCTGCTGAAGGAATTGATTGTTTTATTAAAAACGGTATTAATATGGCTATGAACCTCTATAATAAAAAATTTATCCCATAAAAAATGTTTTATTTCCACCACTTTTCTGGGCTTCTTCCAGAGTTATAAGAGCCTGATCAAATAAGATCTCAGCTCCATCTCCATCATCAGGATATACAGAAACTCCTATGCTGACTGTTAATTGTATAGCTTCTCCCAGTTCTGAGCCAAAGTTTGTAGACTCAATTATTGTCCTCAATCTTTCAGAAGTCACAACAGCATCACTTTTTTTATTTATATGAACAAAAATAACACCAAAGAGATCTTTTTCCAGACGTGCTATGCAGTCTGTTTCTCTACAATAGGAAGATAACATACCTCCTATTTCTCTGAGTAATATATCTCCTATTTCTTTTCCATAAAGATCATTAAATCTTTTAAATGCATCTATATCTATCAGAGCCAGGGCAAATCCATATTCAAATCTCCTGCATATAGCCAGTTCTTCCATAATTCTTCTTTCAAAGTAATTTCTATTTTCGAGACCGGTAAGTTCATCTGTAATGGATGATTTAGTAGTTTTCTCATGTTCCATAGCATTATTTATTGCTATAGCCCCGTATTGAGCAATTATAAAAAGTAGATTCTGATCCTGAATAGAATAAGCGTCATTCCCCGGAAGGCTTACATATATAACACCGATGGTATCTTCTTTTATTTGCAGTGGTGCAACCATTGCCGATGGTTCATTTCTCAGAAGGACTTTATATTCCGATGGCTCATCAAATTCTTTGGGCTTATAGGTACCACTGGAAATAATGATATTTTTCTGCTTCCTGTAGACATAACCAATAATGTCTTCTGTTGGTTTTATTTTATAATTACTGAATGAATCAGCATAAGGACCCGAAGCTGCTGTTATTTTTAAGAAAGTTTCACCTTCTACTTTTTTCTGTAAAAATATAAGGCATGACTGACAATTTATTATACTTATAATATTGTTTACGACTTTCTCTATTGTTGTTTCCAGTTTTAAACTATCTAACATTCCCTGATTTACTACTATTATATTCTGTAAAGTTTCAATAAGATTTTCCATGGTCTGTTCTTTTTGACGAAATATTATTTCCTGTTCCTTTACTTTTTTTAATTGTGTTACATCTATTTCTTTTTCTTCAAGAAAACCGGCCAGGACAGTAGCTATAATTCTCAATATTTTTTCATGTTCTTCATAAAATAATTTTGGTGTGGGATGACTGATATACATTACTCCGAGGAGTTTGTTCTGACAACTGACAGGAACAGCAAGAGCAGATGGTTCATATTCAAGAAGAGCATGTAATACCTCTCTGGAACCCGGTGCATTTAATGTACCATTCTGTAGAAGTGCTGATTGGCCAGTTTTTGCTACCCATCCTATGATTCCATGTCCCCAGGGTATTACAAGATGTTCAAGTCTTTCTGTAAAAGGACTTGAAACTTTTTTTGTTATAAGTTCTTTTTCACCATCTATTTCATCAACCAGAAAAAGACAACTTGTCTGGCAGGGAATTACAGTTTCTATATTCCGGATGGATCGATCAATAGCTTCTTCCGTAGTTTTAGAAGAACTTATAATATTGAGTAGTTTTGTCAGGGATTTATACTGTGATAAATCATCCTGACCGTCTTTGGCTTCATCTGCTATATTCTGCATCTGAGCAGATAATTCTTCATTTTCTCTATATACATCATCTATCTTCTTATTTAAATCTTCTATTTCCTGTTGAAATAACTGTCTTTCCTGATTTCTATTAGTCTTTTCTTTTTCCTGTTTTTTCTCTTCTGTGATTAAATCAGAAAATAATTTTAATATAAGAATAGCTGCAGCTATTGCATCTAAAAGGGGGCGGAACATTAATATTCTTATAGTCCATATGATGGTAACTCTTGCTGTCTCATCCATATCGGCAGGAATTATAATTTTTTCAGCTGATATAAGGATTTCCCTGAATCCTGCAGTGCCTATAAAAATAAAAATAAGAATAATAAAGATAAATGTTATAGAACTGGCGAAAAGGCTTACCTCCATAAGAGGTATAAGGAGAACAATAAGTGCAAATTGAGTTCCATAAAATATCAACAATATTGCTACATTTACCAGTTCTAATATTATTAAAACCCATGCCATAGAAGTACTTTTTATATCTAAAGAAAGTAAGGTAAGTAAGATATTAAAGAGAATTATTGTAAAGGGAATAAGAACAGATGGATAGGGAAGCACTGCCGGGGGATCTACCATAAATTTGTAGTTAAGTGTTAATACTGAAAAAGCCCCTAAAATTAAAAGAATCCATCTGGAGATATTTACTATAAAAAGAAGTCTCTTTGTTCCAGGACTTAAAAAGCTCTGACCCACATTCAAATGAATATTACTCCTTTCATTTAAAGAAAGTCCTTTAGATTTAAACAAAACTCTTCAGGAATCCTTCCTGAAATTTTAAATTGGGATAAATTTTTCATAAAAGGATTATAAGAGATTTTATAGAAATTTAAATAGAATGAGCAGTAAAAAGTGATGAATCCTGTTCACTCTTTACTTATCAGGAGGAACTTGCTTTATGTCTTCTCCCCTTGAAGAGATTTTCCATATATTTTCAGAGACCTCGGATTTTCAGAGTATACTGGAGGCTATTAAAAAAGAATCCCGGAATATTAAGATTTTCGGAGTGTCGAGAGCTATCAAATTGCTTATGTTATCGGCCCTTAATTTTAATCTTAAAAGACCTCTTGTCTATATGGCTTCAAATCAGTATCAGATAAGTCAATTTGTTGATGAAATAAGAACACTGGCGTCAAATCTTGCTCCTGGTATGGAAGTCATATTTTTCCCTGATTATGAAGGAATTGATGATCCTTATACAGCAGCTGAAAGATTGAATTTTTTTTCTACTATCTTGGAAGCGAAATCTTCGAATTATCCTCTTATAGTTGCTCCTGTAAAATCATTTCTTCGATTACTGCCTTCTCTTTCTGAAATTGATTTTTCCACGATGACTATCGAACAAAATAGTCTTTTGCCTCTTGAAAAAGCAGTAAGTAAATTGATGAATATGGGTTTTAAAAAAACAGATCTTGTAATGAATCCGGGAGAATTTTCTCAAAGGGGAGGAATCGTGGATGTCTTTCCACCTACCAGAATAAGGCCTGTAAGGATAGAGTGGTGGGGTGATGAAGTTGATGAACTCAGAGAGTTTGAACCAGCTACCCAGAGATCTTTACAGGACATTGAAGTGTTAAATATAGGTCCTGCAAGGGAGTTTATCTGTGAATTCCCAATTCTGGAAAGGGGGATTGAAAAAATTAAAAGAGCAATCAAAGAAAGAGTAAATCAGTTAAGAAGAGAAAAAAAAGTGGATGAAGCAGAATTTTTAGAAGAGAAATTTTTGGCCAGAGTTAGTTCTCTTCGGGATGGCAGAGATTATTCTTTGATTCTGGAATATCCACATTTTTTCTTTCAGCACCTTACACCTGTAGCAGATGCTTTACCTTCTAATACTGTTGTATGTCTGGATGAACCTTCTCAGATTAAAGAAGAAATCAGTTCTTTTATTTCAGGTGAAAGAGAAATGGATTATTTCAGAAGTGAACAGGGATTGATTTTACCCGGAAAAAATCAGGTTTATCTCGGAGATAATTTTTTTACCTCTATTTCCAGGTTGCAAATAGTAGAATTGTATATGTTACGTCATATAATTCAGGAGGAAGGAGATGATTTTACTTTAAATTTATCCTGGTCTTCTCCTGATAGATTTAAAGGACAGATAACCCTTCTCCTTGAGAACCTCAGATATTGGATTTCTATGAAGTCACGTATTATAATATTCAGTCAGTATTCAGGAAGAATTTCTGAAATGCTTTCTGAAAACGGTCTGGACGTATTAAAAACGGAAGTGGCAGAAGGGAAAATAACAGTGTCTAAAGGACTTTTCCCCGGTGGTTTTTATTTATACAGGGAAAATTTACTTGTTTTAAGTGATCTTGAGATCTTTGGCAGGGTAAGTACTACACCGGAAAGAAAGAGAAAGTTTACAAAAAAATCTTCTACTCCTGTAAGTCTTGGAGACCTTAATACAGGTGATGTAGTTGTTCATGAAGATTATGGCATAGCCAGATATGATGGAATTGAAAGGCTTTATATAGAAGATGTAAACAGGGATTTTTTATTATTGATCTTTGCAAAGAATGATAAATTATATCTGCCTGTAGATCAACTTTATAAGATTACTAAATATATAGGTGGAGGAGATGAAACGGCAAGATTATCTCGTCTTGGAACTGCTGAATGGAAAAAGGTTAAGCGCAGAGTAGCCAGATCAGTTCAGGATATGGCAGAAGATTTGATAAAACTCTATGCTATAAGACAGACTGTTGATGGATATGAATTTCAACCTGATACAGAGTGGCAGAAACAGATGGAAGATTCTTTTATTTACGAACTGACAGAGGATCAGAAAAAAGTAATTACAGAGGTTAAAAGGGATATGCAGTCTAAATCCACTATGGATAGACTCATCTGTGGAGATGTGGGTTATGGTAAAACAGAAGTGGCTATACGTGCTGCCTTTAAGGCTATAGATGAAGGGAAACAGGTTTTAATGCTTGTACCCACAACTGTTCTTGCCCAACAACATTACAATACCTTTTCGGATCGCCTTACACCATATCCATTTAAAATAGAGATGTTAAGTCGTTTTAAAACCCCTAAAGAACAGAAGTCCATTATTCAGTCTCTTCTTGATGGAACAGTGGATCTGGTTATTGGAACACACAGGCTTCTCCAGAAAGACATAAAAGTATGTGATCTCGGTCTTTTAGTTATAGATGAAGAACAGAGATTTGGCGTTGCCCATAAAGAAAAATTAAAACAGCTCAGAGAATCTGTAGATGTCCTTACCCTTACAGCTACTCCTATACCGAGAACTCTTTATATGTCCCTTGTAGGTGCAAGAGACATAAGTATTATAGAAACACCACCTGAAGATAGACTCCCTGTAAAAACATATCTTCTTAAAAGAAGTGAGAAGATAGTAAAAGAAGCCATCTCAAGGGAACTTGCCAGAGGGGGACAGGTTTTTTATCTCCATAACAGTGTAGAAACCATTACTTCTGAAGCAGTCTATATAAAATCATTATTTCCCGATGCAAGAGTGGCCATAGGCCACGGACAGATGGATGAAGCAGAACTGGAACAGATAATGCTTGATTTTGTGGGAGGCAATTATGATATACTCCTGTGTACGACAATAATAGAAAGTGGTCTTGATATACCCAATGCCAATACGTTAATTGTAAACCATGCTGAGAGATTTGGTCTTTCACAACTTTATCAGCTCCGTGGGAGAGTCGGCAGAAGTACCCCTCAGGCCTATGCATATCTCTTTTATGATCCTGATAGAGCCCTCAGTGATCAGGCTTTTAAGAGACTTGAAGCCATATCTGAACTTACCGAACTGGGTTCTGGCTATCAGATAGCTATGAGGGATCTGGAAATCAGAGGAGCAGGCAATCTTCTGGGGCATGAACAACACGGTTTTATTTCCCAGATAGGTTTTGAACTTTACTGTCAGCTCCTTTCCGAAGCCGTGGAAGAACTTAAAGGAGAAAAGAAACCAAAACAACCTCAACCTGTCCTTGAAATTTCCGTAGATGGTTATATACCTGATGATTATATAACACACAGACGATTGAAACTGGCTTTTTATAAACGTCTGTCAAAGGTTACCGATTATAATGAACTTTCTGATATCTCATCAGAACTTGAGGATCGTTTCGGCAAACTTCCAGAGGCAGTAGAAAACCTGGTTAATCTCGCCCGTGTAAAGATCCTTTCCATGGAAAAGAAAATTGAACGTATAAAAGGGAAACTTTCAGAGATAACCTTTGTTTTTTTTACCCCCCCTGCTGTTTCAAAGAAAAAAATCAGAGATTTTTTCGAGGAGTTTAATGCTAAAATTACATTTCCCTCTGAGATTGAGATGGTTGTAAAAAAAGAAATCTGTGAACCTCAAAAGATTCTTGAATTTGTTGAAGAAATACTGGTCTTCCTGTTATAATGGTGAGAAGTGGAAAGTGAGACGTGTTTTATGGTGTAGGGGCAAACCTTGCTTTTGCCCGGGTTACGCGTCACTCATTACGATTTTAGAAAAGGAGAAAATTTATGAGAACCACTCAGGATATAGAAAATTATCTAACTCAACTCGGGGCTGACTATAAGGTAATAAAAGAAGGTTTATGGATGGTAAATCTTAAAGATGTAGATATAGATAATCTTGTTATCTCTTATGTGCCGCCTCTGGTGGTATTTAGAATCAACCTTATGCCTGTTCCTGAGAAGAGAAGAGAAGAATTTTTTAAGAGACTTCTGGAATTAAATGCTATGGAAATGATCCACGGTGCTTATGGTCTGGAAGGAGATAAGATTGTTCTTATAGATACACTTCAGGTGGAAAATCTGGATTTAAATGAAATTCAGGCATCTATAGAAGCCCTTTATTTTGCAGTATCCCATCATTTTCAGGAATTGACAGCATATTTAAAGTAAATTCCTGATGTGTCTTACCTTAGAAAGGGGAAGTTCATGTTTTTAAAAATTAGTCAGGTTATACAGGCTGAATTTAATCAGATGTTACAAAAAGCAGAAGAACCTGAAGAATTGCTGGAGGAAATTATTGCTGATCTTGAGAAACAGGCTAAGGAGTTAAGAGAAATAACTGTTACAAATAAGAATATACCTGGAGAAAAACTTGGCAGGATAGAACAAAAACTTGAAGCAGCCTATAGAAGAAGAGACTTTTATAGTGCCAGAAAAAGGAGGATGGAAGCCCAGAAGAATATACAGGAAACTATGAGTCAGATAGAAGATATAAGTAGATATGAGAGAATTGTACACAGTGAAGAGGACACGGATTTTGAAAGGATGTAACGTCAGAAATTAATCTGTGCAATCCTTTAATCAGTGCAATCTGTGATTCAGACACCAGTTAATCCCTGGTAGAAGCCGGTTACTTATATCATCTTTTCCACTTCATCCAGAGAACTAATATCCAGAATGGAAAG
>Ga0302240_1001170_pt1 | contig 21965 bp, 19 predicted proteins | sample AAG_UR_His_MG_FD_193538 | JGI IMG/M metagenome (GOLD analysis project Ga0302240, IMG submission 193538) | Enriched activated sludge microbial communities from anaerobic digester in WTTP, New Holstein, Wisconsin, United States - AAG_UR_His | ecosystem: Engineered > Bioreactor > Anaerobic >... | reverse complement strand
TGCATTCCATCCAACAGTGCTATATGGCTGCACTGCCACGCCATTTAGGAAAGACGGCCGGCATATTTATGCTAACGCGCTATTTTCCAGCCGCACGTTCGAGACTGACCCGGAGTCAGTATTGGGTCACCTGGCCAGAATGCGATACATTACGATTCCAATAGATGGCTATTTCAATGAAAAAGAAATAATGGCTGCGATCACGCATGAAGACGCCGTGATGGACGCCGCCAAAATGAAATTAGTCGTCGGGGATCCGATAAGATATTCAATCTTGCTGGAGACGATCAAGTCCGTGGCAGGGGCGGGGCTATCATGCGCCGTGATTTGCGGCAATAATATGTGGCTGACTGAGCTGCTAAAAGACGCACTGGATAACTCAGCCGTGCCTTGCCGATGTGTGCTGGGAAGTACTAAGATGCCAGAACGTGACGCCGCTATTGCTGACACGATTTCTGGTGTAAATAAAGTCTTGATTGCTACGACTACATTAGACGAAGGCGTCGACATACCGTCGCTGGATGCAATAGTATTTGCAGTGCCCTTTTCCAGTAAAATAACGGCCATACAGCGTGCCGGCCGTATAGCTCGTAAAAGCCCAGGAAAAGAACGTGGCTTCATAATTGACTTTATAGATACTGCGATACCAAGGCTCAGCGCCATGGGGTATGCACGCCGAGCGCATATAAAACGGGCTTTTGCAATAAAAGAACTGCGAACTGTTACAAGTGATAATGTCGGAAATGCTTTAGAAATACAAGGAGAGTAATTATGGCCTGGTATGACGGACTGATTCTTAGAAATACGAAAGATATCACAGAACACGGCTTGCTGCTCAGCAAGCTATACGGAAACTATCGAAAGAGCACAGAGATTCAGAACAAAATCTCTAAAAAAGAATTGTGCGAGAAGGTGAATCTCACTGACGCGCGCATGACGGCTTTGTTTAATGGCTTATTTCCAGAGATACAGAGAGCGCATATTGTGAGCATCTGCGAAGCGATTCAGGTGCCAGTAGAAATATACGACACATATGCAAAAGCAACGTCGATACCCGGCGTCGGTATATACTGCAAGCCAGTTATTGCCACACAGGCCTCAGCCGTTCAGGCTCCGATCGCTTCTGCACCGGCAAAGCCTCAGCCAGTAGCTGCCCCAAAGCCAACGACAGTCACACCTGCCCCGCAGCCAGTTCAATCAAAGCCTGCGCCAGAAAAATCTGCCAGCAAAAATATAAAAGGCTTAACGTTTGAGAATTACGTTGAAGAGCCATTGATACTAATAATCGACGAAACGAATAATAAAATCGAGATACACCCGAACTACACAGGCAAGACGCCAGCCACAAAAGGCAGGATCGTTTTAGTCCCAAACTCGATTATCTTCGGTGGCAAGTTGGTGCCCGGCAAGGTGGTTATCTAACATATGCCTCAAAATCCCAGAGCAATGATTGTTTTCCCCACGGGACAAACAGCTTCTAAGAATGACAAATACTTCGATGTATTCAGTCAGTACATTGCCACGGAAAATATAAAGTCCTCTCTAGTCGTGTATCCAAAAGACATGACAGAGATTTTATCTAACGCAGCGTCGCTAACTAAGCGCACGTCATTAGTGCCAGTGCCAATGGCAGACGCGTTCTCTGGCACACAGGACTTCCCGTATGCATTGAAAATCATGTTCTCTACTATCACTAGATCCGCTACGGAAAAGCTGCATATCGTAACATCTGGCGGGACAACCAAGATAGGCAACTTGGCCGTTCTAGCCGGGAACCTGGCCGAGCGTTTCGGGCTGGAGGTTAAATATCTATGGGCAGCCAGAGACAAGCACGGGATTTATCAAATAAATCCAATGCCAAGAATCATAAGAAAAGAGGCCGCTGAGTTCGACATAAAAACTGCGCCAAACGGCGACATAATCGTAGAATACACAGTTAATTAGGAGTGTGAGTAGATGGATATACTCGACGTAACTTTCGACACTGTTGCCAATACAGACAGCACTATCCCGCCAAAGACGCTGGGTAAAAACGATATATTAGATGCTATCTACACTGACATGAATATCTTCTCCATGAAGCATCCGTCAATGCAGGGGTATAGCACGCCAAAATCATACGCAGCCAATATGCGAGAAGACATGGCCGGATACAAACGGTCTATTTCTGACGATGGCTGCTTTTATATAAACCAGTGCGGCAAGGCCATAGCCATAACTCGCGTCACTGACACTGAGATAATTGAAGGCGAGTCAGCCTGCAAAATAATCCAAAAAGAATTGGCTGTGCTTGAAAAAGAAGCGCTAAGCGTAGTCAAGAAATATTATAAAGATCGCCTGGTGGCTTTTTATAAAATAGTTCCCATAGCGCAGACATACGCCAGTAATAGAAACAGATCTGGTGTACCTACACTGACGTTACCGACAGACGTGAAACACGCGGCCTCCGTGCTGCCAATGATAATAATGTTCCCGCTCCATTCTATTGCGGATTTATTATATCCATTAGATTTGAATTTGGAAAACGGCGATGCCAAGGCTACTGCTAGGCGCTCTACGGTGCTTAATTCAAACAATTACACGCATTTAAATTTCAATGCTGCGTTTTCCAATGCCTGGACTTCGTTTGCGCACCCAGACTCAGACACGTATTTAGTGCACACAGCATACGCCAACAGAACGCATCCGTTATGTAGCTTGTTGTTTCTGCACAAGACCGTAATGGATGAATGGTTATCCGGGGATGCTTATTCGCTAATAGACTTCCTGGAAAAGAAGCCACCAGAATATTTAGATGGCGAAGGGAAGATATTCCTGTCGTTCGAATCTTACGGTGAAGAGCAGCACAGATATACTCGTGAGATGCTGATGCAAGATGCTGCACGTAAGCGTGAGTTGTTAAACCGGGGATACAGCGGCTCTATAACGCTGGAAAGTAAAAAAGAAGCCGTCGCATCTCTGTTTGATATTAGATACAACGACAAGTCTGTATACGCCCAACTTGTTAAATATGATCATACGAACAGAAAAGATAATTCTATGGGTCTGTGTGATGATTGTCCATATAAACTGCTGTGCCTGCTAGGGGATGCCGGTAATAACAATCCGGAAAATCCTAATGTATGCCGAAGTATCGCAATCGTCCGGGGCCTTAAAGAAGCCGAAGCTGTTACCAAAAGCAAGTTGCTGCATTCAAGAAAAGTTCCAGTAACAGTGCCTGTAGGGAGTGACAGATACCTAACCAGAAAAGGCCTGAATCTAATAGGTAATTACGCACTAGACACGTCCATGGAATCTTCCCCTGAAGACTGGCTGACGGCTAACGCTGCTCTAGGCCTGATATCTGTAGCTGCCAGGGATGACTTCTTTCGTGAAAAAGTAGGAGTTTCCCGCGGAAGGATAGACATGCTTCCTGGCATATCCGGCACAGACTTTGTGGAAGAAGTGTTAAGCCTGCATGGCATGCTGGATAAGCCGATAAAAAAATATGATTTGTCCCACGTAAGAAGCTCTAATAATTCGTTAATTCCAGAGCTTAAATGTATATGGCGGATAGACCCAACCGGGTCTATCACAGAACAGTCAAAAAAATTAATGAAGAATCTACTCGCCTGTAGATCTATGAATAACACAGAGTTTAATAATGCCATTGCCAGGGCCGAAGACCTATTCAGATTTATCTTGACCAAACCAGTTACATACATGATAGATAATTCGGCGCTGAGCGTGGGCAGCCTTCTAGAAGATTACACTTTGGCGGGAAATATACAAGACCGTCTGATAAAAGATGGACTGTATTTAAAACTAAGCAGCAAGCTGACTGCTAGTATTCCTGCCATGAAGTCCGATCTATATTGCATAGCCGCTGCCGCCATATCTAAGAACTCGCAAGACAATATTACGATTGCACAGACAACTCACGATGAAAGTTGGTGGCCAAAAGCCGTCTGCTTTTTAAAGGCGTGCGCAAAAAATAACCCAGATACAGTTACTGCGGCCAAGAAGCTACTGGCCTGGTACGCTGCTGTGCCGGCACATGGTGTGGCAAGAAGAGAGCCAATAGAATGCGCTATTGCCAAAAATATGCCGCTGTTGGAAGAAGTTGCGGACATAATATGGAGAGCGCCGCATTTGATAAAAATATTCCCTCATACCAGCGGAAGCGAAATATCTGTAAGCACGCGAGGCTGGCATCAGGAATTCCCCACGTTAGAATTCGTTCCAGATGGCTCTGCAGCCAGCGATAGACTGCGGGAAATATTCTCAGAAAATCCAGTGCAGCATTACTCTGGAAAATCTGAAGACAGGCTGCCACAGATACTCATAGACATGGTGGTGGCCATGATGCATTTCGCGGCACACACGACGCCCTCTGATATAAAAGACATGCTGGCATTTATATGCGCGCTGTTGTCATACTCAGACTGTTCTGTAAATGGCAGTTTTGATAACGAAATTACTGGCAAAGATTATCACATTGATGAAAAGCCAGATATTCGCTCTGATTTTGTCAGGCGGCTGCACAGCACGATGGAAGACGCTTTCTCCAGGCGGGAGGGCGCTTTCCCAATTTCGCTCAGGAAGCTGGACGGCAGTGTTGTGTATGGCTATGGCCATGTTACAGCGTGCCAGTCTATACATTTGGAGCAAGAGGCCAACAACACCATGGGTGCCATATGGAAAAGTGGGCTTGCTTCGGAATGGACGGCTAGCTGCTGCGATAATTCCCCGTGCGCGCCGGATAGGATACTGATGTACATGCTTCAGACTTTCTCGAGATTACATACTGGCAATTCAGACTTTACAGACTTTATGTCTGGTATTGACGATCGTCTGGATCTAATACGTGCAAGCGTCTCGCTAGACTGCCACGACAGTAGCGCCACAGAGTTGCCAACACATACAGACATTATTACTAATGACCATACTGGCGGTACTATTGGGAGTCATACCGAATCAGATATTTCAAATAAATATTACGCCAGCAGAGTGCTGCCACAGAACACAATTGGTATACGCAGGCTGCATTATTCGGCACCAGACGAACTGGCCATTGACAACATCAGTCGAGAAGTCCGGAAAAAAGATCCTATGGGCTGCATAACCGGGACTCAGCAGACTCCACATATAAGTATGTCTCATGATGGAAGATCCAGCAGTTTTTCCGTCACAGACATATTGGCTGTGCATTATGGCAAAGAGGCCCTTGTGTTCGAGAATAGCCGCGCCGCACAACCAGACACGGATATATCACACTTACACGACTTTAACAGGGCCAGGCATGCCAGAGTGCTGTTAACAGATTACACTCAGATACCGGATATAAGAATCTGCCCAGAAGAGACCGTCACAAAAGTAGATAGCCGCATGACTGCCGAAGGCAGGACTCCGGTAGATTTAGAAATACGCCCTTACGGGATGATGACACATTGCTGGACTAATATTAGCCAGCCTTCAGATAGCATAGAAGACATAGTAGCAGCAGAGCTGATCCGGCATAAGCAGCTGCTGACAGAAATTATTTCTGACAATGATTTATCGCTCTTTCCGGACTATGATATCGACCTGTCTGTCATTAACACATCTCCGACTCATAAAATGCGCAGCACACGCCGATACCAGCTTAGAGATGTTTTTATAAATCGTAATAAGGCAAAGATATCCCCTTCTAGAGTGGGTAAGCTGATAGAACTGGTAAAGCTTTCGGAATACACGCAGGGAACTGGACTGCTACTAAAGCGACCAGATGTTTTTACGGCCGGAATCGCAAATGTAACAGAGATATCTGCACCATCGTTAAAAGATGCCGGATATTCTGGAAAACGGCCGTCAGTTCTGTTGTACCAACGGGGCATACTAAAAGATGTTTTCGTAGAAAAATACGAAGGCGGAGATGTTGCCATATACTGGACTTTGCACGCAATCCAGAACTTGGATAAGGCAATCAAGAAATATTCTGGCACAGTTCCTACGCTGGCCAGGGAGGTAAACGGAGAATTTAGATCTGACACCGTGTGGGTTAAAAAATCAGGAGATAGCTGGGAGATTAAGAACCCGCCGTTTGCAATCGGCGAGACAGTGGTGGTCTCAGATATAAACTCAGCAATTCGCCAAATAATAAAAGCAGCCATGTATTATACGTACCGAGGCTTGCTTGACAGCGACTACAATATCCCAAGCCTGGCCTTAAATATAAGGCGGCCTGTGGGCGTGCCAATAATGCTACGCACAGATCCTTGGTATAAATACTACACGCGCACAGACTCTTTAGGTGCGCTATGCGTCGGAGATACCAACGGTAGAAATGTTGGCAGCGAAGTAGCCGACGATCACGAGACCGACCGAATAGTGACATCAGAGTGCCATGATTATGGGGATGGTTACAATCGGAAAATTGGTGGCAAAGAGACTGGCTATTGCATAGCAAATTCGCAGGCGGTGCCTTTGATGCCTAGCCTGGCGATGTCTGTTCGAGCGCTGTCTCGAGGCGGGGCCTATGGTCATCCATATTTGACAAGAAGTGCCTACGCGCCATTTAATAATCCGGTCGTTTCTGTAGGCAGGGTGCGCGCAGTTAGCGCAAATACTGCTGTGAGTACCGAAATGGGGACTGCAATAATAAACAAGCGAGAGCTAAAAGCCATGCTGGTCGAAGCCATGCAGTGTAAGCAGGCATACGAAAGAATGTACGCAGCTATGGGTGATTACTGCAAATTCGAGCAAATGGATGGTTTGTCGTTATTAGATCGACACGGATATTTGGTAAAGTCATTCTTAATGCAGCGAGGCTTTTCTGATCAGATAGACTGTGATGATCTGCAGTTGAACGACCGTGTGCTGCTGGCAGTTTCTCAGATAATAAGAAGTAATGTATTAACCGGAAGCGTGCACGCCGGGATGTTCGTAGACAACAGCGGTGGGCATTTACTTATTCAGGCCATAAGTACGACGGCTGTAAAAGTACGGTCGGTGCTTGAGCTGCTGGAGAATTACGTGTTTCACAGAAACGAAGGCCAGAGTTCCAGCCTGTATGTGACTAGCACATACACGGAAGCTACACGGCCAGAGTATTATAGAACATATGACGGGCTTGACTTACAAATGCTGGCCGTCGGAGAACGTGCTGACAGAGTTGCGGCTACATATCCTGCGATAACCGACGCAATACCAGAAGCTGTTCTTAACAGCTATATAGCCAGGGCCTGGCCTGGAAGTGAAATAGCTGCGAATAACATCAGGCGTCTCCTGTTGGCGGCTTACCGAACATGGCTGCTGGCCGTTATTGATAAAAGTTCGGCGGTGTGCCAGGGTATACGTGACAGCCTTGCCGCCAAGACACTGCAGCTCTATACGGGCGATGAAAAATTCGCCAAGTCTGCGCACTTTAAATGTGCCGGCAAATATGTTACACTGAATGCCACCAGCGCCCTGCGCCAGGCAGTAGACTCATTATCTGAGATAGACATATAAAGGAGTGACTTATAATGTTCGAAGTATGTGTTTGGAGTGGTACTAAACAAGCAACCGAAAGTCTTTCTAAATCATTGATCGATAAGAAAATCCCCGTCGTGGACGATATAGACTTTGGCTGTAGTAGCGCCGAAGCTTTCAAATTATCTACTATTTTGAAAAACTATTCAGTGAAACGATCTGATGCCTTGGTAAACGAAGCCCTGCTGGCAGGGCATTCGGTGAAAGCCAAGGATATGCGAGTGCGACTGGCATTTTCTGATACTACGCAAGGCAGCGTCGACGCTCTTGAAAATGCAGCCGCTGTGGCAAAGACTAATCCAATAAGCACCGAGCAGTTCGTGTTCGTCACAACTGACACCCACGCCGGTGCTAATGTCGTAAAAGTGACTGGGTATTCCCAGCATGTGGTCCTGGAAAAAATTGCCAGGCCAGAGTCTATTATAGATAAGAGTGCTGAGAAATATGCCAGCGTCTGTCAAATACATGCTACACCGGTAAAATCGTTTATTTCTGCAGCTATGGCCCTGCTTAGCAACAGCGCAGTCACGATTAAATATCTGGATGCCATGACAGATCCGGATACTAATACAGGCATAGCGGCCATCGCACTAACCAGCACGATGGTATTTTCAGAAGATGACGACGGCGATACTGTCTCAGGGGGCAGCATAGTCCCTTCGGTAATCGTAGGGTTCTTCGCAGCAAAATTCAACATGAATGAGAACCCATTAAAGCGTATGCTGCCACAGCCTTCGATAATAACAGCCATGAATCGTGGGCTGAAAAATAAGATAAAGCTGCTGAGCCGTATGGGAAGCGAGACTCGTTTATCTTGCAAAATGACTGAAGATATCATGGCCGGCGAGCTTTTATCAGTAGATATTTGTGCTACCGATAAAGACGGTAATTTGCTAACTAGCACGATATCGTCCAGCAAAGTAAACGATGCTGCACTAATAGCCGCGTTTAAAGACCGGGATATTTTGTTAGACAGCGTAATGCTGGAAACAGCTTTAAACGCATGCAAGGGCGACTTGAAAATAGGCCTTTCGCTTAAAAAAATCAGTTTAATATCGGACGATGCAATCGTGCATGCTGCCACGAAAATATCTGCAGCGCCAGCAATCCCAGCACAAGCAGCTGCTGTGTCAGAAGCTACTCCGGCGCCACAAATCACGATAGATCCGATTATAGACAGGTCCGAAAGCCTGGCCACTTTGGCCAACGGCGGAGAAATATCCATGGAAGACGCCATCACTGATGGTCTCGTGAGCACAAACTCTGACGATGATCCTGACTTAGATGTCGCTACAATAGCGGCAGAGGCGCTATTTGACGTAGAAAGCACCGTTAGGAAAGACACTGTTGACAAACTGGAGGCGGACGAAATAACCGAGAGGCATGTAGCATATGCCGAAACACCCCAGGCCATAATAGAAGAGCAGCCCATTGGCAAGGCTGCCATTATTACTGAAAACGGCTATACTGTGGTAACAGTAAGTCGGTTTGAGCAGCTTGGCAATATGTATGTCTTCAAAGACCTCGAGGCAAAGCTTACAATAAAAGTCCCAGTGCCGGAGCGCCGGCCAGTGACAGTTGAAGAAGAGCTGATGCTGCAAAATAAAAAAGTCGAGTATATTGACGAGAATGACATATTCGGCGTTATTGGCGAGGCCAAATTTGTAATTAAGCCAGAAGCTGCCGGCGTAATGCCTGTGCGGCAGCCTATACCGCGTGCCGTTATAAAAATAAAGGGTGGAACGTTGCGGCATAAAATCTTGATCGTGCTGGAGCAGAATAAAGACTCGGCGCTGAACAACGTGGCCATACTGGAAATGGGCGTCGGTATAATACCTCCAGAAACAACACACGCATCGTTGAATGCCGCTTTAAGTTTGCTGGCTAGAGAAGGCCTGCTTATACGGCCGTCAAGAGGCAGATTCCAGATAGATCCTGCCGCAAAATACGAACTCGTAGAGTGACGGAAAAATAATAAGGCCCCGGGAGAAATTCCGGGGCCTTTATTGTTATAAGTCTAATACTGTTTTACACCCTTAATATTTATCAAAGAAACAAGGAGCGATAAATGAATCTCACGCAAGTCAGAAAAATCTTGGAAATTGCATGGAGGTTAAAAGTTGCAGGGACGATTCCTAACATGCCTATTTTTACTTTAGTGGGCGACACCGGCATCGGGAAAAGCGCACTGATAAACGACTTCTACGAAAGCATCAGAACAGAGCATGGTGCTGATTTCTTTGAGAGCAAATATCTCGCGCAGGTAGAAGTCGGCGACTTGATCGGCATGCCTGACAGGCAAGGTAACAAGACCGTATGGTTGGCTCCGGATTGGTGGCCAGAGATTGACTCTAAAGGCTTGTTGTTTCTGGATGAGTTGGCTGACGCCAAAACAGACGTGCGAGCTGCAGTAATGCCCATGCTGCTAACCGGAAAGCTCCACCAGAATCGTTTGCCAAAAGAGCTACTGATCGTATGTGCCATGAATCCAGTCGGCGGTGACTTCGGCGGCTATACGTTTTCAAGGCAGTTCAAAGACAGGCTTGCCTTTCTAAAAGTCTCATCCACAATTGAAGAGTGGCTGGCCTTTGCTAACAAAGCCGGTCTGCCGCTTTACGTTAGGAATATGATCTCAGAACAGCCAGGATTTTTCCTGGATCAAAAAACCGGAACGACCGCAGATGGCGACTGGACTACTAATGAGTATTACAGCGGCACACCGTCTCGTCGTAGCGTAACTGTTGCCACACAAATATTCGAGCAGTTAACTGACGAAGAAAAAGAAACAGTTGGCATTGACTTGTTAAGTGCCATAGCTGGAGAAGCTGCCGCAGCAAGCATTATGACCTACAGTCGCAGGACAGTTACAGAACTCGTAAATCCAAAAGACATTTACGACGAAACAAAATCACTACAGCTGCTTATCACTATAGGCACCTGGGTAGAAAACAATTCAATCGAGCGTCTAGGCTCGTTCGCGCGTCTGATAAAAGCCATGCTCAAAGCAGATGGCATATCAAAAGAACAGACTAAGCCGCTGGCCAATTTAGTTGCCATGCTGCCAGAAGACATATCAGTAGGTATTCTGACATTTATTAAGTCAGAAGTCAAAAATGCGCAAATGGTGCTTTTGTCCATGGCGCAAGACAAACGTGTATTTTCGCGGATCGACAAAATGATCAATCCGCACAAGTATAAAAACGCCCCTAAAACAGTTGTAGAAGACTGTGAGGAGGTGGCTGCCTGATGACAGCGGCACTCAACGCTATTCTCAATACAGAGAATTTTAGCTACCCGCTCTTACCGGATAATAATATACCGGCGCAGGCACTACGTGCAATGACTCGAGCAGCGATAGACCTGCTACGAGATAATTCAGATCCCGAAGCTATTTTTCTCGGGACTTTGTTAACCGACATTAGAAAATTAGTGGATCCGGAAGTAAACGGATTCAGATTCTATATGGATGCCGGCCAACTTGTAATAGAGGCCAATCCAAACTGGGTGGTATATTTGGAAAATCTGCACTTGGATGCCCTTAAGCGTGCGTTAAAACATGAGCTTATGCACTTAGTGCTACACCACCCGGAAAACATAAAGCTGCATACTGACACGCAAGACAAGATGCTTGCGTTATTATCTATGGATTTGAGCATAAACAGTTACTTGGATGAAAAAGTGGGGCAGGCTACAAGCATAGCCCACTGCCCTAATTGCCTGCTGTTATTCTCAGATACGAAGCCAGTAAAAATATCTCCAAGTGTGCGCACGGTAAAAGGCCATAAAGATTGCCATGTATGTTCAGGGATAGGCACACTGCATACGTCGTTTGCGAAAGTCAACGCAATTCTTAAAAACAGACGCATCACTGTCAGACCCCCTGTAGGCACTCTTATTGGTAATTACCGAAAAGTACTAGAATCGTTAAAGGCCCAAGTCCCGGCGGATGCAATAGCGGACTTGGCAGGGCTAACGCAGCCCTTAGTCGAGTACCAAAATACTTACGAAGAAATGGTTGTTACCAGCATGGCTAACCATGCATACGCGCAGTCAGAGTCTTTTAGTAAAAGCAATAATCCAGGCTCATTGCTGTCGATATTTAAAGACTTGAGGCGTGAAAAGAAAGTGCCTTATTTACTAAAAGTCCGCGGCGTGCTAGGTGCCAGTATGAAAGACGAAGGCGAGGCCACGCGTTATCGACCAAATCGCAGATTCGGCTATGAATACCCCGGGACTAAATCAGTTCCGAAGCAGCGCTATGTATTCGCCGTCGACACCTCCGGATCTGTGCCTTTAGACGAGATTAAGAAAATCGTAAATGAGTTTCTTAATATCTCAGAGTACTCGGACAAGATCGAGTGCAGAATTATTTTCTTCCATCATAATGTCTATTACGATAAGGAGGTGAAGGATTACTCAGAGAGTGACTTGGATAATCTTCAATCAGGAGGAACTGACTTTGATAAAGTCCTTGAGCAGGTTTTTCTTGACAAAGATAAGCGCGAGAAAGACCCGGCTGTTCTCATGATGTACACAGACGGCTATTGCTCGATTAACTTTGATCGCAGAAAAGTCCGCGGGAACGTATACTGGCTGTTAATGCCAGAAGGCGATTCTCGGCACATTAAGCGATGGGACAAAGATGCCGAAATAATCAGGGTAGATGGAGGCCCAAAGAAATGAACAGACAGGACGTAGAAAAATGGATGAGCATATCGGCCGCTGTGCGCGCAGCGTTTATTACCGGGAACTTCTCATGGGCTCGAGGATTCGAGCAGGCCTATAAAAATACGTCTGGGCAGGAACTCACTGTCGAGACGTTTAAAAAAGGTCCATTTGCAGTCGAGCCCGTGACAGCACCAAAAGGCCGCACAGCAGTGCACATGCTGCTGTTTTTCGAAAATGGCTATATTTGTGAAGGAAAACTCACCGACGAGACCGGGCGCGTAGCTCTGATGTGGTTACACTCAGATGACTGGCGCAATCGCCCCATTGTATCGTTACCCACAAACATGGTCACACGCATGAAAAAATCCGGCGAGCATTCGCATTCGCATTCGAACGCACAGCCCAAAGCTTCGCCGCATGCCCAGACTCGCGATAGCAAGATCAATGCAGGACTCGCTTCAGAAGAAAAAGCTTCAGAAGAAAAAGCTTCAGAAGAAAAAGCTTCAGAAGCAAACGAAGAATAAGCGCGTAAATTACTCGCGGGCGGGGCATCAGTTCCTCGCCCGCTATATAACACTCTGGAGAAATTAAAATGGAAATGAAACCCGTAAATCTGTCCGAACTTATTCCGAACGAAATCAAGGTCAAATGCACGTTTGTGCAAAGCGCACTCGGCACCAAGCCCAACAAAGAAGAAATTCTTCGTGAATATATCACGAGCCTGGCTCCTAATGGCGGGGAAGATGAAGTCGAAGCAATGACTCCGGAAGACATCGACCAGGGCGTAGAGCAGGGCACTACTGTGTTTGCCCGCGACAAAGACGGCCGACCCATTTTCTGGGACTACATGATTCGTGGCTTTTTCAAAGCAGCTCAGGGTGCGCTGAACCGCGTTCCAAAGTACAAAATGTCTGCGCACAAACGTGTCGTCGACACGAACGTATTTATCAAAGAACGGCAGATTCCAGTAATTGTGCCCGCTGATGCCGAGATAGGCATTTGTGAACGGCCGATTCGTGTGCAAACGCCCCAGGGTGAGCGCGTGGCCATCGCCCGCAGCGAAGAAATTCCTGCCGGCAGTTACATCGAGTTCACGATTCAGATCATGGACAAGGGCCTGCGTGATAAAATCCCACTCTGGCTCAGCTATGGCCAATTCAACGGCCTTGGCCAGTGGCGCAATGCTGGCCATGGCAAATTCACCTGGGAGTGTGTTTCTGATAATATGACTGCCGATGCCGGTAGTAGCACCGACGCTGCGGCTAACACAGCCAAACCGAAAACAAAGCGCGGACGGAAAGCCAAAGGCGAAGCACCTGCAGCATCTGTGGACGCTGACGGAGCCGCAGAAGACTCCGCCGAAGACTGACGCTCTCGCCTGCCAACAAAGCAAAGTAAAGTATTGGCATTGCACGGTACCTCCGAGTAAGGCAGCGGAAATGTTCAGTGGAGCATCGCCAAGGCAGAATTACGTGCCGTTTCTCAATGCTATGGCATGGTGCAGCAGAGTATTATTAGGTTCAGAAAAGCATGGTATAGGTTGGGCAATGCCAAGTACTATTGTGCCACGGCCAAGCAAGGAAAAGGCATGCTGCGTCTTGGAAAAGCAGATCAAAGCTTGGTAACGGTGTTGTGTAGTATGACCAGGCGTGGTGGCGGTAAAGCTTAGTCTAGCCTTGGAAAAGCTGGGTAGAATATGGCAAAGCGTGGTAACGGCGTAGTGCAGCCAAGTCACGCAAAGGCGTGGCGTTGTTTCGCATAGCAACGTTTCGGCATTGTGCAGTATGGCCGGGCGTGGGTGTGACAAAGCCTATTACAGCTCTTAAAGGCGCAGTGATGGCCTTAGCTTAGCGACGGCAATACGCGGCTTAATTGAACAAAGCATTGTGCCGGCCTGAGCTTAGTCTAGGCATGGCTTAGTGCCGAGAAGCCTAGTGCCGCGAAGCCAAGTGTCGGAGTTGCAAGACAAAGCATTCCCTTGACGACTAAACTTACACGTGCTAGATTAAATGTATCCTTGTTTCCTGACCGGGGCGTTGTGGCTAACATAACGCTCCGGTCTTTCTCTCTAACGAAAGGTATATTATGACTGAAAAAGCAAAGGCAAGAACAAAAAAAGCCAAGCCGTTTAGCAAAACTGCTAAGCCGGTTTGTTATGATGCGCTGCATATCAGAGTTCCAACTGCAGTATTATATAACATTTTGCCGAGAAGCAACGACACTCGGCTCATGCATATTCCGGTCAAACTCATAGAAAACGGCAACACTATGCTTCTCATAGTTGACAGCAAGAATATCACCCAAGGCTGCACGGCCTTTCAAAGCATAATTAAGAACTTAAAGGCAATTTGCAAAAAGAATCCTGATGACAAGTCGGATCGTAAGTTTGCAATTCGGCTCCTGCATGGCCGGCTGTTAAATGCAGTGTATGCTGCAATCAGGGACTACGTCGACAAGCGAATTAACAAGATGCTGGACATGAAAGAATATGTGTCTACCAGGCTGTATAAGTCGTCATTGAGCCTTTCCCGCGTGGACCACTGGCGCAAAGCTAAAACGGATAAAACAGCTAGAACAGCCACAGGGAAGAAACCAAATGCCACTAAACCAAAATCAAGTAAGGGTAAGTAGCGCAGTCAAATTTGCCAACGCAGAATTTGGCAAAGGGTCGGTATTAACATTGGCCGCCGCGCCTATTGCGGAAAAGGCCATGCTTAAAGCCAGTAGCAATTTGGCGTATAAGCTGAGCCTGACAAGGCATTATGTCTATGGGCACTTCAAAGATGGTATTCTGAGATGGGTATCACGGGATAAAATCTGTGAAAAGTACTTGTGCCAATTGCCGTCTTATGCTATGAAATAGTGAGAGCAATCCCAGCTAAGGAAAAGTCATGAAAGAGCTTATAATTCCTCAAAAACTTCTTAAAAAAATAGAGAGTGTCTTGGACGATCTTGTGATGACCGTAGATCACGAGCGAGACTCTATCGACGATTACACTACCAAGCCTGCCAGGGATGTGCTCACGAAAATTTCAAAGCTTCTTGAAGGCGAAGGAGACGCAAGTAAATAATGGCCGCTGACAATTCCAAAAAAATTCTCGAGCTTAAGGTGCAGCTGGAAAAGCTGACCAAATTCATGGATGTTCCTTGCTTCAGATATTCAAGTGTGAAGTGGCTTACGAAGAATTTACAAGCCAGGAATGCTAACCATCCAAGTTACCCGGAGGCAAAAGCACTGCTTGAAGAATTAATCAAACTGGGCGCAAATTAAAAATTAAGGCGGGTCGGCTGCATGGCCGGCTCGCCTGCCTTACCTGGGAGTGAAAATGCTTTTAGCTAAAGAAATTGTATTTGCTAAGCTTGCCAGTATTTCTGGGCACATAATAGCTGCGACATCTGATTTGCCAGAGCCTAATAAAACCGTCACAAGATTCTTTTACGAAGACCTACTTACGGACCTTAGGCAAGAAATAGACGCTTACTATGGCGACGTGACAGAGAAGACTAATATGCTGCGCGTAATCATTATGGCTTTTCAGCAATACGGGTTGCTCGCCGGATTTACATCTGATGGCGTAGTTCTAAGAGGGCTTACCGGCACGTCGCCAGTAGGCTACTCTGATTTGACAGAACTTTATAACTGTAATGGTGTTTTGAATAATTTGGTAAGTACTCCGGACAGTACTTTCTACCAGGGCAGCTTTGCAGTCACGCCGACAGACACTGATAATTACATACTCAAGACTTTCATAGACGACGTGGCTGCCGCCGAAAAAATAGAGCAGGCAAAGCGCCAGGCGCTAAATGCCTGGATCAATAACACTAACATATACAATGCCTTTATGCTCATTTTTGAGCAGGCTCGCGGCAGCGCAGGGGCCGACGTTAGGGACATTGCAGCCAGTATTTATATCGAGAGGCACGCCAAGGACGTGATAGATTTTTACGGCCTGGACGTATACGTACCGACTTACCTAAGGAGTTGAAAATGGAAGACAGTATTTTGTTTTACGCGCTTATCGGCTTTACAGTCATTATTGGTATTGCTTTCGCAGCGCTGCTAATATGGCGGTTATTTTTAAAAGAAACCACTGTTGTAGTGTCTAGCAGCGACACGGATCGAGAAGCCGCAGACGAAGGCAAAAAGGCGGCAGCTGCCGTAACGTCTGTGACAGAAACTGTAGTGAGTAACGTCGCTAAAGCTGAGTTAGAACACGAGGCCGTAATTAACGAGATAAAGGCTGCTACTGAGACAAAGAAAGCCGAAATACAGAACGCAGACACTGATAAGCTGAAAAGCTTTTTAACCAAGGAGGGCTACAATGTCACTGAAATCTTTCCTGAAAATTAGTCTTATTGCTGCTTTGATTTTTTTAGCTATGCCGGCATCAGGTCTGCAGATTTTATACGCAGGCGTTAAGATTAGCAGCCAGCCGTTGGCTACCGATTCGTTTTTGTTAAGCCGTGCAGAGCTGGACGACTTTTTAAAAGCTAAAGAAGATCTGAAAGCCAGCCAGGTTATTATCGCTGAAAAAGACAGTGAGCTAAGGGGCCAGCGTGCTGCCATTGAATTATTGATCGATCAGGTAGGAAAAGCTACGGAGAAAATAATGTCGCTGGCCGATAAGCTGGATAAGTCTGCTGATGACAAAGACGCACTATTAGCTGAAAATGCCAGAGCAAACCGACGTGCTAGGCGCGCCAACATATTTAATTTAATTCTAACTGGCTTGTCTTTAGGCAGGCTGAAATAAAGGAGTAGATATGAGTGATATTAATCTTCAAGAAATGCTTGGTGACAAATCTTGGCTGTTTCCAGATTTACAGGTCACTAAGGACATAAAGCACGGCCGCGCCTGGCGCTTTGAGTCACCGGATATTGGCGATGACTTAGAGTTTCAGATATTTTTCAAAGCAAGATTTTCCAGCCTGGTCGTTGACAAAAAAATAGCCAGGCTTGTGACTGAAATTGAGAAGGGCCTGTCAGAAAGCAATATTCCGGGAGTGTTTCATGTAGACGTAGTCCCGGAAGTCCAGGCTGTTATTATCACCCAAGAGGGCTTTTGGAAAGATTTCAGGAGTAGCCCGGAGGCTTTTTCCAGTATCATTGAAAAGGCGTGTGACAATATTTTGTAGATAAAAAAGCGGCCCAATTAAGGGCCGCTAAAACTTTGGGAGTGATTAAACGGTAGGAGATACTGCTGCAGAGACTTGTGAAACGTTGACTTTTAAATGTCGGATTCTGTCGGCAGTCAGCTGAACGCCTTCCGCAACTACAACAGAATTTTGAGAGATGCCGAACTGGTGTGCTACGAGATTGCAGTCTTCAATAAAGATTGCCGCCACGTCGCTTTTTACGTTATCTTTGATATACATAACCAGGCCGATCGGCTGCGAGAACAGATCTGATGCGGCATTAAGAAAGATATTATCGATACCAGCAACATCGTTGATCTGCGGAAGTGTTTTTGCAAATTCCGGATCGAGGCCCAGTTCTTGAATGGCGGTGTCCGACGACTTATTTTTGTCGAACATTCTATTGCCGGTTCCGCCAATTCTGGCCTCGGGATAGTACGCATACAGCATCCTGAGAAGATTGGGGCCGTGATACAGGATACGAGTCAGGCCAAGGCTGATGCTGGTGCGAGCGCTAACAGTGTAACTGAGCTTGGAGCCGATCTCGTAGATCTTGTTTATCTGGCGCTGCTGCTGCAGGTTTACGTCTGACACAACACCGAGTGGAATTGCAAAGCCAGCGCCTGCGGCATCGGCCGAGACAGTTGTCTCATAGCCAGTGCCAAATCTTGACGGGGTGCCATTGCCGCTGCCACCGGCCTGCGATGACGCAGACATGGAGGACAGCGTCGGGCCTGTGGCGCACAGAATAATCGTGTGCGAACCTACGAAGTCGCCGCTGTTTAGATTCTGCTGGACGTGCAGATTATTAAAGTCCCAGTTGCTATAACTAGTAGTTACTTTAGCCATTTGTTACTCTCCTTATACGTAGATGAACAGTTTGATCTTGTTCAGCGGCACTGGGAGTTCTATTTCCAGGCAGATGATAACTGTATCGCGAGAGTTAGGATCAACGTAAATCTTGATCAGGTTGCTGTTAGGATTAGCCAGGCCGTCGTCTTTGCATTTCTGCAAAAAGGCATTGGCAACGCTATACAGCGTGGTCATGGTGACTTCATTTACTAAGAAGCGGCCGATGTAAGGCCTGAGAGTTTCGCGGCCCATCTTGGCAATATAGTCTAAGTCTTTGACACAAGACAGCTCGCGCTTTTCAAGCATGGACATGTCAGTAGTCAGCTGATGGCGGCAGTAGGGCACAGTCCATTTATTATTTTGCATAATGATAAATGTGCCGCCGCCTGCGATGGTGTCCAGCTGTTTTTCAGTGAAGTAATCGCTTACATAGAATACCTGAGTGAATCCCGGCATGGCCATATTGGTCAGACCGGCCTGCGGAGCCAGCACTTGAATAGCGCCAACGATAATGCAGTTGTAGAAATAACCAGGCAGCACACTCACACCAGTGCCGTCCGAGCTAGTGCCTACGAACGGGCAGTAGACGTTAGTGATTCTGCGCTGTGCAAACGACGCTGAGATTTCTGCAATCCATTTGGCCAGGTCTAGTTTAGTGACGTTGCCCTGGTTAATCTGGTAATTCAAGCCTGATTCAAAAACTGTGAATTGCTTGTCAACAACCAGTTCTGAGTCAGACAGCACGGCAGTAATCTGATATTCACCTGCAGAGGCACCATTTTTAACTACCAGCATGTCACCGACATTTACGCGGGTGGCGGCAGTAATAAAGTGCGCGTCGCTGTCTACGAATTTATTCCGGGAGTAAGAGCCTGCTGCCGGGAGAATAGCCAGCTCAATAAGAGTGTCTATGGCGCCAGCACTTACCGGCGCAACAGTGCTCACGGTTTTATACACAGCCAGGATGTCCCTGTCAAATACGTAGGTGCCAGGTCTATTGATAGTGACGACATTGGTGCTAGTAATTACGTTTACCAGCATGCCTTCCGGAAAGGTCCATGATTCCGGTTTTTCTGCAGCTGTGCTCGGGGTCACATCATAGCCACGAATTTTCAGGGCTCTGTGACCTGGGGTCGGGGTTACCAGATTAGTAACGGCATCGCCTTTGATATAGCTGGCTTTGATAAGCTGACCTTGGGAGATAATGCCGTCCATGCCGCGATCGGCCCAGTCTACATACCAGAAGCCGCCGATTTCAGAGATCACGAAATCCCCGCCCTGAACAAAGTTCTGGATGTTTGGAATCGAGATCTTAATGGTATCGGGGTTAAGGGGCTTGTCAGAAAGCAGAGCACGTTTTTCGCTGATGTGAGTAGCGGTCACTGAGATAAGCTCAGTAGTCGGCTCAATGTTAACAATCTGGCCGGCAACAGTCATGTGGCTGTACTCAGTGTACTCGGCTTCATTGCGAGTTTCAAGGCCGAACACTGCTACTGGCTCAGTCGCCGGGTTATACCCGACAGACATGTAGCTCACGCCAGCGACTGAATCGCCAGCTGGTGCCATGACTACTGTATGATAAGCATCAGTATCGGCCATCACAGGCAGCCATATGGTCGGTGCGGAAGCCAGTGAGTATTTCACCTGCGCGCCGCTGGCAATATTTCTAGCAGTTGACGGGAAATGAACGCTTACTCTTGAGGGAGCCAGTTCGGTGTAAGCATGCACGAAGTTGCCTTCGCCACCCGGGTCATTAGAAAACAGCGCGGCCTGGGTCAGCACGGTTTCCTGAGAATTAATACCACTGAAGCTGGTGCTACCATCTGCGACGTCGATGTAACCAACTTTGACGATAGTATCGCTAAAGCCAGTGTTATGAATGCCGATGCGCTCTTTCTTTTCCAGCGGATCAGACATGGCGTTAACATGCGCCATGAGAGCCTGGGCAACCTGGATATTATGAGTCAGACAAGTCAGGCCATAGACTTCTTCTGATTCCAGGGCTTCGATCGCGGCTGCATAGCCAGCCAAGTCATCTGATGCTACGGGCATGGCGGCAACAAAATGCAGCGAGCCAAGCACCGATAGAGTCAAATTAGCGCCATAAGCAAGCGGATTTTCCGGAACGATCTGATCTTCCCCGCCGACTTCAGCAAGTAGATCGTCACGAGTCCATTCAAACGGCCTGTCACGATCGGTTCTCAGGGCTTTGAAGCTTACAGTCACGTCACCGGCAAAGCCTAGATTCGGAGTAAGTCTGAGGGACACCCCAGTAACTTCAGGTTCTACAATGTAGCCGACGCTGCGAATTTCGTAGTTTTCACTGTCAGCTGGCAGCAGCGTGCTGGCCAGTTTGATTGTGTGACTGTCTACGACTTCAAGCACTTTATGCCAACCGGCATTAGGGCCCACTGGGATTCGTACGTAATCACCATCGTTAGAATCGGCGTTAGTGTGGGGGATGATGCTCATAGTCAGAAAGTCTTTGGTGTAGTCCTGAATTTCATCCAGAAAGCCGACTGTGATAACACCATCCAGGCCAGCTGTGACTAAATTAGACTGCGCGACTGTCCGGACTTCCCCGTACTGAATAACCCGTACGCTCATGCTGTCTTCTTTTACCACGGCACCAGCCTTCAGGCTATGCGGGAAGTAGTAAATCATTTCTGTGTTGTCGTAAGTCCCAACAACTTCGTCTTTGAATATCTGATACAGCGGTCCGATCAGACAAGACTGCAAAACCGCCGGACGGATATCGCCCTGCGGAAGTCTAAATTGCTGATATACTTCGACATCTGGCTTGGTGTATACCGACATTTGTCTTCCTCCAGATTATAAAATAACTCTATCCATTTATAGAGAGGGGTCTTGCTTTAGTCAAGACTGGCTTTTAATTTAAGCCGTTTTAGTCCAAACGCCACCTGAGTAGGTGTAGGTGCCGGCGGCTTTATTATGAGTAACCTCGTATGCCGGCAGGAAATCCATAGTATAGTTGCCAAGTGAAAACACGAAGGTATTCCCGTCAAGCCACACATCAGCGCCTATTGTGATGGATGTGATGTCGTGCCCGGAGAAAGCTGAGTACTGCACTGAAGTAACATTGCCTAAATTTACGGAGGTGATGGTAGGACCATCAATAGTATGCGCGAAGCACCCAGTGGGGATAGTTGTCACGCCTGGCGGCATGTTGACTTCCTCCAAGCCACAATGGGCGAACGCGTACTCACCTATTGAAGTTAGTGAGGTCGGAAATACGACCGCCTTTATATCATAGTTGCCCAAAAATGCGGAGTCCCCTATGTGGGTTATGCCCTCAGGGATTGTCAGGCTCTTTATCAAGGAATTGCCATAATCCATACAAAAAGCCCGGTCACCTATTTTTGTAGCTGTGTATCTACCAAAGTCCGTCGGAATCACCAAGTCCTCTGGACCGTTCAGGTAGGATTCTCTCGGAGAGTTATAATAATAACCATCGCTGAAAACTTCTTTTGTGATTTTATCTATTCGGAAAAATCGTATTTTGGAAGTTGGTAAAGAGAAGGCTCTTTGGGAACCGGTTGCGTTACACACGACGTGACCATTTTTAACCATTAAACTGTTTGCCATATATATATTTCCTTTGTAAATTTATTTCCAATACAAATCCACGGTGGCCGGCCCTAGGACAGCAGAACTGCATACGTTGAAGAAGATTTTGGGGACTGTATAACATTGGTCTTATAGTTTTTTTCTGACATTTTACGTTGCATATTAGCTCCCCTTACTTCCAAAATAATCTTAAAGTTGTGGGGCCTTCCACAATTATGTTAGATTCTGTG
>Ga0302240_1001164_pt1 | contig 22003 bp, 20 predicted proteins | sample AAG_UR_His_MG_FD_193538 | JGI IMG/M metagenome (GOLD analysis project Ga0302240, IMG submission 193538) | Enriched activated sludge microbial communities from anaerobic digester in WTTP, New Holstein, Wisconsin, United States - AAG_UR_His | ecosystem: Engineered > Bioreactor > Anaerobic >... | reverse complement strand
GAATGTGATATCATGATAATCGGAATACAGCCTGAAAATCTTGAATTTGGATTGGAGATAACGGAAAATATTAAAAAATCTGCCGATGCTGTTATCAAGACTATAGCCGGTTCATTTTTAAAATTGAAATGAAGTTTAAGGAAATAAAATAAGATGGAAACAAAGGTTTTAAACGTAAAAGAGCACGACAGAAAAAAATTACTTAAGACAATATCGGAAATTCTTGAAAACAACGGAATTGCAGTTTTGCCTACAGATACGGTTTACGGAATAATGACGAGCATTTTTAATATTACAGGGCAAAAGAATATTTATAAGCTGAAAAGCAGAAATGACAGAAAACCGCTGATAATGATGTCTCATGATATGGAAGTTTTGAAACAATTTGTCGTATTTCCAAAAAAAACTGAAAAAATAATAGGTGAATTTTGGCCTGGTCAGCTTACGCTTATACTGCCTACAACAGAAATCGGCAAAATATTGACCGGAGGCAGAGATAATCTCGGAGTGAGAATCCCTAATTGCAAAATCCTTCTTGAAATAATGAAGCAGTACAATAAGCCTCTTATGAGTACGTCGGCAAATGTATCCGGAAAAGAAAGCGCAAAAGATGCAAAAGCGGCGGTTGAGTATTTTAAAAATAAGGTTGAACTTATAGTAGATGACGGCAAATGTAAATTTTCCTTTGAATCTACCGTAATAGATATGGTAAAATTTCCGTATGTTGTTATACGCAAAGGCTGTCTTGACTGCAACAAACTGTTGAAATACATATAAATAATAAGCGAGGATTAAACATGGAAGATTTAAAAAAACAAGACGCACAGCTGTTCAACATTATTGAAGAAGAACATTCACGCCAGGAAAATACCATAGAGCTTATAGCTTCTGAGAATCATACTTCAAAAGCCGTTATGCAGGCTCAGGGGTCGGTTCTTACGAATAAATATGCAGAAGGATATCCGGGCAAGAGATATTACGGCGGATGCGAATTTGTGGATAAAGTAGAAGAACTTGCAATTGAAAGAGCCAAGCAGCTTTTTGGGTGTGAATGCGTAAATGTGCAGCCTCATTCCGGCGCACAGGCAAATATGGCCGCATTTTTGAGTTTAATAAAACCCGGCGATACCATTATGGGAATGGATTTGTCGCACGGAGGCCATTTATCTCACGGGAGTCCGTATAATTTTTCCGGTAAATATTTTAACGTTGTGGCTTATACAGTCGACAAAGAAAAAGAATTGATTGATTATGACAATCTTGAAAAACTTGCAAAAGAGCACAAGCCGAAACTTATAGTTACCGGCGCCAGCGCATATTCAAGAATATGGGATTGGAAAAAAATAAGAGAAATAGCAGATTCTGTGGGAGCTTTTCATATGGCAGACATTGCTCATTATGCAGGTCTGATAGCGGCCGGGGTTTATCCTTCTCCAGTAAAATACGCAGATATAGTTACGACTACAACTCATAAAACTTTAAGAGGCCCCAGAGGCGGAATGATAATGTGCTCTGAAAAATATATAAAAGCCGTAAATTCCTCGGTATTTCCGGGAATTCAGGGCGGTCCTTTGATGCACGTCATAGCCGCAAAAGCCACAGCCTTTAAGGAAGCTTTGGATCCGTCGTTTGCAGTTTATCAGAAACAAGTCGCCGCAAATGCAAAAGTTTTTGCACAGGCTCTTTCTGAGGGAGGACTCAGGATAGTTTCAGGCGGAACAGACTGTCATATGTTTTTGGTTGATTTGAGACCGTTGAACGTAACAGGCAAAGATGCGCAGATTACTCTTGAAAAAGCAAATATCACTGTAAACAAAAACACAATACCTTATGACCCAGCAAAACCTATGATATCGTCGGGCATAAGAATAGGAACTCCTGCCGTAACTACAAGAAGAATGAAAGAATCAGAAATGAGACAGATTGCAGGATATATAATAAAAGTATTAAAAAATATCAATAATGAAAATGTTGTATCGGAAGTTAAAAATGAAGTAATCGGACTTACTAAACAGTTTCCTGTTTACTAAGCTGCGGTTGAGGGGTAATTAAAATGAAAAATACCGTAATGAGTATTTTTTTGGCGGTTTTTGTTTTTTCGGCAGGTTTGATTTATGCCGATTCTTTAAAGACGATTTCTGCGGGAGATTACTATACGGTAGCCATAAATTCCGATGGAACAGTTTATGCGGCCGGCGAAAATGAAAGCGGGCAGTGCAGTACTTGGCATTGGATTGATATTATTGAGATTTCTGCCGGCAGCGTTCATACGGTCGGACTAAAAAAGGACGGTACCGTAATAGCAGCCGGTGAAAATGAATGCGGGCAGTGCAATGTTTCAGAGTGGACCGATATTATTCATATTGCCGCGGGCGCAAATCATACAGTAGGACTTAGAAAAGACGGAACTGTTACGGCATGCGGAAATAATGACAATCATGAATGCAACGTGTCCGGGTGGCGCGATATAGTCAAAATTTCTGCAGGCGGCATTCATACTGTCGGTGTTAAGCGCAGCGGAAAAGTTGTCGCCGTAGGCTATAACGTAAAAGGGCAGTGCAATGTTTCTGACTGGAACGATATAGATGATGTATCTGCCGGATATTATCATACGGTAGGTCTCAAGAAAGACGGTACTGTAGTGGCAGCCGGGGATAATGAATGCGGACAGTGCAATGTTTCACAGTGGAAAGACATTGCGGCAGTTTCGGCAAATATTTTTCATACGGTCGGATTGAAAAAAGACGGAACTGTTGTTGCAACCGGTGATAATAAATACGGGCAATGCGATGTTTCTTCATGGAAGAATATAGTCGCAGTTTCTGCCGGCGATTTACATACCGTAGGACTGAAAAAAGACGGAACAATAATCACAACGGGGGATAACGAACACGGTCAGTGCAATACTGCGGACTGGTTTGATATAAAAAAATAATATGAAAAAGATAATATTGAAAAAAAATGAAGATAAAAGAATCCGCCACGGGCATAAATGGGTTTTTTCAAATGAGATAGAAACTGTCCAGGATAAAATACAGCCCGGCGAGATAGTAGAATGTTTTGACAAGATGAATAATTTTGTCGGGACAGGATTTTATAATCCTCATTCGCTTATAGCTTTCAGACTTTTGTCGTCTGATAAAAATGATATTATAGATATAAAATTTTGGGAAAAAAGAATAACCGAGGCTTTAGAATTCAGGCAGATGATTTATCCCGGTTCAGATTCGTACAGGCTTGTTTACGGAGAATCTGACGATATTTCGGGTTTTATACTCGACAGGTACGGTGATTATTGCGCTGCCCAGTTTATTTCTGCCGGAGCAGATAAATATAAACATGATATTTTAGATGCAGTTATAAATGTGATTAAACCGAAAGGAATACTGATAAGAAACGATTCCCATCTGCGTAAACTTGAAAATCTTTCAGGTGAAAATGAAATTTACAGCGGACAGATTCCCGACGAAGTAATTATGACGGAAAATGATATTAAATATTATGTAAGTTTAAGCTGCGGACAAAAAACAGGTTTCTTTTTTGACCAAAAAGATAATAGAAAAAAACTGCAGAAATACTGCAAAGATAAAAAAGTTTTGGATTGTTACACGCATACCGGCTCGTTCGGTCTTAATGCGATGAAAGGCGGAGCGGCAGAGGCTGTTTTTGTTGATTCTTCAAAAACTGCTCTTGAAACAGCGATGAAAAATTACCAGCTTAACGGATTTAAAAATTTTAATGCCGTAGAAGCCGATGCCTTGGAATATTTGTCATCTTCAGAAGCTTTTTCGGAACATTTTGACGTAGTAAATATTGATCCGCCGGGACTTATAAAAAGCAAAAAAGATTATTTTGCAGGCTATAAGCATTATGTAAAAATAAATGAAAGCGCTTTAAGACTGTTGAAAAGCGGCGGAATTTTTTCCACAAGTTCTTGTTCGCATCATCTTTCTTTTGCAGATTTTAAAAAAATGATATACGAAGCATGTTCGAGAGCCAAGAAAAAAGCTATTTTTTTGGAATTCGGCTCACAGGCGAAAGATCACCCTATTCTTGTTTCAATGCCGGAAACGGAATATTTGAAATTTGCAATACTTAAAATTATTTAAAAAAAACCTTTAAAAATAAACTTCTATATTGTATAATTAGTCTAAATTGAATAAGCGGGTGCAAAATGGTTAAAATTTTGATAGTTGATGATGAAGTTTTTTCCAGAGACGCAATGGCTAAAATAGTCAAAAGAAAAGGCTTTGAAGTTTTTTTAGCCGCTACTGGGGAAGAGTGCATTGCCGTCTTTAAAAAAGAAGATCCCCATGTGGTGTTTTTGGATATAGTATTGCCGGATATAGACGGTGACCACATTCATAATTACCTCAGAGAACTAAAAAAGGATGTCGCAATATACTACGTTACGGGCTCTGAAACTATTTTCACGCAGGAGCAGGCGAATAAAGCCGGCGCGGTGGGATATCTTCAGAAACCTGTTGACATAACAGAACTTTTCAAAGTGCTTGAAAATATTAAAGAAAAATTTGAAGAGGGAAAGATTTGAAGAGAATAATAACTTTATTTCTCGTAATGTGCTTGTGCGTGAATGCTGCCTTTGCTTTTGACCCCTATGCGGATGAAGAACTCGAAAAAAAATCACCGGCAAAACTTATTTACGGAATAGCGATGACTTTGGCCGGAGCATTTCTTGCGTATGACGGATTTTCTCAGGTTGAAACAGACCTTTCAAGACCTTCGGTCGACTATATCACGGTATCGCATGCCGAATGGAACCAAAGCATAAAAGACGCTCAGGAAAAGTACGTATACACCTTAAAATCAGGTTATTCAGGATGGCCGACTCCGACTATAGACCAGAATGTTGTATACAACAGCGGTAATGTTGATTTAACAAATGTAAAAATAGAAGTAAGATATTTTCATGTTAACCAGGAGCCTATAATAGTTTTGATCCCGCCGAGAACAGGAGACCAAACGACTGATGCGTACGGATACAGAACTGTTAAGACGGTTGATTTGGCGAAGGGAGAATCGATTACATGGACGGATACTTTTGCTTACTATGCGGCAGGAACCGAAATGCCTGGCGGAACGGAAAGGGAATCTAGCGCCACAGATGAAACCGGCGGCCTCTACCGCGGAGAAAAAACTCTTGAGATAATGCAGATAAGAATTAATTTGACTGACTGCTATACCAGAATGTTGGGAAAGAAAAATAAAAGCGATTTTGAGGGAGTCTCCGGACTTGTTATTGCCGGAGCAGGAATATATCTGATTGCAGATTATTTTGTCGGACTTAAAAAATTTGACAGATATATGAAAAAAAATGATGTCAATGTAAGATTTGCAAGCTATCCAAACGAATACAGATTAATGCTGCAAAAGAGATTATGAAAAAGATATCTGTAGTATGTTTTCTGCTTTTTATAAATACTCTTTGTTTCTCAGTTCCTAATCCGGGCGGATATGCGTCAATAAAACAGGATTTGTCAGGAACCGGCGCGGCGACGCCGGTTATTTCAAGAACCCCTTCTTTTTCAAAACCTTATCCCACAAACAAATGGTACAATTCGTTAATTTATAATGATTCATCAAAGCCGTCGCTGGGGATGTATACCCAGCCGCAGCTTCATATAGTATCTTATCAGACTGTTTCGCAGCAAAGATATACAGGAAGCCTTTTGATAGGATATCCTGTATTAACAGCATACAGCGGCGGCGGATGTTTTACTTACAGCAGCGATATTACAGATCCGACAAGGTCCCAGCTTTGCATAACCGCGACCGATGCTTCAAATAATCCTAAAACGATAAATACAAGCGACGTAAAATTAAAGTCTTTTTCGGATTGGGCATGCACCGTTGACAACGGGCAATATGAAGCGATTTTCGGGCAGGGAATGCTTTTTTCTTATTTTAATTTTAAAAACAGTTCAAATGCGATGATTTCTTTCCCAAATGCTATTGACGCAAACAATTCTTTTAAAGTTTACACGTCTTCTTCAGTTCAGGTAACTGATACTGATTCTTTTTATGCCGACAAAATAATACTTGAAGTTAAATCTTATTATTCCGGCAATTCTTCTTCAAGTACAAGATATTACGGTATTTTTCTTCCTTCAGGTTCTCAGATAAAGTTGAACGCTTATTCCGCAGGCGATCCTTTAAATTCGACGCAGTTTGTAAATATAACATTTCCTTCTTCGGAAAGATATATGTCTGTAGGTCTTATGACGTCAAAAGAAGATTTAAACGACTGGTATAAATACGCATATAATTTCGTTACAGATACAAAAGCCTCATATGAAGTAGACAGCCGATATAAAGTTACGACCGATTTTCAATTTACTTTTGAAGTAAAAAGAACAGATGCCGGACTTATTGAAAACCAGACTCTTTTTGCAGTTATGCCTCACCAATATAAAAATAATGAAATTTCTCTGAATTATTTTAACGATAAAGAATTTCCTTCAATAAGGGGAAGAATGAAAGCCGTAAGCGGAAATAAATTTTCCACAAAATACGGGTTTTACGGTATAGTTCCTTTTTTAAACCATACTATATCTTCGTCGTCCGTCAAAACATTGATAACAAATGCTCTTGCAACAGATAAAAATGCAAATATAGATCCGGCAGGCTATCAGGCTGATAATACGTATTATTACGGTAAAAATCTGGCAAAAATAGCAAATTTGATAGCAGTGGCAGATAATGCCGGAGACACATCGGCAAAGAATCTGTTGATATCAAGATTAAAAGCCGAACTTGCGGCTTGGTTTACATATTCAAGCGGCGAAACAAAAAAGTTTTTTGCCTATGATTCAAACTGGGGCGGACTGATAGGAATTAAAAACGGATTCGGCACTGAAAAGTACAGCGATCATCATTTTCATTACGGATATTTTATTTATGCATCGGCCATTCTTGCAATGTATGACGATGAATTTGCAAACCGCTACGGCGGGATGGTTGAACTTCTAATAAAAGACATTGCAAATATTTCGCGTACGGATGCGGATTTTCCGTATATGAGAAATTTTGACGTTTATGAAGGTCACAGCTGGGCTGACGGAATGGGGGGCTGGGAAATTTCATCAGGCGGATTTGTATATTCAGATTCAATTAACGAAGAGGCCTCATCCGAAGCTATGAATGCATGGGCTGCAATATATTTATGGGGAATGGCGACAAACAGAACTTCATATGCGAATTATTCAAACAGTGAAAATAATATAAAGCTCGGTATCTGGCTTTATGCCAATCATTACCAGTCTTTGAGAGATTATTATTTTGACGTCGATTCCGGAGACAGCCAAAAAGAAATATATCCGTCTTCACTTTTAAGCACTTACGGCAATCACGGCTCGATAGGGATTTTGTTCGGCGGAAGAGGATGGTATTACATATGGTGGACTCCTACTCACGGAGCAAGAGAAATAAAAGGAATTCAGATTTTTCCCGGAACGCCGTCAATGATGTATTTGGGATATGACAAAGATTACGCTAAAAATAATTTCTACGCGAAAATGCTTTCGGAAGCTCCCGGAGATTATTACTGGAACGATGTCTGGGAAAAGTATCACGCGTTGTTTGATCCTGATGCTGCTTGGGCCAATTTCACGTCAAATCCTTCTGTTGACGACGGAGGGACAAAAAGTTTTACGTATCATTTTATAAATTATTTTAAACAATACGGAACACCGGTAACAACATACAGTGCGGATTTCCCGTCCTATATTGTTACGGAAAGTACGGCAGGTAAAAAAACTTTTATGGTATATAATCCTCTGCCGGTAAACAAAGCAGTGAGATTTTATTCTTCGGACGGATCTTATGTGGGAAGTCTTAACGTAAATGCCAAATCTTCGGCATTGGCTTCAAATTTGGTAAACAATGAAAATATTGATAGTATTTTAGTGTATCCCGTTCCTTATAAACCGGCAAGCGGCGGCAGTTACGATGCGGCCGGAATAACATTTCAGAACATAGGCGTAAATGCAAAAATAAAAATATTTAATGTTGCCGGAGAACTTGTTTTTGACACTACCCAAAGCACTTTTTATATTTGGGATGCCAAAAATAAATACGGCAATAACGTAGCGTCAGGAGTATATATTTACTATATAACTTCTGACAACGGAAAAACATTTAAAGGTAAAATTGCCGTTGAAAGATAATAAAATAAACAGAGTCTGAGAGGTGTAATATGGTAAAAAACATAATTATAAGATGGTCTGTTTTCTGCATACTTTTGATAGCTGTATATTTTATTGTAAACGCAAAAGTTCATGCCGTGGCACAGGCCAGTCTCCAATCGGCGGTAACGGTGCAGCTTCCGGCGTATACAAAAGAAGAACTTGTAAACAATATAGAATCAAGAATTAAGTATTTATATTTAAAAACCAAAGGGATAAAATTTTATATTTATAAAGTCAGCAGAAGAGAAAATTTGTGGACTATAGCGAAAAAATACGGATATTCCGTTCATACAATAATAGGATGCAATCCTCAGCTGAAAACTTATAACGTAAACGAAGGACAAAAACTGCTTATTCCCAATATAGGAGGGACTCTTCATCCAGTGCAGGCCAGTGATACTCTTGAAACGGTATCTAAAATGTATGGAGTCGATGAGGCTCTTTTAAAAAATACGAATTTAGGGTTAACAAATAATCTTCAAAAAGAAATTTTTATTTTCATTCCCGGCAAAAGGCCTGCGGTTAATCTTTTAAACGATAAAATGCAGGAAAAATATGCTTTGAGAAATCTTTTTATCTCTCCTCTTGGCGGAAGAATCAGCAGTCCGTTCGGCAAAAGAAGACATCCCGTAACCGGAAAGACAAGCAGGCACGGCGGAATTGATATTGCCGTAAGAGAGGGAACTCTTGTAGGAGCGGCAGCAAGCGGAATCGTGACTGTTGCAAGTTATGACGTAGGACATTACGGAGTCGCAGTTTTTATTGACCATCAAAACGGATATATAACTCATTACGGACATCTTTCCAGAATTCTTGTCAGGCAGGGTCAGAAAGTCAGACAGGGCCAGATTATAGCAAGAAGCGGTTCAACGGGAAGATCAACGGGGCCGCATCTGCATTTTACCATAAAAAGAAACGGCGTCAACATAGACCCGTTACAGTTTTTATGGTAATAATTTTATAAATTTAAAATACCACGTTTAAATTATTTCAGCAAATTATCAAGAATCAGCTGTTTTACGTGCGGCGACACATCTCTTTTCGGCAGCGCGAATACGCTTTTTATAATAAAATCCTGTGTTAACTCTGATGCTTTGACAAGCTTAACGTATTTATTTGCGTTAGAGGTGTTTAATTGCGAATAATCCGTAGAATCAGTAAATACGACGAAAGTCTCAATAAAAGGTCTCAGTTTTTCATTCTTATCCGTAAAGTTGCTGTCTTTTAGTATCTTTTCTATTTTTTTGCTTACCTGCTTAAACTGGTTGTCAGACTGTTCAAAAATATTTCTGCGTTTTTCCGAAACAGTTTCTGAAGTCCCGGTTATTATTTTTAAAGAATCATTTATGCTGCCGATTAATTTTGCGTTCGGAAAATATTTTGTTTCAAAGAGAAGAACGGCAAAAGGAAGAGGCGGAGTCGTAAATGCCAGAATGTCTATTTCCTGCCCGTTTATTATTACATTTTGTTTGGGCGCAATCGGATTTTGCATTATTGCATTTGTCATTTTGGAAAGTTTTACAAGAATTTCATTTTCAAACGTTCTTCCGGCTCCAGGCTGTATTTTTTTATCGTGTTCCAAAATTGAAGATAAAATGTTGTTTTGAGTCTGCAGATTTTTTATTTTATCGGATACGGAATCAACGGCATTCAGGGCTTTTTTAATTTTTATTATCAATTCTGTTTCGGTAACCGGTTTTGAGATAAAATCAAAAATAGCATCGCCGGCAAGATTTGCAACCGATTGCCCGTAAACGCGTTCCATAGCTGTAAGAAGTATTATCTGAACTGCAGGCGCCGTTTGTTTTATGTACGGCAAAATATCAAGACCTGTTTCGCCTATACCGAAATGAATATCAAGAATCAATAAATCTATGCAGTCAGGATTATCAAGAATAAATTTTTTAAGTTCAATTGTGGCTGCAAATTGTTTAACTTCAATATTTTGAAAATGTTTCAGTATTACTCTTTCAAGAGACTGCCTGATGCCGGCATCGTCGTCTGTTAAAGCTATAATTTTTTTCTTTGTTTCCGGAGTCATTTTTCCTCCTCATAAATTGGCAGGATAATATTTGTTTCAAGCCCTTTTGATCCGCATGCGTATGTGTTTGCGGCAGTTATGGTTCCGTTTAATATTTTGACAAAATATGCGGTATGAATCGTTCCTTCTCCCAATCTTTTCCCTTTTGAACTTTCAATCTGCTGTTTATATATTTTTGAAATAACCGTTTCATCCAGTCCTTGGGCATTGTCGGCTATTTTTATAATAACATTTTTTTTATTGTCAGATATTTCTGACAATATTTTTATTTTTCCTGTAAAGCTGCCGCCTGTAATGAGTTTTTGCAGTGCAAATACCGAATTATCGATGATGTTATTTAGCGCGATAAAGATCAGCCTGTTTGTGTAACAGTAAAACTGTTTATGCGGCTGCGCGGTAAATTCGAATTCTATATATGGCTTTAATTTTAAATTGTAGTATTCAAATTGTTTTTTAATGGCTGTATTCAGGGAAGAAAGTTCCGTTTTATGCAGTTTGCCGCTGCTTAAATCTTCAACATTTTCTCTGGTGTTTTTTTGATTTTCAAGTATTTCGTCGCGGTAAGGTTTCACTATTTTATCATAAACTTCAGATAAAATATCGTTAAGTCCGGTATTTGTTTTTTCAAGCTGGTTTACAAGATCATGTCTTGAACTTTTTAACAGCTCAACCGTATCCTGAGCCCAGTTTAATTCAAGAAGCTGAAGTCTCTGTATCTGGGATTCAAAAGATTCTTTTATTTCGGATATTGTTTGTTTTTTTATAAGCTCGTTTTCTATTGTCGAATCATGTGTGAGGGTGTTATTATATCTGTCAATCAATATAAAAGTTATAAGAAGTATAATAAGCCAGATGAAACTGCTTGCGTCTACCGGGAGATCGGATACTGTTTTGTAATATTTAATCGGAGTGATGCCGGTTAGGTATATAATTATTGCAAGATAAGCTGCCACTGTTAAAACGGAGCATATAAACGAAATCAATATGAATTTGGCGGAGTCTCTTTCAAAATCTTTTTTTGTAAGTACGCTTCTTCTCAAGTATAAAAGCTCCTGGCGTATATTTATTTTCGGAAGCGGAATGATTGTTTTTAAAAAAAGCATCAGAATTATTATTATTAGAGGGATTGATATCATTTCAAGAAATAAAAAATTCTGCAGGGACTGTGTAGATATTTGTTCAAGAAGGCTTGGAAGAACCGTATGAGAAACTTTTTTAACGGTTGAAATGTACAAATAGCCCGAAATCAGAAAAAGCATAAATTCCGTTTTTGATATGCCGTCTAAGAATATGTTGAGCCATGAGACGTTCTTTTTTTCAAGATTTGATCTGTAATGCTCGGTGAGCATTACGGTGTTATATTTCAGTATTGTTACGCATATTACGCTTCCTATAAAAACAGTCAGTATCATGTTTGGTATTTCAACAAAAGTTTCGGCCACATAATTTGCCGCTACGGCATATATGCCGTAGAATTCTATGTTGAAAATATTTCTGAACGATTCCGTAAAATAAATTGAATAAGGCTGTTTAAATATTGCATCCTGAAATATGATGTTTTTTACTACGGATGAAAATACCGATATTACAAGTCCCGTTCCTATTCCGGCAAATAATATAAAACGGCCTGATATAAAAAATGTTTTTTTGAAATCATTGTTGACGTTTGTCTTTGTATTGAAGACTGTCAGTCTGCCGGATTCTGCAAGCCAGCCCCAAAAGAGAGCCCCGGCCATGTTAATTACGGCCACATAAATAAAATGCGGAGAAGTTATGTTTGACAGAACGACCGGAGTTATTATCGCGACTATTATCGCCCACACGCTTCCAAGCGTTATTGCGGCGACAAAAGTGCCCAGCATATCGAATGTTAAAAACCTGTAACTGTTTTCATAAACAAAACTGTGTCCCGCCCAGTTTAGCAATATGGAAAAACAGGCTATCAGAAAATAGAATTTTTTTTCATAAACTGATTCCAGAAAACCATTAACGGGATTACGCATGGAATGATTATACCATATTGTAAAAAAAACTTTTTGCGAAAAATGCTAAAATGCACTTATGAAAATTGAACTTTTGGCACCTGCCGGAAACAAAGAATCTTTTATATCGGCCGTAAATGCCGGAGCCGATGCCGTTTATGCCGGGCTTAAAAATTTCAGTGCGCGTTCAAAAGCGCAGAATTTTTCAAGAAAAGAATTTTACAATCTGTGCATTAAGGCGAAAGAAAAAAATGTAAAAGTTTACGGAGCTTTAAATACGCTTATAAGTCAGAAAGATGTTTCAGATGTTTTTGAAGAATTGCAGTTTTTAAGTTTATGCGCGGATGCGGTAATAGTTCAGGATATAGGCGCGGCAGGCATTGTAAAAAAATATTTTCCTGCTCTTAGAATGCATGCAAGCACCCAGCTTGCGGTTCACAATTCATTCGGCGTCAAACAGGCTGAAAAAATGGGTTTTTCCAGAGTTGTTCTTGCAAGAGAATCTTCATTTGACGAAATAAAGCTTATAAAGAAAAACACAAACTGCGAGCTTGAAATATTCTGTCACGGCGCATTATGTTTCTGTGTTTCGGGATTGTGCCTTTTTTCAAGTTTTATAGGCGGTCACAGCGGGAACAGAGGATTATGCACTCAGCCGTGCAGAAGATTATGGGATTTAAAAAACAGGCGCGGATATTTTTTGTCACCGAAAGATCTGCAGCTTGCGCAATATGCGGAAGAATTAAAAAAATCAGGCATCACGTCTTTAAAAATAGAAGGAAGAATGAAAAATGCGGCATATGTTTATAAGACGGTAAAGGCTTATAAAACGCTTATAGACGCAACTCCGGAAGATTCGGATAATGCTCTCAAAGAAGCTTTAAGTATTTTGTCATACGATTATGCAAGACAAAAAACAACTTTTAATTTTAAAGTTCCGGATAAAGATATTTTTGAACCGGAGAAATCAAAAAATACTGGTTTTTTCGCAGGAACAGTGGCAAATATTGAAAACGGTTGTTTTTTTATTGATACTGACTGTATTTTGGAAAAAGGAAATACGGTCAGAATCGTAGATAAAAAAAATGATAAAAGCGAAACATTGAAAATCAGTCATATCATAAAATCAGATACAGGTTATATTATCGGGCTCGACGGGGTATATGTTCAAAAAGGATTTGAAGTTTTTAAAATATCCGAGTCCGATATAGCCTTTGAAAACATTGATATGGCGGAAAATGTTCCGGCGTTGAAAGCAATGAGTCTGCACAGATGTCAATTAAAAAATAGCAACGTTAAGATGTCTGAACTTTTTGTAAGGATAAACGATATTAAATGGCTTGACCTGCTTGATAACTCGAAATATAAAATAATTTTTGCCGTTACAAAAAATAATATTTCCGATCTGAAAAAAATAAAAAACAAAAGCGTTGATTATTTTGAGTTCCCGGCATTTATAGAAGAAGACAATATTGTTAAATTCTCAGAAACGGTAAAAAATATTTTAAACGAAGGATATAAAAATTTTTTTATCAATAACATAGCCCATTTTGTTTTTTTTGAAAAAACAAATGCTTCCGTATGGGCAGGACAGTTTCTGTATGTTCTTAATTCTTATGCCGCCGAATATTTGCAAAAATTCGATGTAGGCGCTTTTACCGTTTCATGGGAAGATGATATGTCAAATATTTTTGAAATGCCGCCACAGCTTAAAAGCAGAATGCTTGTTTATCTTTCCGGATTTCCCCAACTTGCCGTTTCAAAAATGATTTTTCCGGAGTCTGTAAAAAACAGCGCAATAAAAACAGATTTGGACGAATTTAGAATCATATCTGCAGATGAAGAAACAATTATAATACCGAAATATCCCGTTATGCTTTTCGATTTAAAACATATTTTTAAAAAGAACGGAATAAATTCTTTCGGCATTGATTTGTCGTACGTTGAGCCGGATAAAAATTATATTGACATAAATTTAAAAGCGTTTTACGGACATACCAACCTTAATTCGCGCCATAAATTCAATTTTGCAAGAAGATTAAAATAACCGTTTCTAAAATTTTGCTCCGAAAGTGAAGGCTGCTTCGGCACTTGACGGAATACTTGTACCGTCTATTGTCGTAGTCTGTGAACTCAAAGCGCAGGCTACATCAATAAATACTACGCCGGCAAGTATCCCAAATCCCGCCGAATATACCCAGACATCATTTTCGGCTAAGTTTCTGGCAAGACCTATTCTTAACGGCATATTAAAATGCTTTTTGTTTAAAATGTTATATTCAAGCCCCATGGCAAGTTCCTGCGAATAAAAACCCTCAACCATAGTTTTGTTTGAGAATACGTCGAGATCGCATGCAAAAATTAAATTGTTTACGGGATTTAAGGCAATGCCGGCGCGCACCTGTCTGTCGAGAGAATAGGAACTTTCTCTCCATATTAATTCTGCCGGGGCATTTTGAGGTTTTGACGGTCTTTCAAAAGAAGGGCTGTTTATGTTTTTTGCAACAAGCCCGAATTTTGGATTAAATAATATTTTCTTTTCAAAAAATTTTGAAAAATCAAAATTTGCACCTATATCTGCGGCAAAAGATGTTGTTGTTTTTTTGTTTTTGAGTGCTTCATTTATTGCATCGCCTATTTTTTCGTCTTCTTTTAAAATCATTATTGAAGTCTGAGCCATATGCCCCTGGATTATTTTAAGATTTGTTCCGACGGATATGCCTCTGAAAACTTCTTCCCCGTAACCTACGGCGCATTCTGCAAATACTCCGGCATCAATCAGAATTTGAGTTTCGTTGTTATCATAACTTTTTGATATTGTTCCCGCGGCGTTTATAATGTCGGATGCCTGAGGCAGTTCTGCAACAACTATATCTGTCATCTTTGAGATTTGATCTTCGCTTGCGCCTACGTCAAGAGCCATATTTATCAGAGCCGATGCTATCTGTGAAGAAGTTACGCTGCTGGTTAAACCAAAAATATTTTTCAGAGAACTTTCGACGCCGGCCGTATCAATCGCCGATGCTATTTGGTCGGCATATTGTTCATATCCCGACGGAGTTGTATAATTATCAAGCGGTATTCCTCCGGAAGACGATCCCAATCCTATGTTGACGCTGTCAACGAATGGCGTTACTCCTGAAGTTCCGAATGTTCTGAAAGAAACCGCCAGTTTTTTAAATTTACCTGAGACAGACGCATTTAAATCTATCAGAGCGCCTGTTTTTAATTTTAGCAGTTCCGATATAAGCGCAAAGCCCTCAAAAATCGTTGAAACATCTTCCGCCGTGGCTTTTAAATTATTGTCGATTTTATATGATAAATCATCATATTTATCAGACATTTTCATTAATTCGTCTATTATAGAAAGAGTTTTTCCGGTGGCTTCAATTTCGGCATTTAATGACAAAGCAATTTCATTATTGTGTTTATCGGATATAAAAGCAAGATTGGCCGGATTCCAATACTGCGCATCGGTTCCGGCGGCTACCGCGACGCCGGCACCTCCCATTCCGGCGGCCCTTGTTCCAAGCGTCTGCCATTTTGCGGCGTAAGCCTGAGAGAAAAAAAACAATAAAAGAAAAAACAAACATAAAGATTTTTTCATATTGTTCTCCTGTGATAATTTTTTAGTTTTATTCTTTTTATTTTAAGTTTGTTCGGATTTGATTCGCTTTTTGAGTTTTCGTCGAATTCAAGTGTAAGGATATAATTTTTCAAATTATCGTAGCCGTATGCCGTTATCAAGCTTTTTCCGCTGTCAAGTTTTTCAACGGAAAACGCCGAAAAAAACAAGTCGCCTCTGGCATCAATCATTAAATCTCCATCCATCGAAGTTTTATCTGTATATTTAAATTTACCGTGTTTGGAGTAATAATTTATTTCCGCATTCAGAATAACATTGCAAAACACATGACCGGTTGTCAGCATTGTGTTCAGGACAGCCATTTTATAGGTTTGCAGAAGCACAAAAAACGCAATAACGGAAATAACAAAAATAGCTATATAATTTTTCATAGAATGAGCATCTGTGTCATACTTTACAAAAATATCAAATGTTCTGTCAAAAATAGTATAATACCGCTATATGGTTATTTCAAGCGAAAAATTATTATCATCAATAGGCGAATTCGGCCTTATAAAATTTATAAAAAAAAATAATACAAAAGCTTTAAAAGAACATAGCGTGAAGCTTGATATAGGAGACGATTGTTTTGTGTTTGCATCCGCAAAAGATAACCGTTACGCCGTAACAACCGACATTATAATAGAAGATATTCATTTTAAGACAAAGTGGTCTTCGCCTGAACAGATAGCCAAAAAGGCTGTTGAGGTCAATGTAAGCGATATAGCCTCAATGGGATGCGCCAAACCTTTGTATATGTTTGTATCTGCAGGTTTTTCTGAAAAGACAACAGCTGCTTTCGCCAAAAAATTTTTCAGAGCTCTCAAAAAAAGTTGTGATAAATATTCAATACATATTTCAGGCGGCGATACGGTTAAAGCCGATAAACTTACGGTGTCTATAACTCTCATAGGAATATGTTTATCTGATCCGGTTTCAAGAAGCGGCGCAAAAGAATCGGATATTATATGCGTAAGCGGTTTATTCGGCGACTCCGGCGCGGGTTTTGATATTTTAAATTCCGGCAAAAGAATTTTAAAACAGCATGAAAAAAAACTTGTCAAAAAACATTTGGAACCCGAGGCGAGGCTTGATATAGCCTATAAGATGTTTCAGAATAATATAAAAATAACTTCAATGACAGATTCTTCAGACGGTTTGTTAAAATCTGTTGAACTGTTAACTTCTGACTATAAAAAAGGAGCTGTTATTTATCTTGATAAGATCCCGGTTTCAAATGAATTATCGGAATTTTCAAAAAAAGATAAAAGAAAAATATATCATTATGCTTTAAACGGAGCGGAAGAATTTGAACTTGTTTTTACTATAGCCGCATGCGATAAGATAAAACTGCAAAAAATTTTGCCGTCAGTATCATTTATCGGCAGCGTTGATAATTCCGGCAAGATAAAATATTGTGACAAAGGCATAAAAACGGAAATAAAATATGACGGATTTAAACACTTTTGACGGGAAAAAATTTTTAACCGAAAGTTCAGACCAAACAAAAAAACTCGGCAGTGATTTTGCATCTTGTTTAAAACCGGGCGACATTGTTTTTTTTGCCGGCGATTTAGGCGCAGGCAAAACAACTTTTATACAGGGTATCATGTTAAAGTTCGGCATAAAAAAATTTGTAAGAAGCGCCAGTTTTCTTCTTGTAAGCGAATTTAAAACAAAAGATATGAGTTTGTATCATCTTGATCTTTACAGACTCGGAGAGACAAATATTTATGATCTCGGGCTTGATGAATATTTGTTCGGAAGCGGAATTTCCCTTGTCGAATGGAGCGAGAGACTTACGGGATGCAGAAAACAGAAAAGATGGGAAATAAAAATGCGCTATATCGATGACAATAAAAGAGAGATAAGATTAAAGAGGTTTAAATGAAAACAATTGCGTTTGAATCATCTGGGCAGACTTTAAGCGTAGCCGCCTGCGAAAACGGTAAAATAATATCCGAGTATTTTTTTAACGCGGGGATGATACATTCGGAAACAATTTTAAGTTCTGCCGAAGCTATGCTAAAAACAATAAAGTGGAATATGAAAGATGCCGACAGATTTGCCGTTTCGACCGGTCCAGGGAGTTTTACCGGCATCAGAGTGGCAATGGCCGTAGTTAAAACGCTTTCACAAAGTTTGAATAAACAGGTTGTGTGCGTTGACTGTCTTTCAATTCTGGAAAATAATATAAATATTCCGTTTGTAAAAACAGTTGCCGCTATAGATGCTTTAAGGGGAGAACTTTTTGTAAAAAATAAAAACGATATAGTTATAGTTTCGGTTGAAAAATTTATAGAAAATAATAAAAAGCACAAGAATAAAATAATTATTGCCGGAAATGCGGCAATCTGTCATAGGGATATATTGTCCAAAAATCTCGGTCGGGCTTGTGTAAGCCTTAATGATAAATTTCATTATCCGCACGCATCTACTCTGGCATTAATGTCTGAAAATATGAAAGGCATTTCTTATAACGAAATTGAACCTTTATATGTCAGAAAGTCCTGGGCTGAAGAAAAGTAATATTATTTCAAACCCAGCATGTATATTATTTTTGAAGCATTTTCCGTCACTGACAGATACATGCAGGCCTCTTCAAGAGTTTTTCCGGCGGCAAATACTCCGTGCCCTTTTACAACAACAGCTTTATATTTTGATATTAATTCAGGCATTTTTTTTGCAACTTCATCTGAACATACCGTTTGTCTGCATGACAGCACAGGCACTTTGCTCAAATACAGACATCCTTCAGAATCAACCGGTTTAATGGAATTTCGTTTAAATGACAGGATTGTGGCATGCAACGCATGTGCATGTGCAACGGCTTTAATTTCCGGATTATTCAAATACACGGCTCTGTGAACTTTAGCTTCAACCGAAGCAAGCTCGTCTTTTTTAGAATCTTTAAGGTTTATAAAAACAACATCTTTTTCTGTCATATATCCGCTCATAACGCCGTGTTTCTTTATCAAAATGCCGTTATCGGTGCGGATGCTTAAATTGCCGGAGTGAGAGTGGTTCAGTCCCTGTTCGTAAAGTATTCTGCTGAATTTTATTATTTCTTTTTTTAGGTTTAACATTTTTTGGTCTCCGTCACTAATAATTTTCGGATTTATCAAGAATATAAACTATCACTTCTCTGTGCATCCAAGATTTTTCTTCCTGAGCGTTATTTACGCCAAGATCAATTCTATTCCCTATTATAGCAGAGCCTGTATCGCCGGCATATCCGTATCCGTATCCGGAAATATAAAGCCTTGTCCTTAAAGGAATTACTTTAGGGTCAACGGCTACTATTCCTCTTTGCATTTTTTGGCCGAGACATGTTACGGTTCCGTCTTTCCATGCAAGAGGATCGCCCGGATAGTAAGCCGTAGCTATCATTTTTATTCTCTTTGTTTTTGAAAGATCAAAAGTTTTTTCCGGGTTATTATGTTTGTCAAGAAGAATGAGTCTGTAAAAAGTTTTCGATATGTTTTTTTCGCGGTTATGAATTATGCTTTTAAGAATATCATCATAATATATTTTTGTCGAATTCTTTGTTATTGTTTTTACTATTCCCTTCTGGAGTTCGATTTTCCTTAAATTTTTTGCATATTCCTTACGCCATATCGGTCTGAATTCCGTTTCGGATTTTTCTTTGGTTTTTGTGATTTTGACTCTTGTGATTTTTATTTTTGAGTTTGGTTCTACAGGTTTTGAAATATCTGAAGATATGATGTCATCAGCCCCAAGCGTTAAATTATTTTCTTTTAAAATATCAGACAATATTTTATGTTTATCATATTTTATTTCAATTGTTTTGTTATCGGCAAGTATAAGAGTTTTACGCGGTAAAAAATTATGTGCATTGAAAAAAAACACGGCAAATATTATCGCTGCCGGTATATACATAAATCTTGATATGTTTTTTATTTCAATATTCTTCATATTCGTCAAGATAAGGCCTTGATCTGAATTTTACCCCGGCTTGGACGGCAATTTCTTTAACTTTTTGCGTATCAAGACCAGGGAGTTCAACTGCAGTTATGACTACAATCGGTATATATTCTTTTGCAAGTTTTGCAAAATCAATTACTGCCGCAAAAGAATTTTCTTTGAACATTGGATTATTCAATTTATTATGTTCTTCGGCATTTGTTCCGTTTAAACTTATTGATACCACGTCTACAAGTCCTTTAAGTTCGGGGAGAATATTTTTTTTATGGTACATGTTTGCAAGACCTGCGGTATTTATTCTTACCTTGCCGCCTTTTGATTTAATCCATGAGGATATTGTTTTAACTTCTTCAAGTCTTATAAGAGAATCTCCGTATCCGCAAAAAATTATTTCGCTGTATTTTGAAGGGTCTCCTATTGAATCGATTACCTGCTGTGCCGAAGGTTCTTTTTCAAGCCTGAGGCTGTTGCCTCTGAATTTGCCGGCCCATTTCTGTTTTATACAGTAAGGGCATGCCATCATGCAGCGGTTTGTAATGTTAAGGTACAGGCTTTCTCCGTATTTATAAGACAATGTATCCATTTTAAATCACCAGCCCGAATAAATTTACAGTGTTTTTAACTGTAGCATTGCATACGTCTTCTAAAGATATTTTTTTTATTTCAGATATTTTTTTTGCTGTTTCTTCAACATAAGCAGGCTCGTTCCGCTGGCCTCTGTATAGCTGAGGCGCAAGATATGGGCAGTCGGTTTCAACGAGCAGTTTTGATATATCAATATTTAAAATAACTTCTTTCAGTTTATCCGATTTAGGATACGTACACGGTCCGTCAATGCCTATTAAAAAACCAAAATCCAGAATTTTTTTTGCATCATCAAGATTTCCGGAAAAACAATGGATAACTCCCTTAGGCAATTCTTTTAGATCGTCAAAAATTTTAAATAAATCGTCATAGGCCGAACGGCAGTGTATGCAGACCGGTTTATTGTGTTTAAGAGCAAGACTAAGCTGATCGGCAAAGACTGTTTTTTGTATGTTCCTCGGAGATAAATCGTAGTGATAATCAAGTCCTATTTCACCGACAGCCACGCATTTTTTATCAGTAAGAAAGGTTTCAAGCGCGGCTTTTGTTTCGGTATTATATTTTACGGCATCGTGGGGATGCACGCCGAACATTGAAAAAATTTGAGGCTGTTTTGAAAGCTCTGCGACTTTATGCCATTCAACCGGGTCGCAGCCTACTTCAATTATATATTTTACTCCCGCGGCAGAAGCCCGTTCAAGCACGGCTTGTCTGTCCGAATCAAATTTCTCGTCGCTGATATGGGCATGTGAATCTATAAGCATAGTTTTTCTCTAAAAAATAAAATTATTTTTTTTCGGTTTCTATTCTCGGGAACATAATTTCAAAATTTCCGATTTTAGCGCCTTTCGGGCAGAAGCCGTTTGCCGGTATTTGTTTATCTGTAAAATATTTTTTTGAAACTGTTTCAAAATCTCCGTCAGCGCCTGCCAATGTCCATATTTTTTTTGAAAGAGTCGGCATGAAAGGGGAAATATACATGGCTATAAGAGCAGTCGACTGAAAATATGAAAACAGACATTTTGCAAGTTTTACGGTATCAGTTTTTGCCAGTTTCCAAGGAGCATCTGTTTCTATCTGCTGGTTAACAACAGTTAAAGCCTGCTGAAAAATTTCGGCGGCTTTATGAAACTGCATTGATTCTACAGCCTGTCCGTATCCGTTTTCAAGAATTCCGGACACTTTTTTTGTAAGAGTGTCTTCAAAATTGCCGCAGTCCGGAATTTTGCCCTCAAAATATTTCTCTGTCATTTTATTCGTTCTTGATATGAGGTTTCCAAGATTATTTGCCAGGTCGATATTATATTTGTGGCTTAACGCCTGTATGCTGATATCTCCGTCAGGCCCGAACGGTATTAAAGATACTGCAAGATATCTGCTGGCATCGGTTCCGAATTTGTCAACGAGTTCTTTAGGAGTTATTATATTGCCTATTGTTTTAGACATTTTTTCTCCGTTGATTGTAAAAAATCCGTGAGAATAAACACTTTTGTGAACGGGGATATCTGCCCCCATCAGGATAGACGGCCATATTACGCTGTGAAACCACAAAATATCTTTTGCCATTAAATGTATTTCTGCCGGCCAGTATTTTTCAAAAGTAGATTTATCGTCGCTG
>Ga0302240_1001162_pt1 | contig 22058 bp, 21 predicted proteins | sample AAG_UR_His_MG_FD_193538 | JGI IMG/M metagenome (GOLD analysis project Ga0302240, IMG submission 193538) | Enriched activated sludge microbial communities from anaerobic digester in WTTP, New Holstein, Wisconsin, United States - AAG_UR_His | ecosystem: Engineered > Bioreactor > Anaerobic >... | reverse complement strand
GATCGCCTGACCTCAATCCGGTCACCAGGAGTGAGAGATGGCTAAATTTAAATAGGTGACTGCGCTCGGAGAAACTGATGGCAAAGGGCTTTTGGACAGGGGTTCGACTCCCCTCGCCTCCACCAAAAAACAAGACATCCCCCAATTGGGGGATGTCTTGTTTTTTGGTGGAGGCTTGCCCATAGCAAACGCCTCGCGTTTGCGAGCCCTGAGCGCGAAGGCGCGAATGGGTCCACCAAAACGTAACTCAAACAAGATAGTAAATTACATATGAGGGTGATATGTCTTTTTGGTGAGGGCGGGGGGAGTAGAACGGGCGGATAAAGGCGATATGCCGGTGGCATGTCGCCCCGCCCCGGCGTGATAGTGAAGGCCATGCCAAAGGCACGGCCTGATGGTGGGGACCCGGTCCGGGTTGTAAGATTTATGGCGGAGCCAAGAACTTTATGCAAGAGATGGTATGAGAGGGTTCACACAGTTGCTGCGGCTGGAGGCAGCGCACGTGCGGAGCGACTCCCCTCGCCGTATCGCGAGGTTGTACATGCGAGGGGAGTCGCGTTTGACTGTACCTGGCACCATAAGTGAAATTGAAGAAGAAGATTTTCCTGAAACACTCTAATATCAACATGTCTAAACAAGAAAGTCGCTTGTGTTCCGAAAATCGTGCCAGGTACGGTTTGCACTCAAGATCATCACTCCGCCTCTATAACCTTTCAATCTGAGAACTATGCGAAGTATCATACATAGCTTTGACATCTTCAGGAAGATGGTTGGGGATCATTTCCATAAGGCGGTCCTCATTGCCGTCTTTGATTGCCTGCTCATAATACCAGTGCTTGAATTTTATCATAGCTAAGGTTTTTTCAAGTCTCTCAATTTCAGCTGTTACAACCTTTTCCTGGTTGATAAACAGTTCTTTGCGCTGCGAGTAAGTTTCGCTGCCCATCGCGCACCATTCCATAAATGTCTTGATAGCTTTAATTTCCATGCCGGATTTTTTCAGGCACTCAATCACACGAAGTGCCTCGACTTCCTTATCGCTGAAATTGCGTATGCCGGATATGCGCTGCATATCAGGGAAAAGCCCCTCTTTGTCATAGTAGCGTAGAGTAGAAATAGGAATGTCAAACATCTCTGAAATTTGGCCGATTGTATTCATGTGATCATCCTCAAAATTATTTTAAAAAAGGCTTGACCTAAAGTTAGGTTTAGGTATTAGGATGGTATCACAGACGGGGTTATTCGTCAATTACAAGGAGGATTTTTTTATGGAAGAAAAATTGTATTTAAGTAAAGAATGGGATAAGACCTTCCCTAAAAGCGATAAAGTCAATCACAGAAAGATTACATTCCACAACCGCTACGGCATTACGCTGGCGGCTGATTTGTATGAGCCTAAGAACGCAGAGGGCAAGCTGGCTGCGATTGCTGTTAGCGGACCCTTTGGAGCGGTAAAGGAGCAATCATCAGGCTTGTACGCTCAGACTATGGCTGAAAATGGCTTTCTGACCATCGCGTTTGATCCTTCCTTCACCGGTGAAAGCGGCGGGACTCCAAGATACGTGGCTTCCCCTGATATCAATACAGAGGATTTTCAAGCGGCAGTCGATTTTCTGTCCGTTCAAGAGAATGTTGATCCTGAAAAGATCGGCATTATCGGCATCTGCGGATGGGGCGGATTGGCTCTCAATGCAGCTGCAATCGATACAAGAATCAAAGCAACGGTCGCGTCTACCATGTATGATATGACCCGTGTCATTGCCAAGGGTTATTTTGATTCTTCTGATACTGAAGAAGTGCGCCACCAGACACGCGTCGCGCTGAACGCACAGCGTATCATTGATTATAAACACCGTAGCTACACAAGAGGCGGTGGAGTTGTTGATCCGCTCCCCGAGGATGCACCTTTCTTTGTAAAGGACTACTATGCCTACTACAAAACACCACGTGGTTATAATGAGAGATCATTAAACTCTACAGATGGATGGAACATCACCACATCCCTGTCGTTTCTCAATATGCCGATTTTGCAGTATAGTGATGAAATCCGAAGCGCCGTTCTGGTGATCCATGGTGAAAAAGCGCACTCCTGCTATTTCGGCAAGGATGCATTTTCAAAGCTAAAGGGTGATAACAAAGAGCTGATGATCATTCCAGGCGCTGTCCATACCGATTTGTATGATCAGATCGATATCATTCCCTTTGATCAAATGACGGAGTTTTTTAAGAAGAACCTGCAATAGCTTGGGAAGCTGTGTTCAGATAGGGAGAAGCATCATGAAAAAAGGTATCACAATTATTTTTCTGTCATTCATCGCTTTATTGTGTGTAACAGGCTGTTCAAGCAATAAGCCATTTAGTGAGTTCGTCCCCTCTGAAAAGGAGATCCCTTCCTCTACGGAGATATCAAGTGGATCGGAAGGGAAATCTGAGACGGATGCTCCTGTAAGGCCCGGCAAGTCCAATACAACAGAATCCATAGGATTACCTGAGGAGAATCAGAAAATGATCATCACAGCTGGAAGTTACAATTTTACAGTGACGCTTGAGAAAAACTCCAGTGCAGAAGCACTCAAACAATATCTTGCCAATGAACCAGTTACTCTGTCTCTGGATGATTATGCGGGCATGGAGAAGGTCGGTGATCTTGGCACCACGCTTCCGCGGAATGACACACAGATCACGACCATTAGCGGTGATGTGATTCTCTACCTCGGTGACCAGTTTTCGATTTATTACGGAAAAAACTCTTGGAATTTCACAATGCTCGGTCATATTGATGATGTGGAGCACCTAGAAGAAGCATTAGGCAAAGGTAGTATAGAAGTAACACTGTCTTTGAATTGAGGAAAACTGCGTTTTCGAAGCCATAAAAATGCACACCCCTGAAAAATTTAACCCTCTTATCTTGAAATCGTTGAACATTAAGAAAGGGAGGGTGCATTGTATCATTTAATTCTGGAGTCTCCTCTATCAAAAGACAGAACATCCCCCATATGGAGGATGTCCTGTCTTTTAATAGAGGAGAGGGGAGTCGATGTCACTCCCTTTTCATATCAGTCTCTTCCGTTTGTGGAGAAATGCTGTCCAAAGAAAGTGATGACGGTCAACGGCAGAATTTGCTTGAATACCAGGATCTAATCATCTAAAGGCTTGAAACTATTATTTGATTTTTCAGCCTTCAACTACTACCTCAAATCCTCCGTATGCCATTCTTGTCATATCAACTGGCATTGGAACATCAACTTGGTCTTTATACGTCTCAACCATTTCATCCATCACTTTTTTATTTACTTCATCTCGGTGTTGCTTTGAGTTAAAAATAATAAATGAAAACCATACGTTTTCATCATTTTTTGCTCCCGCAATTTCAGTAAAAGCTCGTGATTTTTCTTCTCCCATTTCCTGTGGTTTGAGATCGTCACCCTTACATTCAAAGTATCCAAGCGCACCATGCTTCATCCATGCATTACGCCCTTCTTCCGCCAGTTTCTTATATTCATCTTCCTTGCCTATAGGCACTACAAGCACAAATCCATCAATATACTTCGCCATTTCATATACCTCCTCTTCATAAAACTACTATAAAAGTACCCAAATGAACTAGTATTTATTCAAATCGAATATACAGATGCGCCGGATTGTGGATAGAGGTTGTGTCAGCGAATTTCTTCATCGGCATTTGGCACCGAGAGTGAAAAGAAAAATGAAGTATCTTAAAACTCTCTAATATCAACACATTTAGAATCGTTTGAAGCTTATGTTCTGAAACCGTGCTCGAGTACATAAAGGTTTTAGGCTTTGGAATCTGAATGAAAATTCGAGACCATCGGCAATCTCTCTTTTAGCTTTTTTATGAAGCTCAAGAGAGTTTCTGCCGATGGTTTTTATTTTGCCAATCCGCTCCATCACTTCAAACCCAGATCAGACGGACTCCGCCTCTTTTTTAAAGGAATTTCAGTTTGAAATAAAAAGTGGATTGACAACGAACAAAAAAGACTGTATTATATACCCGTAGGGGGTAGGGGTACTGCCTTGAAAAATGTAAATTACATTATGACATAAAATCCTGAAATCGAAAAATCAAGTTCAGACGTCAAGTGTCATTCACTTAATAATTAAAACGACGACACTTATTATGGAGGAGAACAAAATGGAGAAAATAGTTATTATTGGCGGCGTAGCAGCAGGTGCAACAGCGGCAGCAAAAGCAAGAAGACTTTCAGCGGATGCAGAAATTACAATTCTTGAGTCCGGTCCGGATATCTCATTTGCGAATTGCGGACTTCCTTATTATATTGGCGGCGACATAAAAAGCAGATCAAAGCTGATCCTTCAAAGTCCGGAAAGCTTTAATGAGCAGTATCAGACAGCAGTTCACATAAATACGTCAGCTACAGAGATTGACAGAGAAAACAAAGTCGTTCATACAGTCGACTCACACACGGGCGAAAAGAAAACCTTTGACTACACAAAGCTGATTCTGGCACAAGGTGGAAAACCCATTGCGCCTCCAATCCCCGGCGCTGACCAGGATCATGTGTTCCAGCTTTGGACCCTCGAGGACATGGACAAGATCCACACCTTTATTGAAAATAGAAGCCCTAAGACAGCGGTCGTCGTAGGTGGTGGATTTATTGGTCTTGAAATGGCAGAAGCCCTGGTCAAAAGGGGCATGAAAGTCTCTGTGGTTGAGATGATGCCGCATGTCATGGCTATTATGGAAGCTGAAATCGCAGGATTTATCCAGCAAGAAATGATGTCTTATGGCGTCGATGTTCTGACCAATAAAGCGGTTGCTGACATTGGAAGAAATCATGTCATGCTGAAGGATGGCGCCAGCGTAGATGCGGATCTGGTTCTGCTCTCCATAGGTGTTCGTCCAACCTTAAAACTGGCTGAAAACGCAGGCCTTGCCATAGGCGAAGCGGGTGGACTGCTGGTGGACGCGACTCTGAAGACCAGTGATGATAATATCTATGCTGCAGGGGATATGGTTGAGCTTGAACACCGGATCCATGGCAAGAAAGTGCGTATACCTCTCGCCGGACCAGCCAACCGCCAGGGGAGAATTGCCGCTGAGAACGCTTTTGGCAAAAGACATGAATATAAAGGTTCCATAGGCACCTCTATTGTAAGGGTCTTTGAAGCCGTCGCAGGAACCACAGGACTCTCATTAAAGGCTGCCAGAGCTGCGGGTCTTAACGCGGATGCCATCGTGATTCATAAAGAACACCACACCTCCTATTATCCAGGCGCGGAGCAGGTAACTGTCCTTGTGGTCTATGACAGAGAAACCGGCATTGTGCTGGGGGGACAAACAGCTGGCTACGCAGGAGCGGACAGAAGGCTGGACGTCCTGGCGGCAGCGGCGGCGGCAAAGCTAACGGTGGCTGATCTGGCAGATATGGATTTTGCCTATGCGCCCCCCCTTGGAACGGCGAATGATGCCATGAATATGGCGGCTTATGTGGCTGAAAACAGAATGTCCGGCTACTCGCCTGCCCTGACCGTTTCAGAACTGGATGCCGCTTCAGAAAGTCGTGGAGCGCTATGGCTGGATGTGAGGGATGTATTTGCCTTCGAAAAATCTCATGTGGAAGGTGCGGTCAATATGCCGCTGGAAATTCTGACCACTAAACTCAATGAACTGCCAAAGCAAAAACTGATTTATGTCTATGACCAAACCGGAAAGAAGGGGCATCAGGCGCTGCGTACGCTCATAGGCGCAGGATTTACCAAAGTGTTCAATGTCAGCGGCGGATTTTCAAGCCTTGCCGGCTATGTCAGGGCGGTGGCGCCTTCAAGCTTCCAACTTGATCTCCCGGCTCCGGAACCAAAGACAATCGGAGAAAACATCGAAGCTGAAGAAAAGTCTACGCCAAAAGTGGAAGTTAAAAAGGCAGAATCCAACGAGCCGTTGATTGTGGATGTGCGTACGACAGATGAATTTTCCTACGGCGCAGTTCCAGGTGCAATCAATATTCCTCTGGACGAAATCCAGGCTAGGCTAGATGAGTTCGGCCAGAAGGACAAAAAAATAATTCTTTACTGTGCGTCGGGCGCACGAAGTGCTTACGCCAAGCAGATCCTTCACCACTACGGGTATACTAACCTTGAAAATGGCGGTGGCGTTTCAAGGATGATGGCCCGCTCCAGAACAAGTTAACAGCGCGCAAAAAAATATAAAGTAGAAACTCCGAGACCATCGGCAGAACTCTTCCTTGAGCTTTTTAAAGCCCAAAGAGCCATGCCGATGGTCTGTCATTTTTTGTACCTGTGGCTGTCACCTATCGCCACCAAGAATGAAGTTGAAGAAGATGATTTTGCTGAAACTCTCTAATATCAACACGTTCAGAATTGTTTGGCGCTCGTGTTCCGAAAATGGTGCCAGATACGGAAAGTCGGGGTATATATATATGAAAATATTCAAAACACAAGGGAGGAATCGTTTTTTGGTGTCCGTTTGCAAAAGTATAGCGGCTCAGGTCTCCAAGACAATGAGTTTAACCGTAGACATCAATAACCCAGTGGCTATAAACCTATATAAAGATAAACTTGGATTCGGGATCGATTCATTCAATTAAATGAAAATGGACAAGGGTATGATCGATACATGATGACGTTGGATTTGTCAAAGTATACTATTTAACATACTTGGAGATGACTTATGATAGTGCCTGTACTGACTTCAAAACTGCATAAACCTCAACTGCCGGACAACATGGTTTTGCGAACGGGACTGCTGAAGGACAGCAACAGAGCAAGTGTCATTCTCGTGTCAGCGCAGGCGGGTTCGGGTAAATCGACCATTGTTTCCGCATGGCTGTCGGAGCAGAATAGATCATACTGCTGGTACGCTCTGGATGAATGGGACAACGACTTACAGCAATTTTTCGCGTATTTGATCGCAGGTGTTAATTCTTTAGATAAGAAACCATCGGCACAACTGGAGCAGATGCTGGAGGCGTTTCAATCCATTGGACTGGAAGGATTCTTGAAAGGTTTTGTTCAACGCCTTCACACGATCGACCATCCGTTTATTATGGTCTTTGACGATTATCAAACCATTCAAAACAAACAAATCCACCAAGTGCTCAAGACAATCATTGAACACATGCCAAAGTGGATGCAGCTTGTATTGATCACCAGAGAGGATCCACCCCTTCCACTTGCAAAACTGCGCGCAAGCAAAAAGCTTTTGGAAGTTCGAATTTCGGATCTCAAATTCACAACGGACGAGGTTAGGACATTCTTTTTGCAGCAACTAAATCTGTCACTTCGGGATGAGCAGCTGCAACTGGTTTGTAAACGTACGGAGGGGTGGATCGCCGGGTTGCAGCTGGCGGCACTTTCGATGCGTGGTCTTGTTGACAAAAGCGGCTTTATCGAGGCTTTTACAGGAAGTCATTACTATGTTATGGACTATCTGATCGAAGAAGTGCTTGAAAATCAGACGCTTGAAATCAAGGAATTTCTGCTAAAAAGCGCAGTGCTGGAATCTTTCTCGGGGGAGCTTTGTGACGCGGTTGTTCCGCTGGAACCGGGGAAAGGCCGCGTGATCATAGAGAAGCTTGTTAGGACCAACTGCTTTATCATTCAATTGGAATCGTCGCGTGAATGGTTTCGCTTCCACCAACTCTTTCGAGATCTGCTGAGAGAACGACTCGAGCAAAAGCCTAAAGCAGAGATCGAAATGCTGCAGTATCGAGCAGGATGCTGGTTCAAAACCGCCGGACGTGAGCAGGAGGCGATCCATCACTTTCTCAAAGCGGAAGCCTACGAAGAAGCTGCGGCATTAATCGAGTGTAAATGGGATTCAATGGACATGCAGCTCCAGTCGTCATCATGGATGGATATGGCAAAGCGTTTACCGGCTTCGATCCTGGAGAAAAGTCCTGTAATTACCATGGGGTTCGGCTGGGCACTGCTTGATAATGGCGACGTAGAAAGTGGTAAAACTTGGATCGACAAGGCTCAGGCTTTGTACGAAGAGTATCAGTCGACAGACAAACGAAAAGACTTACTGATAAGTGATGCGGTTCAGTTTGAGTTGCTGCCGGCGACAATTGCCTCAGCGCGCGGCTATATTGCTGCTGCAACGGGAGATTTGGAAAATGTTTTTAAGCATTCTCAAGACGCGCTTGCCAAAATCCCCAGTGGTCAATACCAAAAGCGAAGTGTTGTAACCATGCTGCTTGCCATTGCGCACTGGAGCGCAGGAGAATTTAAAGAAGCTGAAACTTTCATAGCACAATCTATTGAAAACGCTGGTCACTCCGGGAGTCTGCTGACCTACAACTCCTTTTATATGGTATTGGGAGAACTTTATATTCAACAAGGACATCTAAGCAGAGCATATGATGTGTTTGAACAAACTATAGAAAGCGTAGTCAGAGAAGACCAAGCGCCCATCTTGCTGGCAAGCCTTTATTTAGGTTTGGCCAAAGTCGCCTTTTTGCGCGGTGAAAATCAACAGGCATACGCATTTCTTGAGGACAGCAAGCGTTATGGCCAGAAATATGCACTGATGGATTGGAAGTACAAATATTATCTTATACTCGCGAGAGTGTATTGCAGTGAAGGTTTCATAGATTTGGCCAGGGATTGTCTCCGAGAAAGCAAATCGCATTATTTTATGAATCCAGTACCGGATGACATTTCCTTTGAAGAAGTGGATGCCGCGATTGATCTGGCGGAGACGCTGCAAAAATCAGGTTTAAACTCAGAGGTTGGCATTACCAAGAAGGCGTTTTTCCAAGAACATGTGAATCAATCCTTAGATGAGCCATTGACGGTCAGAGAGCTTGAGGTATTGACTTTAATTGCCTCTGGACTTTCAAACAGTGAAATTAGCAGCACATTATTTTTAGCTCTAAGTACGGTCAAGGGTTATAATCAAACGATTTATGGGAAGCTGCAGGTAAAACGCCGAACTGAGGCTGTAATGAAAGCGAAGGTATTGGGGTTGGTAACATAAACCCTACTTATTGCGCGTCATAAACCCTACTTTAGTAGGTGTCGAAACCTCCTCGATTTTAGTATGCTTATCTCAAATAAGCAACTAAAACGAGGAGGTTATTTTATGAAAGCATTAAACACAATTCAATCCAATCTAAATGATCCAATGCCTATGCTCTTGTCAAAACTTTGGACATTTCTTTCACTCAACTACATTCTTTGCGATCTCTTAAGCAATATGGAAATGTCGGTACTGCAAATGCTGCTTGAAGGCAAAGTGGGCGGTATACCTATGACGGAGGGCATGCTGCTCTTTGCAGGAGTCTCCCTTGAGATTCCATTTCTAATGATAGTGTTGTCAGCGATTTTACCTTCTAAAGCCAACTGGATCGCCAATATCGCGGCTGCTATTCTGATGATTGTTTACCAATTGGGATCGTTTTTCTTTGGGTCCGGGGTTACATTTCATTACGTCTTTTTTTCAGCCATAGAGATTCTGGGGAATGCAGCGATACTGATGCTCGCGCTTAAGTGGAGGCTATCAAGTCAATCAAGTCAATCGCAGACATTAGTAAAAATAACAACAAAAGCTAACTAAAAACTTGAAAGGAGAAATGAATGTGGGTACCAACAAAAAAACCGCGAGATTGGCAGGTCTGATTTGGCTTTTAATGTTTATATTTGGTCCAATGGCGCAGGTTGTTCGTTCGAAATTATTCATACCAGGTGATAGCGTGACTACTGCTCAAAATTTACTGACCAACGAATTTCTATTTCGATTGGGTTTTGTCAGCGATCTGCTGATGATGGTACTCTTTCTGCTGCTTCCATTGGTCTTATACAAACTGTTTTGCCACGTCGACAAAAACCTTTCTTTGCTCATGGTGATCTTTGTAATAGTCAGTGTTCCAATCAATATGCTCAATCTTTTGAATGAATTTGCCGCTTTGCATTTATTGCGCGGGGCGGAATACTTAAATGCTGTTGCTACCGAACAACTAATGGCAAATGCAATGTTTACTTATGATTTATATTTGAATGGCTATGAAATTGCCAACGTGTTTTTCGCACTGTGGCTGGTTCCGCTTGGTCTCTTAGTATATAAGTCTGGTTTTCTGCCAAAATTTCTCGGGACTTTACTGGTGGTAGGTGGCCTCAGTTTGTTCCTTGAAGTACTCCTTTATTTTCTGCTGCCTGGGTACGAAACAGTGAATACAATACTTCTAATCCCTCAAACAATTTCAGAGTTTGCATTTTTGCTTTGGATTTTAATAAGGGGCATTAATGAAACGAAAGTTGGGGCAGCGAATCTTTCTGAAAACTTAGTAGGATGATCGTTTGTTAACTACGAGAATGATAGTTTTCAGATTGTTCCTAATGAAGCAGAGAATGCAGAACTGACGTTTGTCATAATGAGACCATCGGCAGCGTCCTGAAGTTTTTAAACCTCAGGACTTGCTCTTTGAGCTTTTTTAAGCCCAAAGAGCCATGCCAATGGTCTCTTCCTTTTGTTACATTGATATTACCGTCCGCGTCGGGACGGTAATATTACATTTTTTCGTGCCCTCGCACCTTGTTTATGCTACATTATAATAATGAGGAATTATACATAGGAGGTAATGAAGTTGAAAAAAGGTGATTTGATCTGGGGGCTTGTCTTAGCGGCAGTCGTGGCATTTATCTCTGTCCCGGCAACACATGAAGTGTTTATGAGTTTCACTGCAGCACATCCATACATATCCGGATTCATCAAGTTCGCGATTCTGGCGACCATGGGTGAGCTGCTGGCAGTCAGAATCACCACAAAGGGCTGGGACCGTCTGCCAAAAGGCATTATTTACAGAGCCCTCATCTGGGGTCTACTCGGCGTGTTGATTGTACTGGTGTTTGAAATTTACGGCAGCGGTGTGAAAGGTGCGCAGTCCAAAGGCCTGCTGCTTGAGGGCGGCGGCATTATTTTCGCGCTTCAGGTCAGCGTGCTGCTGAACACAACTTTTGCGCCTGTGCTGATGGGCACCCATAAAATGACGGATACTTATATTGATCTGAAGTATCAAAATCCCAAAGAAAAAATCACGATTGGCAGAATCGTGAGGACGATTGACTGGGAAAGCTTTTTCTCCTTCGTCATCTTCAAAACGCTGCCGTTCTTCTGGATTCCGGCTCATACGATTACGTTCATGCTGCCGCCGGAATATAAAGTTTTGTTTGCCGCGTCCCTTTCCCTGGCACTTGGTTTGATTCTGGCCGTGGCCAAGGTCAAAGCTCAGGCGAAGAAGGTATAGCAGTCTATTCGAGTGTTTGAGTGAGTACTTTTTAAGTTGAATATGGAATGGAAACTTGAGACCATCGGCAAAAACGCTTTAAGGCTTGTGTGAAAAAAGCCAGAGCACGCTGCCGATGGTCTTTGCATTCTCAGAAAGACGGTACCAGGCTGAAAAGAAACTCGGTGTCTGACACCCAGTTTATTTTTTCTTGGGAGAGATCAAAAAAATTGTCGTTTGAATAATACTCTTATCACGTGAATCCGACTTTCCCTTACTAATCCTATTTTAGAAGCGTATAATGAAGTTATTATTGCTGGATCGAGGTGTACACAGTTGAATAACAAAAAAAATATGGACTTAATCCGACTTAAAACACTTCTTTGGATTTACATAATTTTGTGCTTCGTTCTCGCGGGCCTAAACTACGGCTATGTCAAGACTGCGCCTGAATCCGTTGGGAAAGCCATAACGTGGTTTTGGCACTTCTATGAGAACTGGATTAAGACAGGATTCATCATCGTGGCAAGTATTCTAACTATAAGGATTACAAATCAATCCAAACGCGCAACCATGAGAAAAAAGAATTTGAAAGGGTTTATAATTGCAGCGCTTTTTGTACATATCCTGTCGCCCTTACTCTTAAATAACAACGAACTGTACTTTTTCGCCATGCCTCTGCCGTGGACAACGACACCGCTCCAACTACTGCATGATAATTCATCGTTTTACGTCAGTCGTTTTCCGCTCTGGGGCGCCGCCGGGATCACAACAGCCATGATTTTTTATGTTGTGATCAGTGTGATTGTGTTGTTAGGCACCCTACTTTTCGGAAGGCGCTGGCAGTGTTCAACCCTATGCCTCTTTAACGGATTTGCATCTGAGGTCTTTGCGCCTGCGTTTCCTTTAATGGGGAAAAAGAGAAATATACAGCCCAAAACCGTCAGGCTGCTCATGATCCTGAAGTGGTTCATGGTCGCGCTTGCCCTATTTTTTACAGGCTATTGGATTTTATTGCTGAGTGGCGTTCTGACCCTCGAAAACTATAATCTGATCAGCCAGATAGAAATCTACAAATATCTGAGCGCGGAACTGCTCATGATGATGTTCTTCTGGATTATATTCGTAGGTAGAGGGTATTGTTACTTTTGCCCTATGGGCACGGTGCTGGGTTTCATTAGTAAGCTTTCCGTACAGAAAGTAATGACAAACCTCACAAAGTGCATAAACTGCGGGGCGTGCAATACAGCATGCCCTATGGCGATAGATCTTCAAAGCAATGCCATAAAAGGGGAACCGGTGACCTCATTAAGATGTGTGGGCTGCGGTCATTGTGTGGACGCTTGTAAAACGAAAAACCTTTCTTACACGACTACCTTTCTGAGTAAGCTTTCAAGCAAATAGTATGATAAGGAGATGACACCATGGCAAGCGTTGAACTGACCAGAGAAGCGCCAGATTTCGAAATAGAAGACTACAAAGGTGAGGTCTTCAAACTTTCCAGCCTTAAAGGGAAGAGCAACGTCCTGATCGTGCTGAACAGAGGCTTTGTCTGAGCGTTCTGCCAAAAGCATATGATGCAGTTGCATCAAAACCTAAATGAGTTTGAAAAAAGGAACACCAAAATTGTCGTGATAGGCCCCGAAAACGCCAAGGCATTTAAGAATTACTGGGAGGAGCATGATCTGAAGTTTATTGGTATTCCTGATGATAAACTCTCCGTCCTGAAATTATATGGCCAGAAGGTCAATTTGTTCAAACTTGGGAGAATGCCTGCACAGATGCTGGTAGATCAAGCCGGGATCCTTAGATATGTCCATTACGGACACTCTATGAGCGATATCCCTGAGACCGCTGAAATGCTTGAGCTCATTGATCAAATAAGTCGATGAGGTGAAGTTATGATGGATCAAATACCTAAGCTAAACACGGATCACGCCTATCTCTATATATGGAGATTTAAGGTAGTCCTGGACAAAGAAACGGAATTCCAAAGGATTTACGGGCCGGAAGGGGAATGGGTCCGACTGTTTAAGCAAGGGGAAGGCTACAGACAAACTCTCCTGCTCAAGGATCTGGATGCGCCCGGTGCCTATACCACTGTCGATGTGTGGGAATCGGAAGCTGCTTATAATACCTTCAAAAAAAAGTTTGCGGCAGAATTTGAAGCACTGGACAAATACTGCGAAAACCTCACTGAATGCGAAGTGCTGGTTGGTCGGTTTGAAAGTATATAATGCCCCCGGTCATCCAAGGCAAAGTGGTGATTGAATGAACGCATAGGACCATCGGCAGAAGTTTTAAGGCTTTTAAAAGCTTTAGGACAATCCGTTTGCCGATGGTCATTGTACATTCACCGTGAGTCCCAATTTCAAAGGGGTAACTATAACTTAATTGAAAATCATCCATCTCGACCACCGCGATCGAAAATTTTTACCCGTCAGTTAACGAAGGGGGCAAAGCGCATGAAGCCCAAGCAAATCCTGATCAGCAACGCGAGGACTCATAACTTAAAAGACATATCTATAAAAATCCCCAAAAACAAACTGGTCGTGTTTACCGGTGTGTCCGGATCTGGCAAATCCTCGCTGGTGTTTGACACGATCTACACCGAAGCCCAGCGCCAGCTGATTGAAACCTTTTCCTCCTTCGCCCGGGAGAGAATGCCCAAGCTCACCAGGCCGGACGTGGAGGACATTCAAAACCTGTCCACAGCCATAGTCATAGATCAGAAACGCATGGGCACAACCATGAGGAGCACAGTGGGAACAGCCACGGAGCTCTACACTTATCTTAGGTTGTTGTTTTCACGCTGCGGGGAACCCTTTATTGGTCCCTCTTTTGTCTTTGGCTTCAACCACCCAGCCGGTATGTGTCCTGAGTGTCATGGCCTTGGAAAAAGAATCAAAGTGGATGTGACGCTGCTGCTGGATCTGGACAAGACCATTCGGGAAGGCGGGATCACCCATCCGGATCACAGGATTGGGGGATGGAACTGGCGGGAGATGGTGGCCATTGACCTGTTTGACGTGGACAAAAAGCTGGGAGATTTCCCGAAAGAGGAGATCGAAAAGCTCCTTTATGCCAAGGAGATTCCCATCAACAGGGCCCACGGCGCCGGAACCTATTCCAAGACTTTCAACGGCATCGCAGAGAGACTCGAAAGGGATTATCTGAACAAAGCCCCGGAGGATTTGCCGGCGGCCAAGAAGGATGCCTATGAAAAGTACTTCATTTATATGGATTGTGATGCTTGCCAAGGGTCACGCCTAAATGAACAAGCCAGAAGCGTTGTGGTGAATGGAAAGACCATTCCGGACCTGATCCATCTGGAGTTTACGAAACTCCTGGAATTTCTCGAAACCATTGACAATCCTCTTGCTCAGCCTATTTTGAAAAAGATGACGCAGATTCTGTCCCATCTGATTGAGATTGGGGTCGGGTACCTGTCGCTGAACCGGTCTGTGGCAACACTGTCAGGCGGGGAAAGCCAGAGGGTCAAAATGGCCAGGCAGCTTGACTGCGATCTCGTGGATTTGATGTACATCCTGGACGAGCCGTCCATAGGTCTGCATCCCAGAGATACGGACAAGTTGGCAGGCATGCTGAAAAAGCTGAGAGACAAGGGCAACAGTGTGTTTTTCGTGGAGCATGATCCGGACATGATCCGAATGGCGGAATATGCCATAGATATTGGTCCGAAGGCTGGCTCACTCGGCGGTGAAGTTGTCTATGCCGGTCCGGTGAAGGGTCTATTGACCTCTGCAGGTCTGACAGGGGAGTATTTAAGGACCCGAAAGGTCTATATGGGTAAAAGAAAATCGCATCAAGGCTATATAGAAATTAATAATGCCTCGCTGCACAATCTCAAAAATGTTTCGACAAAGATTCCAAAAGGCGTTCTAACCTGTATTACAGGCGTCGCGGGCTCCGGGAAAAGCAGCCTGATCTTGGACACCTTCCTGAATCAATACAAGGACGCGGTGGTCATTGACCAGTCCGCCATAGGGAAAAACTCCCGATCCAATCCCGCGACTTATACCGGGATTTTCGACCTGATTCGAAAGGAAATCGCTCAAGGCTCGAATTCAAATCCATCACTATTCAGCTTCAACTCAGCTGGCGCTTGTCCTAAATGTAATGGGCTGGGTGTCATCAGCTATGAAATGCATTTTATGGATGCCGTCAAGGTGACCTGCGAGGAATGTCAGGGTAGGCGCTACACGGAAGAGGTACTGTCCCTGAAATATAAAGATAAAAGTATCCACGACATTCTGATTACCACCATTCAAGAGCTGCGGGGATTCTTTGACCATCCGGAGATCAATCGAAAACTGGAGGTGCTGTGCGAGGTAGGCCTTGGATATCTGGAGCTCGGACAACCGCTCAGTACCTTGTCTGGTGGGGAAGCCCAGCGGATCAAGCTGGCTTCGGAGCTTCAGAAAAGCGGCAACATTTATGTCATGGATGAGCCTACCACGGGACTTCACATGGCGGATATTGAAAGGCTGCTCGCCATTATTAAGCATCTGGTGGACCATGACAACACAGTCATAGTCATAGAGCACAATCTGGACGTGATTGGCCACGCCGACTGGATCATTGATCTGGGCCCTGAAGGCGGAGTTAGAGGCGGGGAGATTATTTTTGAAGGGACGCCGGAGGGTCTGATGGATTGTCAGAGAAGTTATACAGGTCAATACCTTAAGAAGCTGCAGCAATCCGAGCGGGATCTGGTCTGATCAAAACCTTCTCTCTTAGAAGCAGCTGATGTAAGAACTGGCGCAATGCCATGGTTTTCGGGGCTTTTTCTCAAAAACATAAGAAGTGTTGCTCAGAAATTCAGCAACACTTCTTATGTTTTTGGAACTCTATTTGCTCTTTCTTTTCCCGAACTTTTCGAGGAACTCATCTCTTTTTGCCATGAAATTGTTCAACTCATTAGCCAGCAAGCCGTCATGATGTCTGTCTTTCTCAATAAAAAACATGGAGACGCCACCAAGCCCAACATGAGTGCCTACTGAAACCCCCATCTGCATGATGTACACCTCACCGTTGAAATGACTATCCTGAAGCAATTTCAACTTCAAATTCTCAGCGTAGGCGAGATCAGAGGTATAACCAATAATGACAAAGGTCGTCAGCTCATCATCAACGCGTTTAATGAATTCTCTGACATAGTGCTCCAGTACATGCCTGCGTCCGCGCTCTTTGGCAACAATGGCACCTTTGCCGTCTTTCATGGTCATGATGGGCTTGAGCTTCAGAATTTTCCCTATAAACGCGCTGGTGTTGGACAGGCGGCCGCTTCGAATAAGATTGTCCAGATCATCTACGGAAAGGTAATGCTTGACATGCTTTTTAAAAGTTTCATTGAACAAAACCAATTCTTCAAAGCTGTACCCAATGTCTCGGAGCTGAGCGGACTTTAAAATCAAGTAGCCGCTGCCATGACTCATGCATAAGGAATCTACGATATGCAGCTTATACTCACTTGGATCGTACTGTTCATAGAACATCTCCTTTGCGAGCATAGCGGACTGATAGGATCCGCTGGTGCCGCTTGACATGCAGATGCACAAAATTTCTTTGCAGCCTTCCGCGATGCCCTCTTCCATGCAGCGCAAAAATTCAACTGGACTCGGCATAGCCGTTGTTGGATTTTTTTCCAGGTCCATCATCATGTGGTAGAACTCATCCGGCTGAATATCGATTCGATCCTTGTACTCTTTGTCATTGATCTGAATAATCAGAGGCGCGATACTGATGTTGTAGCGGGCTAAAACTTCATCCGATAAATCACAGGTTGAATCTGCAATAATCTTGATCATGAAAGGCCTCCAATTTGTCTGCTTTGCTCTTGTTTTTCCAATCAAGAAGCTACTTAATTTTATCATATCCGCATGATAAAAGTTGTGACACTTTTAAAATTTGTGGTGGGTGTGTTGTGCCAAAACCATCGGCAGAGCATCTTATAGCGTTATTAAGCTTTTCAAAGGCTATTGCAAAATGTACACAAAAGGTGTAAAATTACACTATGAAGAAGTGGAATCATACATCAATGAAAAAAACTAAATGCCACAACCATAAGGGAGGTCACCATAATGTCAGAGGTCAGGCAAAACAGTTTTGCTTATATGCTTTGGACCACCTTGCTTGGGCTGATCGCCTTTCTGATCAGCGGCCTTTTGTCGAGTGTTTACTTATTGCTGACAGATGATTTTATACTTGGAATGCTGATTTCAGGAGGCGTAGGCGCGCTGCTGCTGGGACTATCCCTGCGTCTTGGGAAAAAAATTATGTGGATGACCGTGACTGGGGCGTTTGCCCTGCCGCTTAGCCTTTTCATTGCCTTTGGTGTGTTTGAGGGTCTGGGATCTCTGCTGCCCGCTTCCGTTAGCTCAATCTTTGGATCCGCAGGGATCGCGGATGCCATGGCCATCATGCTGATGGCGGCTGTCTTTGGGGCTGCTGTAGGCACTTCAATCTTTGGGAAGAAGGCCATTCGATTGTTCTCTGCGGTGAGCGCGATTGCGGCTATTCCGTTCGGGATGTTGGTTGTGGCCTTCAATTCCGGCGCTGACATCAAAAACGAGCTTCAGCTGCTGTTATCTGCATTTGGCAGCATTGACCTGAATAATCTGGCGATCACTCTGGCAAACGGCGTTGGGACAGGTTTGAGTATTGGGATTTTTAGGAAGTCTAAACAGAACAGAGCGGCATAAAAGTGGTTGAGCGCTTGATGAGGACAAAAAACCATCGGCATAAAAGGTTTTTAAATCTTTTAGCCGATGGTTTTTCAATTCAATCCAAAGTCAAAAATTCCTCCGGCAGCTTGCACGACCCGGAAAATCCAGCCGGCGGGACACCTAAGCCATGAATTAATCTGGCCCAGTAATTGACTTGCGCTGCCGTGCTGGCGAGAATGACAATCTCGCGCTCGTCAAAATTTTGCTTTAACGTCTCGATAAACTCTGCCGGGAAAGACAGCGGCGTGGCGGAGATCAGTCTCGCGTATTCCAGCGCCAGCTTCTCGCGCGTTGAGAAGGTATTTGTGGCGGATATGAGGGTGTGGTCTTGGAGCGCAGAAAGTTCCTCAAGTGTGATGCCTGATTGTGCATACTCGGAGGAATTCATGTCTATGCAAAATGGACAGAAAGCAGTAAAAGACGCTTGCATGCGGACGAGCTTGAGCATCCGCTCTGAGATCGATTTATCCTTGTGAGCGACCAGGGACTCCAGCACCGCTGAGCCAATGGCCGCTTTTGGATACCACGACAACAGCTTTGGAATCTCTAAATCTTTGCCGGTGACCTTTTTCGCGATCCATATGCCGGGTCTCAGCAGGAGGGGGATAGGTTTTGGGGGACGGATAAATGCGGCCATGGGGACCTCCTTATCATTTCGGAGATTTTTTAGAAGTAGGAATGACCATTGGCAAAAGGCACTTGAGCTTTTAAAAAGCTTTAAGGATTCTGCCAATTGTCATTTTCATTCCCACAATTTTACACAGCACTATTTTCCTTGACGAAGACTAAAGTCGCTCTTAGCTGAACATAGGTCCTGATCACCTCTGCCAGCGCATCCGCGCGCTCTGGCTTGAGGTCACCCATCAGGCAAATCTGGATCCAGTTTCTTCTGACGAGATAAACGCTTTCATAGCTGACAAGGAAGCCCTTATATTTGAGATAATCACCCAAGTGGAGGCCGGAGACGGCTTCCGGCAGAGGAATAGTGAGGATGGCGGCCGCAGCGTGGCTGCCGCTGATCAATGGAGAGAGCCCCGCCGCATCGAGATCCTCGCGCAGCTTGTGGCTGACAACCGACAGGGTTTGGCGTCTCTTGGCATAATCAATGGTGGTGAGCGCGGTATGAAGCGCTTCGACGAGATTAGAGGAGAGGGTATAGGGTACCCCTGATTCCGATTGGAATTTATGTAGATCCAGAGATCTTGGTAGCCGGCCGGCGGTAGGTGGCAGTAGTGAATTATAAAAGACAATGCCCAGCCCGCAGTAGGAGCCAATGCCCTTTGAGCTTGTGGCGGAAGCCATGTAAACGCCGCTCAGGTCGAGGTCGACATTGCCCAGAGCGCTTATGACATCCACACAAAGCTTGACTTGGTAAGCGTCGCAGAGGACTTGGATTTCGGTCAGGGGATTCAGCATGCCCGTCGAGCTTTCGCAGTGGACCATAAAAAGCCAGCGGATCTTGGGATCGCTTTTTAGAAGGCGCTCAACGGCAGGTGGTTCAAAAACGTCGCCCCAATCCTTTCGGCAGATTTCAAAGTCCAGTGAAAAGCGTTTGGCATGGTCGATCAGACGCTCACCAAATTCACCGTTGCTCAGAATCAGACCTTTTTGATTAAGCAGTGACAAATGAGCGGTGATGACATCATTTGCCAGGGTGCCGGATCCCATCAGGATTTCCGCGTACTTGGCATTGGAAAGCGCGCACAGTTTGGATTTGACGTCTTCCAGTTTTTTTAGGAATCCTGACGAACGGTGGGATACTGCCGGTCGGCTGAGAGCGGTGATCACGGTTTCGGGCAGCTCAACCGGACCGGGAAGAAAACTCACGATCTCCTCAGGCAAGATACTGCCTGGAATCTGGATATTTTCGCGCTTGAGGTACATGGGCTGAAAGCTGGCTTCTCCACTGCCGACCACGGGGCCAAAGGGGATGAAGCCTATATGCCGGTATAGCTTTTGTTGGTTCAGGATCCCTGAGATCAGGACGAGGTCATAACCCATCACCAGGAGGTATTCATAGAGCTGTATCAGGAGTCCCATCAGCACGACGCCGTTTCTGACGCCCTGCCTGACCGAGAGCAGGCGGACTTCGCACATGGATTTAGCCGGCGGGATCAAGGCCTCCAAATTTTCGAGCTTGGAATCGAGTGAAAAAGGCCTCCGGTCACGGATGGCCAGCATGCCATGAAGCGCCTGATCCTGGCTGACTGCAATGAAATAAGTGTTCTCATCATTGAATTTGTCAATCAGCAGGCGAGAGTCGCTCCGCTGGTGCTGAGGGATTTCTTCGACAAAAGTTTCGTAGTTGAGCCTGTAGATCTGTTCAAATTCCCAAGGTTGCTCGGCCCGCTTGTAGGTAAGCTGATGAATCATGGATTATTCCCCCTATGATGTCATTTCTATTTTTGTCTTGACTGTGTCAAAGCCCTTCTAAGATTATCGCGATTCGCGACAATGACAATCAGGTTGATCAGCGCAATAGCCATAGTTTCCCGGGGCGGATAACGATTTACCGCCATGAACGCCGGAAGCAGCGCAAGTACAATCAGAGCGGCTGGGGTCTTCTTTCTGATGATGACGAAAAAAACGCCAAACAGCAGCAAGACGACAAGCATTAAAAAAGGATTGTAAGCAAACAGTGCCCCCGCCAGGGTCGCAATGCCCTTGCCGCCTTTGAATCCAAGCTGTATTGGAAAAATGTGGCCCAGGACCACAGCCATCAGACTTCCCAAAGCGGCAATGTTGCTGATCTCAAGGACATAGCTGCCTAACGCTACGGCCAAAGCGCCTTTTAGAATGTCGCCACCGGCTGTAATTAAAAAGCCTTTTTTCCCGGCAGTACGTCCAACGTTCGTCGCGCCGGTCGCTCGAGACCCGTAGTCGCGGATGTCAGATTTGAATTTCCATTTTACGTAATAATAGCCTGTGTTAAGGCATCCAATGCCGTAAGAGACCAGGATCCAGATGAGGTCTTTAGCATTCAAGGGGCGGGGCCTCCTTTCTGCGGCGTCGCAAGTTTCTGAAAAGTTGTGATGGTGAGATTAAGTGCGATTTTGGAATTATTGCTTTGATACCACAATGGTGCTTGGTGTAACATTTTTCACCCTCCGAAAAGTACCAAATGCTGTGTTTTGGGTATAAACCAGAGAAATAGCGCATCACACAGCGCATAGACAGGGGGAATGGAGAGTGAAAGGGAAAGTACTGATTTATGGCGGCAGCGGCGCGGTCGGATCAGCGAGCGCCAGGCTTTTGAAGGAAATGGGCTTTGATCTGCACTTGGTGGGATCCAGGGAAGACAAACTTAGAAACCTTGCAGAGGTGCTCGGCGCCGGGATGAGTGTTGTGGACCTCCGAGATCCGGCATCCTTTAAACGTGTTACTGAAGAAGCAGGCAAGGAACTGGCCGGGCTGGTGTACGCCGTTGGTACCATCAATCTCAAGTCTTTGAGACGACTGGAAGAGGCGGACTTCATGGACGACTTCAGAATGAACGCCCTGGGGGCCGTCATGGCGGTTCAAGCGGCGGCGGCAGCGCTCAAAAAACATCAGAGCGCGTCTGTAGTCCTGTACTCCAGTGTTGCCGTTCAGCAGGGCATGGCCATGCACGCCTCGCTGAGTATGTGCAAAGGTGCAGTGGAAGGACTGGTCCGTTCGCTGGCGGCTGAACTGGCGCCTCAGATCCGCGTCAACGGCATTGCGCCGTCGCTGCTGCAGGACAGCGACCTGTCCTCCGCCATTATTAAAAGCCCGGAGGCAATTGAAGCTTTGGGTAAAACTCACGCTCTGAAGCGGCTGGGGAAGGCACAGGACATTGCAAGCCTCACCGCGTTCCTGATTTCTGACCAGGCAGACTGGATGACCGGCCAGATCATTGGCGTCGATGGCGGGAGATCTGTCATTCAAGTTTAGCCGATGGTTTTTTGTTGAACATTACAGTTCTGTTACCGTCCGCGTTCCCCAACCTGAAGACCAGCTAAGGAAAGTCAATTCTTTTCTTTAAGAAAGATAAAAAAATTGAGTTTAAAAAATGGGTACAACAAACTAAGCCATTGAAAAGTACGAACAATGGCTATTTTTCAAT
>Ga0302240_1001159_pt1 | contig 22128 bp, 16 predicted proteins | sample AAG_UR_His_MG_FD_193538 | JGI IMG/M metagenome (GOLD analysis project Ga0302240, IMG submission 193538) | Enriched activated sludge microbial communities from anaerobic digester in WTTP, New Holstein, Wisconsin, United States - AAG_UR_His | ecosystem: Engineered > Bioreactor > Anaerobic >... | reverse complement strand
GCGGTAGTGGTCCAGGAAATTTTGTGCCGACCCAAAGCGGTTGGTCAGCTCCAGCAAGACCCAGGCGTTGTCGTAACAGGCTTTGATCTTGGATTTGTTCTTGATCATATTGGGATCGCTGCGCATTTCCTCAAGTGTTTTGTCGTCATAGTGGACGACCTTTCTGAAGTCATCGAAATACTTGAAGACAGCAGGCATGTAGCGTTCGATCACCGAAGGTCTGAAACCTGAATAAAAAATGGTTTTGACTAAGGTCTGGTAGAAGGCGTCATCTGAAATAGTGTGACGCTTGGGCGATTCATATTGCCGGTGCATGTCGACGAGTTCCTCCTCGGAAGCTCTTCCACTGCGTACCAAATCGCAATGAAGGTCAAAAAATTTCTCTGCCAGGACTTCGGCATTCGGAACCTTTGCCAGGATTTCAAAAAACAGCAGGTCTACGGGGCTGCGGGGGAAAATTTCAGTGTGCATTTCAAAGGCAGGCAATTTAGGGTTGATGTTTTCCAATGGATCCTCTCCTCATTTTATATTTCTTTATATTTTAATATTATCCATTTTATTCCATTTTGTAAAGCAAAAAAACTGCTGCTTTTTAAGGCAGCAGTAAATTTAATTTACCAGATGTGTCGCTTTGAGTAAGAACAATTCCCTATACCTCTAAATCATTCTGTTCCTCAAGAACCTCAAGCACTTCTTCACATTCGGCTTCGGTCAGCTCGTTTTCCATTTGCGTGAGCAATATGTTGTATTCCTCGAGGTTATTCGCGTTTTTTAACGCGTCAATCCAGTGCTCCATTAACCTTTGATTTGCCATGGCTTTACCTCCTCGACCGGTACAGCCTGTGTGAATGTGCCTATTGGATTGATACCCCAAACTTCTGATTATGAACCCGGGAAGTAGAAGAAGGGGGCAATAGACATAAGCCGCTGACACCTTCTTCCACGTATGAAGACCATCGGCAGAGTCTTTAAGCCTTTAATAGCTTAAGTACTCTTTCCGATGGTTTTTAACCAATACAGCGCATGAACAGTCCCCGCCGGTTCAAACTAAAACCCCAGTTTCATGATAAACGCAGTCTGAAACTCTGCAGATCCAGACAGCTCCACATATTCCATTCGCGCCTTAATCTCGTTTATCTCCCGCAAAACGCCTTTCGACCGCAGCGCCGCCACAGCGCCCATACCCGCTGCATTTCCAATGATTTGAGCCTTAACCATAAGTCCCGCAGGCAAAAGCTTGATCTCTTCGGCGCTCTCCAGGTTCAGAAAACTGCCAAAGCCACCTGCCAGCAATACCTGATCAATTTCCTCCGGTCCAATCCCAAGCTGCCCCATCAGGAGTTCCACCGCTGCGTGGATGGCGCCCTTTGCCAGCTGAACCTCCCGAATGTCTTTTTGAGAGATAAATACGCCCGAATCCTTATCCAAAAAGAAACGGTCATTCTCATCCCGCTCCAGCAGCCGCCCCTGCTGGCTCAGCTTCCCGTAGCGCAGCAGCTCCGCGCAGAGGTCGATGAGCCCCGACCCACAGATCCCCTTCGCTGCGGATCCGCCCAAAGTCGTGAATCTGTGCGGCCAGCTGAAGTTGACTTTGTCAATGGCGCCATCGACACCACCCATACCGCAGCTGATCGAGCCGCCCTCGAAGGCAGGTCCCGCGGCCGTCGCGCAGCACAGCATCCTGCCTTTCCCCGCCAGCACAATCTCGCCGTTGGTGCCTATGTCGATCAGGAGCTGCACCTGATCCTTTGTTTGCCGATGGACACCGGCCGCAAAAGCAGCAGAAAGAAGATCCGCGCCCACAAAAGCAGCCTTTGAGGGCAGGACCGTCAGCAGACCATCAACGTGGAGGTTTAATCCCAACTCAACCGCAGGCAAAGTGAGGGGCTCGGTAAACACCGGGACAAAAGGCGACACGCCCATGAGCGCGCAGTTGACACCGAGCAATAAATGCAGCATGGTCGTGTTGCCCGTTGCGACGACGTGCAGTATATCTGTCGTATCAATGCCTGCCTTGTGCGCCAAACCAGATAACAGCCTGTTGATTTCCTGGACAAGGAGCGCGCTGAGCTCCCTGGCGCCAGACACATTCGTCGACACATAATGAATGCGGGTCATGACATCCTTACCCCTGACGAATTGGGGATTGAGGGCGGATTCGGTGGCAAGAATCTCGTCGGATGCATAGTGATGCAAGTAGGCTGCCAGCGTCGTCGTTCCTATGTCAATGGCTGCCCCGCAAGTCTTGCTGGCTGGCGACTCCGACGAACGGATCCCGACAATTTTATGATCCAGGGTAGTTGCGACGAGCTGTTGATCTTTGCCGGACACCAGCGTCGAGGCTTTTGTAAGGGCATTCAGGGAAATGCTGTCCGCCCCTGGCACCAAAGTCAGCATTTCCTTCAAAAGGCCGCTTTGATCCTTAATTTCAGCTGGCGCAACATTGATGATTGTTTCCATCACCCAAGGGTCGATTTCACCAGTCTCCACATTAAATCCTTCCACCATAATCTGTGGCTTTAAATGCTGATTGGTCAAAGTGATTTCAAGATCCCGGTCCACGTCAATGAAACAAAGAAGGCGTTCCTCCAGGTCCATATTTTGACTTTGACGGAGCACCTCTTCCTCAGAGGTAGGCTCAGGGCTTGAACCCTTTTCAATTTTAGCCCTGCACTTGCCGCAGGTTTTATTGCCGCCGCAGGCGCCCTCGACCTTATAACCCTGATCCAGAACGGCACTCAACAAATTTTGACCGTCTTTGACATAAAACTCATGACTGCCGCTTATGTCATGAACGACGAGCCTGTGCTGTGCAGGCGGTTGCGGCTTCTTTCGAAGGGAACAGGATTCCAACTGACACAATGCACAGTCGTGATGGACCTCACTGAAAGTGCCGTCTTTAGTTCTCCCAATGACAAAGGACAGACTTTTTTCAGGGTCCATCATGAAACTCTCGTTGAGTTTGACGCTGAGAGCGGGTTCCCTGGCGGTTAACATAGAAAATAGGGGCTTTTGGTCTGAAATAGGCCAATCCTTTTCGCCCGGCAAATACAGCCGCGTCAGACCAGTGGCCTTCGAGGCGCGAGATTCTGCGGCCAGGTGGTTCCAGAAGTCCGCTGCCAAAGTCTCCAGTGCGGCGTTTTCTATGGACTCCAGAATAAGTTGATCCGAAACCGTCGGCTGAGTGCTTCGAGCACTTTCGGTTGACTTCTCAATGGTCGCCACGCCTAAGATCGCTGCACTGCAGTTCTTGAGGGCGTCGCAGACGAATTTTGACTGGAAGGTCAACCCTTTGCCCAAAGCGTCATTGTCAGCAGCGACTGGGTCAGATTCAATGGAAAATTCGTCGAAGTAAACCACGGGTTTGAAATGCAAACCTGCTTTGTCAAGGTGACCCATGAGACGGTCCATAATCTTTGTCGGTGCTGTTTTGCCTTCTGGGTAGCCCATGTGCTTTAGAACCTCACCGGGTGAAGCATTAAGTTCTGAATAAAAAACCATTTGATCACCTCGAATCGGAAAAGAGACGTCGCGATTCCGTCATTTTAGCCGTCAGTGGATCCGTTTGTGGATCTCAGATGTGAATTAAATGTCTTTAAATTTGACTTTCGTCATCAGCCTGATGCCCGGGCACATGTTCACGTTCCGATGCCGCGCGCCTGAAACTATTCGGCGTCATACCGGTCTGCGCCTTGAACAGCTTACTGAAATAGGACATATCGTGGATCCCCACTCTGCCGGCTATCTCAGCAAGGCTCATGTCACTTTCTAAAATAAGCTGCTTGGACTTCTTAATCCGGTACTCCGTTAGATACTTGACGTAATTTTTCCCATAGATGTCCTTAAACTTGCGGCAGAAATAAGATGGACTCATGTTGGCGACTTTTGAGATCTCGCTCAGGGCCAGATTTTCGTAGTAATAGGTATGGATAAAGGCCATAGCCGCCTCGAACCCTTTCTCGCAGCCTCGTTCGCAGGCTGACCTCACCTGCACGGACAGCTCTTCCACATAGTCGCTGACGATCTGATGGATGCCGTTCAGAGAATTGGCCTTCAGAATGGCCACTGTCGTATCCACTGAGCCTTTGGAAATCTCCGTGGAATCAAGTCCAATGTTGACTGCATATTCAAGCAAATTGAAGATCAGCTTTGTGAAAATGGATTTAATGGTCTCTTCACTGTAGTGGTTGGCGACCAGAAAACTGCACCATTCACGGATGATGCGCTGAAGTTCATCGAGATTGCGCTTCGAAATGAGTTTGATCAACTCAAATTCGAACCGGTCAGTCTCGCTAAGCAGGAGCAGATCAAGTGCTTTGTCTGTAAAGAGATCAGAATAATGGAGGATCACGCCCTTTTCATAGGTAAAGGCATGGCTCAGTGTTTGGAAGGACTGCTCGTAGGCTTTCCATATTTCGGTATGACTCTTGCAGACATTGCTGATGCCAATCTTGACAGAATAGCGTGTCGTTGATCCCACTGCATCCACCAGTGCTCTGCCTATAGCCTCGGCGCTCCCCTTAATTTCTGCCCCCGACAGTTCAGAAAAGTTTGCCAGTACAATAATTTTATCCGTCCCAATCAGTGAGGTTGTGATAGCTTGAAAACTTTGTTGTCGAAGGGTACCCCTCACCACGTTAAGAATCCTTCGTTTGACACCATAGCGCTGCTTGTTGTCAAGTTTTTCGCATATCTTCCAGAAGTCATCCACCATGAGCAGCAACACGACATGGTTAGGTGCTTCCAAAGGATAGAGGGTCTCGAGGGACTTCAGCTGCGTGATCCGGGACGCATACCCGTAAATAAGGTCATAGATGTATTCCATGGTCAGCATTTCATTGAAAATCGCATCTTTCGCGGAATCCACAGTTTGATCCTCAGTCTGATTTTCAGGCTGAGGCTGTGGTTGTGGCTGTGACTGTGATTGCGGAAGTAGACCGGTGTCAGCAGAAGACTGCGCCAATACAGACTCCAGCCATGCCTTCACTGACTCGAGGTCGCGGCCTGAGTTGTCTTGTTCAACTATGGATTTCAACTGCTTCAAAATAGCGTCCGGACATTGACAATAAACGGATGACATGGAACCCACCTGCCTTAGAGCTTCATTTGGGTTTATTGTACACCAGGATCACGCTGCAACAAAGAAAATGGTGTCAGACACCTGCTTCCCCCCATAAATTAGGAGGAAATGGGTGTCTGACACCCTCTTCCAAGCGTGTTAGTCGAACGCCAGCCCCAGTTCGGCGAGCTCTGCCTTCACCTCATCATACAGGTCGAGATAGTGCGGCCTTGGCTGAACCGTCTGGACATTGTAAAGTTCAGCGAAGCTGAAGCCTTCCGGCGCCTTACCTATGTAGGCTTCATACAGGGTGTAGATCTTCTGGACAATCTCCTCTGCGTCCTGTCGGCTCAGTTTGACAGCGGCTCGGGTGATCTCGCCCATCCATCGGGATTCGAGACCGGTGCCGTGGTTGTCCTTAGTCGGCTTGTGAATCCGTACGCCAAAGATGTGATAGCCGGACACAGTCTGGGCTATGACCGATGCCGCAATCTCATAAAGCATCAGTTTAGTGCCGGGTCCTGCCGATGTGGTGACAGTACCCTGAAGTACCGCCTTAGTATTTCTCGCGATCGCCTGGCCGGCCGCCGTCAGAATCCAGAGAGACATACGGTCCGTCGCACCTGCGTTGTAATACGGCGTCACCTGCAGATCCAGATAGGCAGAACCAAGATGTGCCTGCCCCACCACCACTGCATGAAACAATCCACCTACTGCAGCAATAGCCGACCCCTCTGCCCCACCCGCGAAAGCGCCTATAACCGGCGCCCACCACACCTGGCGCATGCAGCCGTACTGAATGGTATGCATAATCTTGTTCAAAGCATCGAAGTCCGTCTTCAGTTCTGAAGTCGTATGGGCGCAGATGCCGTCTGTAGTGCGGATGCCGCCATCATAGCAGGTACAGATGTCTGCCACTGCAGAACCGCAGCCGCCGAGCAAATGCAGCCCCGGTCTGCCCGCTTTCTGGATGGCCTCTCTGATTTTCAAAACCGACACTCTGGCTGCGTAGAGCTCACTCGGTGCGCCAAACATGACCGGGCGATTCTCGATCACATGAGGCGGATCGAAGTAAAAGGAATCCACAAAGGGCTCCTGGGCTATGCTCTGGTAAAGCGGTACCAGCATCTCCTCTGTGGCCTTGCCCCCTATGACCCCACCCTGAATGGTTGGAAGGGCCGGATCCTCGACATTTCTATGACGCATGACTTTTGTATCTTTTCCCGTCCCAATCACGATTTGGTCCGGCAGATTTCTGAGAATCTCATTGAGCTCAATTTCCGTGACTTTGATGACCCGCTTGGTTTCCATAGTATAGGTCCCCATGCTGAGATAAAATTCCTTGCCCGCCTGGTAGAGGCGGTCCGCGAGGTCATCATCCAAATTTATGAGGGTATGTTTATCGAACTTGATATCATATTTCTTCATTAAACGGGTCGTTTCACTGTAGACCTTCAAATCGAAATCCCGGGCTTCCATTTTCTCACCGGTGTTGAGCGCCCTATCCGCTATTTCCATGCTGTTTAAAAGCATGCTATCTCCCCTTACTGCCGCATATTCTTTTCCATGAGCTGTTTGGCAATGTTCACACCGCCGGTGGCATCGACGGAATAACCGTCAGCTCCGACGGTTTTGGCATAGGCTTCTTGAATCGCGCCGCCGCCCAAAACTACCTTGAACCGGTCGCGCAGGTTCAGCCTGACCAGATCCTCAAGCAACTCCTTGGACTGAATCATGCTGGTGGTCATCAGACAGGACATGGCAATGATATCCGCGTCCACTTCCTTGGCTTTGTTGATGAAATTGTCAATGTGATTGTCAATCCCAATATCATAGACCACGAAACCTGAAGCCATGAGAAGCGTCGAGAAAATGTTCTTTCCAACGTCATGGATATCCCCTTTTGGAGTGCCAATGACGACTTTACCGTTAATCAGGTTGTTCTTTTCATTCTCGGGCAAGGTCGAGATGAGGAGGTTAATGCTATCCTTCACTGCTTCCGAGGCGAAAATCAGTTCCGCCAGGAAGTATTCCAACTTCTCGAATTTGTCCTTCACAATTTCGATCCCCGGAAGGAGGCCTTCATCAATGATCTGAAGGGGATCGACCCTTCTCTCGATAAGCTCTTTGACCAGGTTGATGACAGCCTCATGGTTGTATTCCACAACTTCGTCTGAAAGCTTTGAAAACAGTTGGCTTACATCTATATCACGCACAAAATCACTCCGTATGACTTGACATAAAATTGAAGTAAAAGGTGAAAAGAGACCAGTCACACCGGTTTGTTGTGAGGAGACGGAACCATCGGCATGACTGGTCTTTAGAGGTGAACGGGTTAAGCTTCGTTTACTTTGGCATTGCCTGCGGAAGCTTTCTTCTTGCCAAAGAGTTCTTCAGTAATGGAATCGTGGAACTTTTCGACGATTTCCTTGGAAGGCGCCTTAGTCGCGAGGGAGACTACAACGAGGAGGGTCACGTTGGCGATCATGCTCCAGATGAGAGCAGTGACCTTCAGCGGGTTAGGCCAGACGAGGGAGAACAGGAGGAGGATCAAGAATCCACCCAAAGTGCCGGCGATAGCGCCTTCTCTATTCGCGCGCTTCCAGAAGAGGCCAGCGATAAGCGGCGGGAAGAGCTGCGCGTAGCCAGGTGTAGCGAAGCGAGTCGCCGTGCTGAAAACGTCAGGCCAGTAGATGCCAAACAGGGTGGAAATGATGACAAAAGCAACGATCGCAACACGACCCGTGAAGACGATATTTTTGTCAGTCGCTTTTTTATTGAGGAATCTCGTGTAGAGGTCGCTGGTAAACATGTTGGAGCAGGCCAGGAGCTGGGAGCTCGCTGTCGACATGGCCGCCGCGAAAGCAGCTAGGAAGATGCCGGCGCCCAGGTAAGAGCCGCCCTTGATGGTGTTAATGGCCTGATGGATGCTCATCTGCGCTTCAAGCGGCGTCAGTCCGCCACCAAACAGATAAGGGATGATGAGGATGCCGATGAGGAGCAGAGGCACCATACACACGACTTCATAGATTGGATAGACAAAAGCGAGGGTTTTGTAAGTCTCTTTGGTTTTCGCTATGAAGAAGCGGATGAAGATATGCGGCCAGACCACGAAAGAACCAATGGTGATGGCGAGATGCAGTGTCAGAACCGGCGAATACAGTTTGTTCGGTCCAGGCAGACCATTGAGGCCCGGGCGAGCTTCCGCGGCTTTCTGCGCGATAACAGGAAGCGGATCCGGCATAGCGATAAAGAGCACAAAGAGAGTGATCAGAACAACGACGGTGAAGACAACACCCTGAACGGCGTCTGTCCATGCAACTGAGCGCATGCCGCCGACTGAAACGAAGATCAACAGAACTAATGCGATGGAAACCGTACCGACCATAACCGGCACATTGGCTGCCCCGAACAGACCTGAACCAAGTCCACTGAGCTGAAGCCCTATGTATGGCATTGTAAAGAATATGAGTCCGACTGAGGTGACAACCCTGAAGAAATTGGAGTAGTATCGTTCGCCGAAGAAGTCTCCCGGCGTCGAGTAACCATACTTTTTGCCGAGGAGCCAGAGTCTGTAACCAACTATGACGAGAAGGCTTGATCCCCAGAAAATGCCTTGAGCGATGCCCAGTGAGCCAACGCCGTTATTGTAGCCTTCGCCAACGACACCATAAAAGGCCAGTGTACTCCAGATGGAGAAAATGAGGGTCATAATGGTAGCGAATGTGCCAATGCTTCTGCTTCCAAGGAAGAATCCGTCATTAGTCTGTTCGTTTTTCTTGTTGGCGTATAGGCCAACCCCTATGAGCAGGAGTGAAAACAATATCGTTGCGACAATTGTGATCAATTAATTCGCCTCCCCGTAGTTCTTGAAATAGAGGTAATTGATAATAGCTGCATAGAAACCTGTCAAACTTATAGATATTACAGAGAGTGGCAGCCAGCCAAATACAAGCGGTGGGTTTGGTCCGAGCAAGAATCCGCCCCAGACGCCCCAGACGAAACCAATAATAGTTAAGATGAGAAAGGTTTTCTTGGACATTTCATACCATCCTTTCAGGTTGATCCTTTAAAGCGATTCCCGTCGCTGGGTATGTGCACTTACCCTTCAACAGAGGTTGCTTTATTAGTATGAATATTAAGACAATTGAGATGTATAAACAACAAATTTTCTTGTCGTAAAATATAAAAATATTGTCATTGTCAGTAAACTTGTTGGTAGAAGGGGGCAATAGACATAAGCCGCTGACACCTTCTTCCAACTCGCTTCCATCAAAAAAAGAAAGAAAGCCGGCGCCACCCGGCTTGCGCCGCCAGCTTCCGACTCCCATTGCACCACTTCTTATCAGTCATGACTCAGCCTGCCATCCCCGCTGATAGGAATAACCTCACCCAAATACTTTGGCTCCGGCTTTATGAAGCACATGACAAAATCTTTGTTTTTTGCCAGAAATTCTCTGACGTCCCTGCCCCACTGTCCTGAATAATGGCTGCCCTCGGCGCTGACACCCACAGCCTGCAGACCCAGCCTCCTGGCAATATAAAGCGCCCTGTACAAGTGATAGTTCTGGGTCACGACCACCGCCTCTTCAACCGCAAAAACAGCTTTGGCCCTATAAATTGAATCGTACGTCGAAAAGCCTGCGTGATCCAAAAAAATGTCCTCGGCTGGAACTCCCTGCGCCAACACATAGCCCTTCATGGCATTGACCTCATCATAGCGTTCCTGCCCATTGTCTCCGCTGAGCAGAAGCTTTGGCGCGACCCCCGCCTCATACAGCTCTATCCCCTTGTCCAGCCGGTGCCGCAGCATGAAGCTCGGCGTCCCATCAGGTCTGATCCCGGCGCCAAGAACCAGAATACAGTCCGCCTGAGTATTGGCACCAACTTCCATAGCCTCCATATCCGAGATAATACCACTTCTCATGCCGATGGTCACATAACCACCAATCAGAAAAGGGATCACCAGCAGAATGAACAAAATCGGGAGGACGCACTTCCAATAATTAACAGCCTTCTTCTTCATCCCCATCATTCCACATGCAAATAAATCGCAGCCATGAGCAGCACCGCGATCCCCCTATGCAGCTTCAGCCATAGGCCGCCGCGCTTTTTCCTGTAAAAGCCATAGCCCCCCAGCGCAACCTGAAAAATCAGGACTGAGGCTGCCATTGCTCCTGTCAAACTTAATCCATAGGTAAAAAACTGAACCAAAAAGTGCAGGAGCAGCGCGCCGATGGTCATAACCCCAAACAACTTATGGTACTTGACAATGACCTTCATAAACGCACTGAAGCCCTTAAAAACCAGATCATTCTTTTTGATTTGTGCTCGAAATTTCTTGTTCACCCATTTGACGATAAAATTAAGAATTGTTAACCCATAGAGAAAGATTATGGTACCGCCCAGAAATTCGCCTAAATCTTCGAACATAGCCTCGACCTCCTGATTTGTTTACTTTTTCTTAAGGGTCTTGCGATACCACTAAGGGCAGTTTACGGATTAGATTGTGTGCAATTTAATTACTTTCTCCCCATGATGACCTGAATACCCACTCAATTCACCCAACTATCACAAGTCTGAAATTCTTTTGGGCGGATCCAGCGGCAGCTTGACGACGCGCCCGCCCCCAGCATAAGGCAGGATTGATAAATGTCGATAGGTGCCAGCTACAGTTGAAGCCGCTGACACCCTATCCCATGTTGGAAGGAGGGGTTGATAGACTCAGCCGCTGACTTCAATCTTCATATTGTAAGATCATGGACTCAGTGACACCGTGGTTGTGGCAGATTTCACTGTAAAATTCACCACTTTTTCGAAGTGTTCTCTCCTGTGTCTCAAAGTTGACGGCGAAAAGACCAAAGGGGCCCGACTCACCTTCCAAAAGCTCGAAATTGTCCATGAGGCTCCAGTGGTAGTAGCGCTCTACTGGGATTCCTTCCTCGATCAGCTCGGAAACGGCCTTAAGATGGTCGTAGATGAATTGGGTGCGGAAGGCATCAGCGACGTCGCAGGTGCCGTTTTCTGTGATCCAGATGGGGAGGGTTGGGTGGTGGCGGTGGGACCATCGGCAAACTTTTTTGAGGCCTTCGGGGTAGAGCTCCCAGCCAAGGTCATTTCGAGGCGTATCTGGAAGTGTCTCCGAATAAAAGCCCTTGCCATGAACGCCAAGACGATGGTAATAGTTGATGCCCAGAAAGTCGGATACCAGCCGCCTGCGCTTAAAAATACCGGAAAGACTAAGCGGAGGCAGCAGACGACCTGCAGTAAAGGCCGTGATCGCCGTGCCCTGGAAGAGATAGGACATAAGCTTTGCTGCAGCGCGATCAGACCATTTTGGGCTGTAGGGCACGAAGTTGATCAGGTGATTTGCCACGCCCACACGGGTCTGACCCCCGTTGTTAGATTGTTTGTCATCAAAGCGGGTCTGACCCCCATTGTCAGCGCCGCTGCTGCGATTCGAACGCAATTCGTGAATCGGGTCATAGGCTCTGATGTGGCAGCGTGCTAGATTGGCAAGAACTTTCATGGTCTTGCAAAAGCTCTTTTCACCCGGCGGCCAGATGCCAAAATAGTAGCCATTGGTGGCATAGACGGTGGGCTCGTTGATAGTGACATAGTCCTGGACGAGGTCGCCTAGATGTTCGACGACATAACGCGTGTATCGCTCAAAATAGGTGACGCAGTTCGGGTTCAAAAATCCGCCGAGTTCGGCGAACCAGAGCGGGATGGAGAAGTGGTGGAGGGTGACCATCGGCTGAATGCCGTTTTCTTTAAGAAGTGTCAGCTCCCGGCGGTAGTGGCGTATGGCGTCGTCGCTGAAGACGCCGTCTTCCGGCTCGATACGGCTCCATTCGAGGCCCATGCGATAGACCTGCTGGTGGGTATCTGTCAGCAGTTGAATATCGTCATCAATTCGGTTCCAGTGGTCTGCGGCGCGCAGGCTGCTGGAGCCATCTTTGATGTGGCCTTCTTCGCACCACTTGAACCAGGTGTTGTTTCGATCACCGCCCTCTATTTGCATAGCGGAGGTGGCACTGCCCAGGAGGAAATGATCTGGGAGTTTGAAGGGCTTCACAGTTTAGTCACCTCCTTTGAGGGGGCCTTTAAGGCTCTTTCTTAGCCCCATACACCTCAATAACCTTGTCCTCAATATAACAGCGGAAGAGCGCTGTCATGATTTGGTGTCTTATGTGGTTTAGGATCGGATCAGAATGATAGATTAAGTCGGTAGATTAGGATATTCGGAAATTTGAGTCAGTGTTTAAAACATACAAGAAATATATGTATTTATAGCCATTCTATTGGCGAATACTCAAGAGGTGAAGCCACCAATTGTTTAACTTTGATAAAGCCTGTGCTTTGTCCTCCATTTTCGGAGATGGAAGATAGGATAACTAGGCTTCGATAGATGCCGATAAGTGCCAATAGGCTCCAGTAGGCCCGGCCGCAGCCGCTTCCGCTGACACCTTCTTTCACGCCCCCTCTTCTGCGCCTGCTTCCGCTAAAACAGACTATAATAATATTCGATTCGGGGTATAAATATAGACGACCAATCGACTTCTCTCTATTCAACGACTTTGAAAAGGAGGTTTACGTCATGAAGACCACTTTTCTTCCCAAAACCAAACCCGGACAGTGGTCGGTCATACTGTTCGTCATATTTATCATGCTCATGTTATTAGGGAGTTATCTGTCGAAAGCCTTGAATAATGACATTGAATATCCAAATCCTATAAACAGCCCTATTTTGGGCACTGCGATCTATCTTACTTTTATCATTGCAGGCGCAGCTTTCATTACCGGAATCCGAGCTTTGTTGACACACAAAGAACGAGCCATAGCGGTCTATATTGTGATGGTGATTTGCGGATACTTCGCTCTCGCTGGTTCTGCATTGTTCATAATAGGGATGTTCGAGCTGCTGAGATGATGAAAAAACAGCACCCCAGGCACATTAGAGTGAAGCGGGAGGATGGTGTAGTTTGATATCATAGTCGCTTTCAAGAGATGATCATTAGAAAACAAACTGCATTGCACACAATCTAATTCACTTTCTCCTCGTAGTAACTTGACAATATAGCGTTTATAATCCTCAAAAAAGGGAAAGTAGATAACGATGCACAAAACATCAAAATAAGGGAGTTGAGCGTATGAAAGGAAACCAAGATTTGATCAACGCACTGAATGGTTTGTTGTCCGACGAGCTCACCGCCGTCAACCAGTACATGGTCCACTCCGAAATGTGCGCCAACTGGGGCTATGAAAAACTACATAAGCATTTCGAGAAGCGTGCCATTGATGAGATGAAGCATGCGGAAAAACTCATCGGCAGAATTTTGTTCCTGGAAGGTATTCCAATTGTGACCCAGCTCAACAAAGTTCATATTGGCAGCGACACCGCCAAACAGCTGGAAAACGACCGATTGGCGGAGGTTGACGCCGTCAAGGCTTACAACGACGCAATTGTTCTTGCAGGCGAAGTCAGAGATTTCGCCACCCGTGAAGTCCTCGAGTCGATCCTGAACGACGAAGACCGCCACCTGGACGGCATCGAAGAGCTCCAGGACCAAATCTCTCACATGACCCTGCCACTGTTCCTCACAACTCAACTTTAATTTGGAGACAAACGTTACGCTGTAATTTAAATAAATTACCAGCCTGTCAGATAGTCATTCCAATGACCATCAAACAGGCTGGTTTTTTTACATTATAAAACTATTCTCTCTACTGGCTTTTTCGTTTGATCTCACTGCCAGGCTTAAATCTGAGGGCCGACCAATCTTCATCAAGCGCGATCTGTCTGACAGGTTCCAAACCAAAGTCTTTAGAAGCGTCCCAAAAGTCATCCCGGCTCAAATCTGATTTATACCTTTTGGATGATTTTTTGGGATACGCTACCCAAATCAAGCCGGATGGGTCCATGGTGCTTTTTCACTCAAATTGGTTGACGGTATGTTGCTGAAAGCAAACTAAATTGTACACAACCTAATCCACTTTCTCCGACATGTGCTGCCTAAAGACACACAATTTTACTCTCCATTGAATTTTCATGAGATGCAAATTCTATTTCACCCTTGAATTCTGTCGATATTCTGTTAGAATCATAGTAATTGAACACGAATGCTCTTAGGTGCCCCACATTGGGGAGAATAGGGAAACCGGTGAAATCCCGGTACGGACCCACCACTGTATAGGACGAGTCTTTCGCTGATCCACTGGCTTCTGCCGGGAAGGGGGCGATTTAAGACGCTCGAGTCCTTGAGTCAGGAGACCTGCCTAAGAACAAAAAGTCTTTCCTGGGTAATGGAGAGCAGCGGAGATGACGGCAAAGTCCCGACCACAATACTTTTTATTGTGGCGGGACTTTATTTTTTTATCAAAATTTGACTTGGAGGAGATTCAAAATGACATCAGAACTCAATGCAAACACATTTCACGGATTAGAAACACTGAAACAAGCCAGTCCGGAAGCACTCGAAGCGGCATTAAAAGAGCTTGCAGGCGGCATCGAAGCGCTGGATCAGAGTGCGGCTGACGGCATGCAGCAGCGACTGGACTCCAAAATTAAGCCGCTCAGAAGTCTTGGCGTCTTAGAAGACATTGCCCAGCAAGTCGCAGGAATCATGCGCACACCCAACCCAAAACTCAACAAAAAAGCAGTCCTCTTAATGGCAGGCGACCACGGCGTCGTCGTGGAAGGCGTCAGCGCTGCACCTCAAGAAATCACAGCTCAAATGTTTTACAGTTATCTGAGAGGTGAAGCCGGCATCAACGTCCTTGCCAAGCACGGAGGCGCGGAAGTCATTTGCACGGACATTGGCATAGTCTCCCCTTTGGATCCCCCTGAGCTCATGGTCCGCCGCGTTAAAAACGGTACGGACAACATTGCCCATGGACCAGCCATGACGAAAGAAGACGCTGTGCGCGCCATACTCACAGGTGCTCAAATTGCTAAAGAAGCCATTGACTCAGGCGTGAACCTCCTGGCTACCGGCGAAGTCGGCATTGGCAACACGACGCCGAGCGCTGCGCTGATTTCCGTCTTCACCGGACACAGCGTCGAGGAAGTCACCGGCCGCGGCACCGGACTCAAGGACGACGCCCTCAAGCATAAAGAAAACATCATCCGTCAAGCGATCGAAGTCAACCAGCCCGATCCTGCTGATCCGGTCGGCGTGCTGTCCAAAGTCGGCGGCCTTGAAATTGCCGCGCTGACCGGTGCGATCCTGGAAGCCGCTTACCGTCATGTTCCAATCATCCTGGACGGTATCATCTCCACCGCCGCTGCGCTGGCAGCTGCTCAAATCGCTCCACTCGCAGCAGCGTACATGATTTCCTCCCACAACTCTGAAGAAAAAGGCCATGAGATAGGCCTTAAGCAGCTCGGCATCAATTTCCGTCTCGATTTCCACATGAGACTTGGCGAAGGCACAGGCGCCGCTCTAATGTTCCCTATGGTTGAAGCCGCGCTGAAGATCGCGGATGAAATGGCGACTTTTAATGCTGCGGGTGTTACGACGGGAGATTTTTAGTTTATAAACCCCCTGGGTTATTTCCTGAGTCACTCGGATGTGGTTGTGGATTGGAAGACCATCGGCCAAAAATAAGCACTAATAAAGCCAGGACAAAGACTTGCATAAACAAGTCCTTTGTCCTGGCTTAATTTTTTTGGAGTCAGTCCTGTACAAACAGCACAATGATGCCTAGCAACACCGCAAAACCTACCATGACCGAATAGTCTTTCTTCTTGATTATTGCGAAAAGCCCCAATAACATACCGGCTAGAGACATGCCAAAGGCACTGAGAATAATAGTATGGGCGACAAGCTCACTAAATGCATTTGGGGGCCAGGATGGGCTTTGCAGATCAAACAGTGAATTTACCGTACCAATCAGCAAAAAGTACCCGACTGTACAAATGAAAGAGCCTTTCCCAATATTGGAATCTGGTAAAGCTTTGATTTTTTTAAGCATAATAATCCCACCTCAGCCTGACGCGAAAGCAATTCTGCCATATTGTGTTGACCTTCGTGATTACTTCCCCACGTTAAACCCAAATAGATCCTCCAACTCTTCAGCCTGGATTTCCCGCTCGCTCTTCTTGCCTGCATTCTTGAGCATGCTTTCCAGCTTGGCTTCCATGGACTTTTTCACCAGGTCCCTTCCGTCTAAATGCCGGAGCTCGAAGAACAGCATGGGATTCTGGTCCAGCCTGGCACCGACGCCGTAAAGCACCGCAGCCACATGCTTGCACATGCTGGCCCAGTCCGGGCAGCTGCAGTCAAAATGAATCTCCTTGGGTGATGGAAAGAGCCCATACTTCCGGTCTTGAAACAAGATCTCCAAAGCCATGGGAAATTTACCTTCAATCAGCTGCTCCAGGGAATCGATCTGATGATTGCAAAGGGCCGTGATCTGTGCCCATTTGTCGTCACTTAACATGTCGATGTTTATTTCCACTTTGTAAGGCTTTGACCTGCTGCCCTGCACCAGCGCATCAATGCGGCCTTTGGTGATTTTAAGGTCCAGGACTGTGTTGCTCTTTACATAGCTTTTGCCCCGCCCGATCCTGTTGCTGTAATCCGCGTAACTCTCGAGATTGGCGTTCCAAGCTTTCCCCCACCAAGTCCTGGCCAGGGTCCGGCCTTCGATGATCACCGGCTCAGCCTCAGGATTTTCCTTCATAAGCTTTTGTAGTCCCTTTTGAGCTTTTGCTTTTTTCTCATCGATCGTTTCCGGTCTTCGATAATTATAGAAACTCATGAGATCTCACTCTCCAGACTGAGCATGGCCATCAGTGCCTCATTGCTGTATTCCGTGATCCACTGTTCTCCGCTGGTCCCTTGTAAGAGTTCACCCGAGAGTTTTTGCTTTTCCTCAATAATGGCGTCTATTTTTTCTTCAATGGTGCCCTTGGTCACCATTTTGTGCACCATGACGTTCTTGGTTTGACCAATCCGGAAGGCGCGGTCTGTGGCTTGGTTCTCGACGGCGGGATTCCACCATCGGTCAAAATGGATAACGTGGTTCGCAGCCGTCAGGTTAAGGCCGACACCGCCCGCCTTCAGTGACAGTACCATATAGGGTACATAACGCTCGCCATTGAATTGTTCAACCATCTCGCTGCGCCGCTTAACAGGGGTCCCTCCATGCAGCACCAATCCCTCCTTGCCAAAGATTTCCTTGAGGAACTCTGACAGTGGCTCCGTCATCTCTCTGAACTGGGTAAATACCAACACTCTCTCGCGCTTTTCATGAATGGTCTCGCAAAGCTCTCTCAAATGCTCGAACTTCCCACTATTTTCCGGTTTGAAATCTTCTTGTCCCAGATATTGGTCGGGGTGATTGCAGATCTGCTTGAGCTTCATGAGGCTGGCCAGGACGAGCCCCTTGCGCTCGATCCCTTCCGCTGTCTCCAACTTCGTTTTCACGTCTTCAACCAGCTGCTTGTAAAGCAGCACCTGCTTCTTGGAAAGGCCGGCATAAGCGTTCATCTCAAACTTGTCCGGCAGATCCGCGATAATGGATTTATCCGTCTTCAAGCGCCTGAGAATGAACGGCTGAATCATCCTCCGAAGTTTAGTGTAACCCATAGTTTCCTCACTGAGCTTCTTGCCGAATTCCGCAAACTCCTTGGCGGTCCCGAGCAGCCCCTGATTGAGAAAGTCAAAGAGCGACCACAAGTCACTTAACCTGTTCTCGATTGGGGTACCCGTCATGGCGATCCGCATACCTGCCGGGATCGCCTTGATGGCTTTGGTTTGTTTCGTACCCGGGTTCTTGATAGCTTGAGCTTCATCCAAAATCAACAGGTCCCAGTGCCGCTCCCTTAAGGCTTCCATTTTGACGGCCATCCCGTAGGTCGTGATGTAAAGGAATTTTCCTTCCTCAATTTCGAGTTTGCTTTTACTCTTGAGATCGCTTTTATGCAGAATTTGATACGGCATCTCCGGGGCGAACTTTTCAATTTCCTTTTGCCAGTTGCCAATCAGTGAAGCCGGCAGCACCAGCAGGGTCTGACCCCCATTATAAGTGAGTGTCTGACACTCAGTGTCGTTGAGTGTCTGACCCCCAGTTTCGTTGAGTGTCAGACCCCCGGTTTCGTTGAGGGTCTGACCCCCGTTGTCATTGATTGTCAGACCCCGCCCATTTAATCTGTAATGCTCCAGGAACGCGATCATCTGAACCGTTTTACCCAGACCCATGTCGTCAGCTAGACAAGCCCCAAAGCCATATTGCGACATCCGGTTTAGCCACTGATAACCCGTCTCCTGATAAGGTCGCAGCGACGCCTTAAACGTTGGGATCTCTTTGGCAGTTTCTGTGGACATCGGCAGCATCAAGCTGTCTTTGAGGGCTCTGAGCCACTGACCATTGGAAATTGACACCTCAACCTCAGCCTCAGGTACGTCAAGGAGTTTCTCCAGTGTGAGCTCCATTCTCATGGCGTCACCCAGGGTCAGACCCCCGTGGCCAGATTGGCCCTCAATCCTTTCGAAGGCTTGCAGCACCGCCTCAAGCTTCTTCTTGTCCAGTTCCACCCATTTTCCCTTGTACCGGACCAGCCCCTCAGCCATTTCCAAAAACGCCCGAACCTCCGCTTCGGTGACTGTGTCGTCACCCAGCTTCATGACCGGCACAAAATCCAAAATGGCATCCATGCCAACCTTGGATGGCGACTTTTCTCCCACTGTCACCGACATCTGCGGGCTCCGGCTCTTCCTTCGCCACCAGTCCGGCACGCGGCACATAATCCCGGCTTCTTCATACAGCGCGGTCTCTTTCAAGAATGTATATGCTTCATCAACTGTGAGCCGGAGAGGCGAAAACAGCTCCCCGCTTTCCATGAGCCCCGAAATGAACGCGCTCCGATCCGCCGCCTTGATCACAGTGGAAATCAAGACCAGCAGCTTTTTCTCATCGCCCTCAAACTCCTCCAGTGCGTGCTTCAGCGGCGTGTGCACCGCCCGCTTGCTCTTCTCCGGCTTCGTCGAATAGGTCGCCATAAACGCGAATGGAAACCTCTCATCCTTACTTTCAACCAAATGAAAGAAAACCCTGCCCGCCACGTTGATGCTAGAGTTGTGCTCCGCGAAGTACCGGCTGACCGGGCCTTCATAAACCTGAATTTCCCTTTTAAATACCTTCAGCAAACTCTCCCAAAGCCCCACAAGCCAGCCTTCGTTCACAAATTCCATGCCGTTGACAAAGGGCAGCCTGTCCCTGAGCCGCGCCGCTTCTTCACTCGAAAGCTCGACCTCGATGAGCTCTCGATCCACCTCCAGGTCCGGCTGCTGAGTGATTTTCCGAATCAGCAGCTCCGCCACATGGTGCAGATAGTCGAGCCCAGTAGAAAACCACTTCTCCCTGCTCAGATATCCCAAATGGTAAAGCGCCTCGTATTTGTCCCGCTCGAAGGCACCGGCCCACTCCAGTGCTTCTGCCGATGGTTCCCCTTCCCCAACCTCAACCACAAAGGAAACTGGACTAAAATAGGCATCCAGTTCACATGCCTCACTCCTCCTATAACGCGCCATACACATCATCCTTTAACTTCACAAATTCCAAACTAAAATCCAAATATCATTCTGATTTTATCTGAGAAAGAGGGTTGTGACAAATGTTATGTATAAAGAAAGTGGAAGCGGGCGTCTGACACCTGCTTCCACGACAAATTACTTACCACTCACTGTGAAAATTACCGGCGTTGCATAAACCGGATCAATCCCCGCCAAAGAAGCGGAGGCTTTTATTGTATAATCACCTATTGGAGCTTAATTGGCCACCTTATGCGCCGCTGAGAATATCCCCAGCGCGTCAGTGACACCGGTGTAGCGTTTGACAAGCGTAGAAGTTGGTCCCGGACTCCACACTTCAACGGTGACACTTGCCCCGCTGACCAGCGCACTTTTTTGATCCTTCACTTCGACGTTGATATAGAATTGTGTGTTCCATTTATAGACCGCTAAATTGGATGGACTCGTTATCTCAGCAAAAATCTTAGTAGCTGGAACAATCGTGTTTGATTTAAAATGTGCAGTTGCAGTTACATTCGAGTCCATAGTCACATTAACAGAACTAGTTGTATAATCAACGTTATTAATGACCCACTTGTCGAATAGGTGACCTTCAGCTGCAGTGGCATTAAGCACTACGTTTGATCCTGCGTTATACACATGTGTGCCAACCGTAGGTGAAGTGGTGCCCAATCCGTCTACGCCTACTGTCAGCGTATACTGTGTCACAGGCGTGGACACTGCATCAACAGCCCGATCCGCTCGGACGAGGCCATTGCCCTGGTGTTCTTGTGGAAGCGATAAGTCTTCAGCTTTCGACGTCAGGATCTGCCAGACCTCTCCATTACTCATCGCTGGATCTGCAGCCCACACGAGCGCTGCGGTTCCTGCCACATGAGGCGACGCCATGGACGTGCCGCTCCAGCCGTCTTCATACAGGCTGCCCGGAACGGTGCTCAAAATGTTGACACCTGGCGCAATAAGGTCAACATCAGGACCTGTGCTTGAAAAATAGGCGCGATCATCGTTGATATCTGAGGCAGCTACTGCAATGACAGAATCATATTTTGCAGGATAGCCCACAGTATCGCCGGTGCCCGCATCATTCCCGGAATTCCCCGCAGAAGCGACAATCAGAATTCCATCGAGATAAGCATTTTTGCACGCCTGATCGAAAGCATATGAATACAAACTGCTGCCAAGGCTCATATTAATAATGGAAATATTGCCCTGATCGCGGACCCATTGAATCCCCGCAATAATGGCGGACGTAGAACCGCTGCCGTTATCACCCAGTACTTTAACCGCATATAGATTAACCGCAGGTGCAACGCCAACGACACCAATATCGTTGTCAAGGGCAGCTATGGTCCCTGCCACATGAGTGCCATGACCGTTACCGTCGTCATACAAATCATCGCTTCTCAGAGTCAGCCCTCTGAGATAAAATCTCTTGCCGCCGACAACATTGAGATCTTCATGATCCACATCGATCCCTGTGTTGAGGACTGCGACGCCTATGCCGGCGCCTTTATTGATGACCTCCTGTGGTGTCCCCCAAGTTGGGAAAAAATAGCTTTCATCACCGAAAATTCGGTCAATCCCCCACGGTGTTATCTGACCAAGGGCATGAACTTCAGCATCCGGTTCAATGTAATCAATCTTAGGATTTTTGCTCAGCGCTATGACTTGTTGTGGTGTCATTCGGGCAGCTATGACATCCACAAGGTTGAATTCCGCATAGATTTCGCCGCCAAAAGCTCTCACCATTGCCCGGTTTTGAGCTCTCTCTGACATATTGTGAAAACCAATGAGGACGTCAACTTTTTCGCTGGCACCCAAGCCCAAACTTATGCTCGAACCCAGCAGCATGATCAGAACTATAAGTAATGCTGTTACCTTACCTAACTTGCCATGTACAATTTTTCTCATTCATCTCATCTCTTTTCAGGAGGATCCAGTCGGCTAAAACTTCATGTTTGGAAGTCGCCGAGTTGTTCGCGACTCTGGTTGTGGTTTTCTAAACCACTACATTACTGATTAACTTTCCAGCATATTTATACTCTGTATTGGATTTGAATAACGTGAGACTCCGTCATAATACTGGTCTGCGAAGCAGGGTCCTTTGACGTCGCCTTGCCCAACTGAACAAATTGACCCTCTGAGGTTAGTTGAAACTTGATGTATGATACAAAGTTTCACAGTTACTAAAACACAAAAAACCTTTGCGGATGGAGTTTGATTAAGCGCACCATCGGCAAAGGTTTTATTATTGGGGTGGAACGCGACGTTTATAAACTTTAGCTTCAAACACCTGCTTTCTCATTTGATTTGATTAAATATCCGCGCACACTCGTGACTTCAGTCGTGGGTTAGCGGCGCCTTGTGTATAGTTATGAATTAAACTGAAAGCGTTCAAAATACTTTGTTGCAGCATGGACATATGTTATAATTGTATTGAGGTGGTGCGCAGTGTCAAAAGTAAAAAAAGGTCGAGGTTATGTCTACTCCATTCAGTATCATATTGTCTGGTGTGTCAAGTATAGACGA
>Ga0302240_1001152_pt1 | contig 22191 bp, 19 predicted proteins | sample AAG_UR_His_MG_FD_193538 | JGI IMG/M metagenome (GOLD analysis project Ga0302240, IMG submission 193538) | Enriched activated sludge microbial communities from anaerobic digester in WTTP, New Holstein, Wisconsin, United States - AAG_UR_His | ecosystem: Engineered > Bioreactor > Anaerobic >... | reverse complement strand
TATTGGCTCAAGCCTGCAGGCGTCAGCTTTTGGTGTGACGCCAACTTACATTGCCCTTTTGCTGGGGGTCAGCTGGTCCATGGGGATCACGCTGGCGCCGACTTCCCCGACGGTGATTACCTTATCCGGGTTGGCATCGCGTTCACCGGTTGAAGTCGGTCTAAAGTGGAATGGACTGTACGTGCTGATTTCGTCTTGTGTTCTAATTGTTTTCCTTACCGTGCTGAGAATGGCAGGGTGGCTGTAGTCTTGCTGCAGCGAGGTTTGGAGAATTGTGACCACAGACAGAAAAAGTCTTAGAGTATGATTGACGAGAAGAGGGGTGAAGGGCATGCTGGCTTTGAGAGGACATCATTTAGTGTGCCGGCTGGGATTTCGGGGGCTGGGTTACAGCGACGGGTTTGTCCAGCAAATGACGGAGATTGTCCATTTGATGCGGGCCTATCCTGAAATGAAGCTGAGGGTCATTGACGGGCCGGATGTCCTGTGTGACGCTTGCCCCCATCTTGTTGACGGACAGTGTCATACCGCGGGTAATAGTCATTCAGAAATCAGAATTCAGGCTATGGACCGCGCGGTGATTCAAATTCTGGAGCTTCAGGTTGGGCATGTTTATTCGGTTCAATCGATCAATGAGCGGATGAAAGTGCGCTTTGACAAGGCGTCTTTTGACCTGGTTTGTGCCGATTGTCGCTGGCGAGCACTGGGGTTTTGTGAGGCAGGGCTTGAGGGATTGTGATTGTATTTGGATGGGGTGTCTTAACCGGCGGAATTACTGGTAAGTCTGAGTTGAATAAGACCCACTGAGCTATGGCTGAAAATATCATCAGCGTAGCCCGGTGGGTCTTATTTTGTTTTAATGTTAAGTTCAGATCGATTTAAGTCAGATTTATTCTGGATATAAAACGTTAAATTCAACCCAATTACCAACTGCCAGTTCCAACCAGCAATTACTCCAATCATGTCCATTGATTTTCCAATTTGATTGTAGCGCATTCTCAATGGCCTTATTAAGTTCGACTAAAGTTACCCTATCATCCTGTTGATTAACTTTCCAATTTGCAGTGAATTCAACAACCGCTGGTTGATCACTCTCATCAAAAAGGATATTGAGTTCAAGTGGAATCGGAATCCAAAGCCCCTTTTCAAAATCCCATAACCAAAGAGTGGCGTCCGGATATAACTCATTCACGAATATTGATTTTAATTCTTCCGCGCTCACACTTTCAGGAGCTTCAAATGATGCGCTCGCGCTATATCCTTTGTCTTTAATATAGTTGAATGCGATCGAATAGTGACATAATCCATCCGCATATGCTGCAATATTGCTGTAGTTTGAAAAGGAATCAAATGTGGGTTCAACAAATGGAGGTGATGGCAATTCGCCTTGAATTCTGTTAGATCCTGATGGTGATAAACTATTAAACTCAACCCAGTTTCCCACTGCTAGTTCAAGCCAGCAAGCGCTTGAGTCATTGCCATTTTCCACTTTGTTTGATATTAATGCATCAGCAATTGCAGTGTTGATGTCCAAGAGTGTTACTCTGTCAATGTGTGAATTATCTTGCCAATTTGCTGCGAATTCTATTGTGGAAGGAAGTTCATTTTCATCAAGCTGAATCTTCAGTTCTAGAGGAATTGGGATCCATAACGCCTTGGTGAAATCCCAGAGCCAAAGTGTGGCGTCTCGGTACATTGGGTTGACGTAAATGTTTTCAATCTCCTCAGTAGTCATTCCAAATGGAGCTTCGAATACGGCACTTGCATTATAGCCTTTGCTTTTAACATAGTTAAATGATATTGAATAGTTGCTTAAGCCATTTTCATATGTATCTTTATTACTGTAGTTTGTGTAGGGTAGGCTTTGCTGATCAGGCTTTTCAGCCAATGAGACAAAACATGTCGTAAGTAACAATAGGATCAAAGTAAGCAGTATCAGCGCTTTTTTCACAATTACCCTCCTTTATCAATTGCTGAAGATGACAAAAACCGACCAGATATTGGTCGGTTTCGCTATTGGCTCTATAGAAGATAAGCGCCCGTATAGTTTCTTCTATTTCACTGCCACCACTTCATAGTTACCCCAAACGAACAGAAATATGCTGTGAAGGATTGGCTTGTGTGATTTTACCGTTCAAATCTTGAGTTGCTTTTGGTTCAATTGATTGAATTTCAAATTGCTTCAAGTTCCTTATAAGGTCTTTCCAAATGCTGCTGCATGATGTCAGATGCTTTTGCGGAATCTTTGGCTTTTACTGCTTCGTAAATGTTTTGGTGATATTTAAGTGTATCTTCGCGCTTTTCAATTGGCATGGCTTTGATGATTTGCTCAAGTTGCGAATGGATCATAATCTTCAGAGTTTCCATTAACTTGTAACATAGATCGTTTTTTGCACATTCAACGATTTGCATATGAAATTGATAGTCTAAATCTGCAAAAAGAGTGTAATCTGAACTTATTTGATTTTTAGTTTCAATTACGATGCCATGCAGCTTTTCGAGGTCTTCTGGTGTAGCTCTTTCAGCTGCTCTAGCTACCATCTCTATTTGGATTGCGCGTCTTAGCTCAAACAAACTTTTACTGCTAGTTTTTTCAAATGCCATTATATACAGAAGAGGAAAATATGTCTTGTTTTCATTTGGATTATTGACAATGATGCCTTTCCTTGGTGTCACTGTTATAATTCCAAGAAACTCCATAACTCTAAGTGCTTCTCTAAAAGTTGGGCGACTCACATTGAACATTTTGATTAGTTCTTGTTCATTATATAGTTTGTCACCATATTCAATCTGACCCGTTTGAATAAGTTCAATGAAAGATTCAACAATCATGAAGTATATTTTTTTGCGTTTTACCGTATCTATGAACATATTATCCATAAGATCACCTCAACATATAAGTATATAGGAAGGATGCAATAAAATCAATTAATTGAATGAGTTAACTAAATGCTTGACAAATTCTTAAAATATTCTTATTATTTAGTTAACTAATATATATAAATAAACCAATTGCAACGAAGAACAAAGTAATTTTAATGAATAAGCAAACGGAAATGATTGATGCTTCAATTAAGTATACAAGGAGTGATGACTGTGGAAAAAATCTATGATGTCATTATTGTTGGCTCCGGCGTTGTTGGCAGTGCTGTCGCAAGGGAGCTATCGCGTTACAAACTCAATATTGCTGTATTGGAAAAAGAGCTGGATGTATGTTCAGAAACCAGCGGACGAAATTCAGGAGTACTTCACGCTGGTTTCAACAACCGAACGGGCAGCCTGATGGCTAAGTATTGTGTAGAAGGCTGTCTTGGATTTGATCAAGTTGCGAAAGAGCTCAACATCCCATTTAAGAGAACTGGAAAAATGGTCGTTGGATTCAATGAGGAAGATTTGGCAAAGCTTAAATCGCTAAAGGAACAAGGAGACAAAAATGGCGTACCAGGTCTGGAGATTGTAGGGAAAGATCAGATTAAATCACTTGCACCGCATATTGGTGGTGAATTTGCTTTATATTCACCCATGACAGGGATATTAAATCCCTTTATTTACACTATAGCTTTGGCAGAAAACGCTCATAAAAATGGGGCGGAATTTTTCCTGGATCATGAAGTCACTTCAATCCATAGATCAGAGAATCTTTATTGGGTCAATACAAAAAAACAACAATTCAGAACAAAGTGGGTAATAAACTGCGCCGGCTTAAATTCTGACAAAATTGCTAAGATGTTTGGGATTGATGATTATACGATCTATCCTTGCCGTGGAGAGTACTTTATCCTTGATCAGAAAGCTGGTCAATATCTGGAGATGCCTGCTTATCCAGTTCCAAATATTAAAGTAGGCGGATTAGGTATTCATATAACACCATCCATTGATGGAAATATCTTAGTTGGGCCAAGTACAGAATACATAGACGAAAAGGACAATTACGCGTCAACGCAAAAAATCATGGATCTATTAATTCAAGATGGCGGAAAAATATTCCCTTATTTGAAAAGAGAATATTTTATTCGAAACTTCACCGGAATCCGTCCCAAACTTGTAGGAGAGAACGAAGGCGGTTATGCTGATTTTGTTATTGAAAAGCGTAAATCGATACCAAATTCAATTCATTTAGTTGGGATTGAATCTCCAGGACTCACAAGCGCTATCCCGCTTGCAAGGCGGGTTGTAGAATTGATAGCTCAAGATCAATCACTTACAGAAAATAAGAACTTTGATCCTGATCAAAAGGGGATAATGAATTTTAAAGAACAAACGACTGAAATGAAACGAACGTTAATCGAAAAAGATGCAAATTACGGTGAAATAATATGCCGATGTGAGACTATTACCAAAGCTGAAATACTCGAAGCCATACACAATCCTCTTGGTGTAGACACTGTAGTTGGTATCAAAAATAGGACTAGAGCTATGATGGGTCGTTGTCAGGGGGGGTACTGCCAGACTAGAATATCTGAACTTATATTGGAAGAGAAAATGAAGTCCGAATCAGAGATCCTTTACTCTCGCAACGGATCTAATATGTTTGTCGGGAAGGTGAGAAGTCTATGACAGTCAGCAAAAGAGAGGTCATCATAATTGGCGGCGGACCTGCTGGACTCGCTGCCGCTGTAAAATTGAAGCAGCTGGGCATTCATGATCTGCTAATAATTGAAAGAGAAAAGGAACTTGGTGGTATTCTAAGACAGTGTATCCATGACGGCTTTGGACTTACCAGATTCAAAGAAGCTTTAAGTGGTCCAGAATACGCACAGAGATTTAAGGAAGAGGTATTGAAGCTGGGGATAGACTATATCACAGACACTACTGTTATTGAAATCAGCGCAGACAAACAGATTATTGCCGCTTCAAAGGAAGGATTAAAAACCTATCAGTCAAAAGCGATCATTCTGACGATGGGCTGCAGGGAGAGAACACACGGAGCAATCAGCATTCCTGGCGCTAGACCGGCAGGCGTCTACACCGCTGGCGTCGCTCAAGCGTATATGAATCTCAAGAATATTGCCATAGGCAAAAAAGTAGTGATTCTTGGATCAGGAGATATAGGTCTAATTATGGCTAGACGAATGACGCTTGAGGGTGCCAAAGTTGAAGCAGTCTTTGAACTTCAACCTTATCCAAGCGGTCTTCCTAGAAATATTGAACAATGCTTGAATGATTATAGTATTCCGCTATTTTTGAGTCATACAGTCACAAATATAAAAGGAACATCCAGACTTGAGGGTATAACTGTAAGCCAAGTAGATGAGAGATTCAAACCAATTCCAGGGACGGAAAAAGACTACGAATGTGATACATTAATTCTATCTGTCGGTCTGATACCAGAAAACGAGTTATCTCTGCTTGCAGGTGTAGAATTGGATGAACGAACAAAAGGTCCTAAAGTGGATGAGAACTTTCAAACGAGTGTTAAAGGAATTTTTGCTGCGGGCAATGTGCTTCATGTTCATGACCTTGTGGATTATGTCTCGCTTGAGGCAGAAAATCTTGCTCAAAATGTTGCAATCTATTTAAATAATGGTGAACTTGATCACTGCTCCATAAATATTGAAACGGATTTGAATTTTGGATATACTGTTCCGCAGCATATCAGTGCTAAAAAAGATTTTAAAGTCTCTATGAGAGTGAAAAAGCCATATAGAAATTGCAGAATTGATATTTTGCAGTCCGGCCACATTATCAAGTCAATCAAAATGAGAAAAGCCATCCCGGCTGAAATGATACAGATCCCGGTCAAATGGCATGAACTCAAAAATTTTGAAACACTTAAGGTGGTGGTTGTGAATGATTAAAGAATTTACCTGCATCATATGCCCAAATGGTTGTGATATTGAAGCTGATATTGAGAACGGTCGTGTGCTCTTCACTGAAGGTGAGAAATGCAAACGTGGTATAACTTACATTGAACAAGAACTAATTAACCCGCAACGCAATATTGCTACCTCAATAGAGGTTATGGGAGGCCATTTGCCACTTGCTAGCGTTAGACTTACTGCACCTATACCAAAAGATAGAATTTTCGATGTAATGGAAGAAATAAAAAAAATAAAGATTGAAGCGCCTGTATCAATTGGACAGATAATAATCTGTGATGTTCTGAGTTTGAATAGCGATGTCATAGCAACAAAAGAAGTGAATAAAGCAGAGAACTTTACAGTACAATAAAAAAGGGGGCACTGGTATATGGAATTCAATCCTTGGTTGTTGTTTAGTGATTTCAGCATTATGGCAGCACTATTGGTTGTAGGCGTTATTCTACGAGCCAAAGTGAAGATTTTTCAAAAGTTTTTGATACCTGCATCGCTGATAGGCGGCTTTATTGGATTAGTACTTGGACCAAATGGTTATAATTACATTCCTCTTTCTAACAATCTAGGTACATATGCCGGAATTCTCATAGTTTTAGTGTTCGCAGCCATGCCTATTGGAGACAAACCGACAAAACAGCAATTATCAGGTCCGGCATTAGGTGGCATGTTTCTGAATGTAACAGGTATAGCAGTTTTACAGTATGGCGTCGGAATGGCGTTGTCACTATATGTTCTGAATAAGATTTGGGATCTTCATCCTGGGTTTGGCCTCATGCTGGCAACGGGTTTCTATGGTGGTCATGGTACAGCGGCAGCGGTTGGATCCGTGTATAAGGACCTTGGTTGGAATGATGCCCTTGGGCTCGGGATGACCTCTGCGACGGTAGGTATTATTGGAGGCATCATTTTTGGAATCATTATCATAAACTGGGGTACACGAAAAGGTTACACGAAATACGTTGGTTCGCCTAAGGATCTTCCATCAGATCTTAGAACAGGATTGATCGCACCGGACAATCAAAAATCGGCAGGCAAAATAACTGTTTCAAGTATTAGCATTGACCCAATGGCGTTCCACCTCGCATTGATTCTACTGGCCTCATTAGGTGGGTATTTCTTATCAAAATACATATCTAAATTATTGCCACAACTTGTAATTCCTGCCTTTTGCTTAAGTCTGATTTTTGGATTTATCATTCAATTCATTGCTTCTAAAACGGGTGCAGCGAAATATATTGACAGATACTCGATTTCTAGAATTAGTGGTGTTTCCACGGATTTTCTAATTGTCGCTGGGGTTGCTTCGGTTAAAATTTCATTAGTTGTTCAATATCTGCTTCCGCTTGTAATTTTGTTTGGTGTAGGATTTATAATCAACTGGATTTGGTTTATCTGGGTCGGTGGATATTCATCAGAATCAGATTGGTTTGAACGCAATATGATGGTCTTTGGCCACGCAACAGGTGTTGTTGCGACTGGTGTTTTACTTCAAAGAGTTGTAGACCCTGAACTTAGATCTCGGGGTGTTGAAGATTCTGGTATTGCAGATATTTTTAACAGGCCAATAATTATTGCTCTACAGGTTATACCGCCATTATTAATTGCTAATGGCGGTGCATGGCCGCACATTGTTACCTGGACCTGTATGGCTGGTGTGGTATTAATGCTCGTTATTGCCAAGAAACTTCGCTGGTGGAGTCCTGGCGGAGAGCTGAAACGCTACAGGAATACTGATGGGACAAAGATCGAACTGGGAAGTCAGGAAGCTTAGAAGGAATCGTTTGTTTATTTAGATAGTCGTACATTGTCATGACAACTCAAAATGAATTATTGAGCTCATCTCTTAATTGAGGTGAGCTTATTTTTAAATGCAAGAACCCCTTGATCTGCCGGAGGCTCTCAGGTGTTTTAGCTTTGAATATTTAATTCAGAAGATATACGGGAGAAAAAGAACGATATTGGAAGCGGTTTAAGGAAATTTTGCGAGAAAAAAGGTATCGAAATTCTTGAAGCGACCGCTTGCTCTGAGCATTTTCATATGGAAATTGAAATGCCGCCAAAGTACAAAGGGTGAACAAGTTAATAAATACAAAAAATTGACTGCTTTAGCAGCAACCCAATAAATTATTAGATATTTTAAATGATTCATGAAAAAGCTTTGGCATAAATATGGTCATGGCTTTTTTTGTGGGGAATCAAAGTTTGAACGATGGATTTTAAAAGAGACGTGACTTCCATAAATTTTGATATAATGGTGGGGAGTGGAATGGGAACCATCGGCAGAGGGAATCTTTAATGTTCTCAGTTGTGGGCGCCCCAACAAATTGAAGTTTTAGTGTTGTAAAGTCAATAATAAAATCATCACATGATTACTTTTCTTAAAAATTTGACGCACTGAAGGAGGCAATCATGGGCCATCTCACTGCAAAAAACGGGTATGAAAATCTTGTGGCACGGTTAAATAAATTTCCACAGGGGGCACCACCTTCAGAAACATTGTTCAAAATTTTAGGCATTTTGCTGAATGAAAGGGAAGCGGAACTGATCTCAAAGCTGCCCATTCGAGCGTTTACAGCTGAAACTGCAGCTAAGCGCTGGGAAATGCCTGTCCAGGAAGCGACGGATATCCTGGACAGCCTGGCCAGACGGGCTCTGCTGGTGGACATCCTCAAGGGGGAGACCACCCATTATATCTTGCCGCCGCCTATGGCCGGCTTTATTGAGTTTTCCATGATGCGGATTCGGGAGGACATTGACCAGCACAGCCTTGGGCAACTGCTTCACCAATATATGAACGTTGAAGAGGAGTTTATCAGAGCGCTGTTCTTTGAGACCGACACAAAAATTGTCCGGGCCTTTGTCAACGAACCTGCGCTGTCTCAGCCGGAGATGCTGGAAATTATGGATTATGAGCGCGCCACTGAGGTCATTAAAGGCGCGGAACATATTGGAGTGGGTGTCTGCTATTGCCGTCACAAGATGGCCCACGTGGGGAAGCAGTGCGACGCACCTATGGAGATCTGTATGACGTTCGGCAACGTGGCGGATTCGCTGATTCGATCAGGTTATGCGAAGCGCATTGCGGCGGAGGAATGTCTGGCGCTGCTGAACCAGGCTTATGCCCACAATCTGGTTCAGGTCGGTGAAAATGTTCAAAATGAGGTGTCGTTTATTTGCAACTGCTGCGGGTGTTGCTGTGAAGCACTGCTGGCGGCAAAGAAGTTCGGCACAACACTGACTATTGCCACCACAAGTTATCTGCCGCAAATCAGCCATGAGAGCTGTACGCGCTGTGGAAAATGTGTTATGGTGTGCCCGGTTGACGCGCTGGAATGGGAGCAGGAGAAGAGTCCGGCGCTCATGCGTTTAAAAGAAGAGATGTGTCTGGGATGCGGCATTTGTGTGCGAAATTGTCATTTTGGGGCCCTGGAGCTCGCAAGGCGTGAACGCAGAGTGATGACGCCGGTGAATACGGTGCACCGGGTAGTACTTGCGGCAATTGACAAAGGCATGCTGCCAAATATGATTTTTGACAATGATGCTTTAGCCTCTCACCGTGTTTTGGCTTCGATCCTTTCAGCTATTCTAACCATGCCGCCTGCTAAACAACTGCTGGCCAATGAACAGATCCGGTCTAAGTATTTGGCGAAGTTGATAGGACGCTGAGTGTGGTTGCTGTTTGGGGGCGGGGAGTGGGGACTGGGAACCATCGGCAGAAAAAATCAAGCCAAACCTAGCGAGGAGATCAGTTTATGAACGAATTGGAGTTCATTAAAGCGCACGCGTCTTGTTATATTTATGATGAGAGACTTATCAGAGCCCAGTGCCGCAAATTGAAAGCATCACTGCCTGCTTTTGACTTTCTTTATTCCATAAAGACCAATCCTTTTCCCGCGGTTATTGAGCGCATCAGGCAAGAGGGCTTCGGTGCCGACGCAGCATCCGCACAAGAGGTCGAGTTATCTATTCAAAACGGGATGTCGCCGGAAAACATCTATTATTCATCTCCGGGAAAAACTGAATCAGATCTGGCACAGTGCTTTGAAAAATGCGTGCTGATTGCTGACAGTCTGTCTGAGATTGCCAAAATTGATGAGGAAGCAAGGCAAAGGCAGCAAGTGGTGAAAATTGGGATTCGTATCAATCCGGACTTTTCGATGGACAGCGATTCAGGGGTGCCAAGCAAATTTGGGATTGATATTGAGCAGGTCGAGGCGCTGGAACTCATGCTGGGGGCGTGCAGCAGCGTTAAGGTTTCTGGAATTCATATTCATATCAAATCGCAGGTCTTGGATTTTGAAAAACTTGGACGCTATTATCTGAAATGCTTTGAAATTGCGAAGAGGATCAGCAAGCTGCCCAATTCGTCTGTTGAATATATAAATTTTGGGAGTGGGATTAGGGCGGTCTATGATGCTTTTCAAGATGCGCCTGTGGATCTCGTTGAGTTATCGAAAATGCTGGACGGCATGATCCTCGAAAATCAAAACACGCTGGGCGCCAGACTGTTCATCGAGACCGGCCGTTTCGTGACCTGCAATGCAGGAACGTTTTACACCAGAATTTTGGACATTAAGCATTCCAATGGGAAGAAGTATTTGATTGTGCAGCATGGCATGAATGGCTTTCTGCGGCCGGCCATAGCAAATCTCCTGCAGAAGAACGCCGGCGACGCAGATCTTCCGGGTCAAGAACCGCTCTATACTTCCAACCACGCGTTTACCTTTGAAGTGTTGAATAATGCGGCTTCGAAGGAGGTTGTCACCATAGTTGGAAACCTTTGTACAGCCCTTGATGTCCTCGGAGAAAACGTTGAAGTGACAGTGGCTGAGATTGGGGATCTAATCGCTGTCAGCAATGCAGGAAGCTACGCGTATTCGCTTTCTCCGCTTATGTTTTCAAGTCATGGTTTGCCCTCACAGTTTATTAGGCGCGCTGACGGACAAATCGAGTAAGATAAATCACTTGTTTCAAAATTTGGAGGGGAATGTTTATGACGGTTGAAACTATGTGGGCTGAATATCTAAAGAACTGCGGTGAGTCGTTAAAGGAATCTGGCAAGACTTATGAAGCGTGGCATTTCTGCAACAATGAGTTCGATGCAAATGAACTTGCTGATTTAACGATACGAGGCATTAAAAGAGCCACAGCGAGCTTGAAAAAGTCCTATGAGCTGGATCATGAGCCGCTGTCTAAAGAAAAGGATTTAAATATTGTCACCTATTTCGACGGGATCGCAGCCTGTATTATTGAAGTGACAAATGTAAAAGTGGTTCCTTTTAATGAAATCACGGATGAAGATGCTAAAGTTGAAGGGGAAGGAGATGGTTCTCTCGATTATTGGAGAGAAGGTCATATCAAATTTTTCAGTGAAGAGGCAGAAGCCAATAATTATGAATTCAGAGAAACTGACTTGGTTGTGTTTATGACATTTAAGGTTGTTTATTCTTAAAAACCGACAAACAGCGCCTTGGAACGCTCTGAAAAAAGCATATAATTATAAAATGAAATTATACATTAACACAGCAATATGATAGTTTAGTTCCGAGTCCCAACAACACTCTGCGATCTGCCGCAGCATTTGATGTAGGCATTTGCCTCTGGTATGTACTGTTCCCGGACTTATGTACAGCCTCTATGAAAATACTGCTGCTCTGAAGAAGGTTGCTGTCGATGGCTAATGAACTCTATATGCCCGCCAAAGATGTTGACTGAACTGTAATTAATTCAAGAATAGACTGAAGATCTTGAGGGTGGGGACTGGGAACCATCGGCAAAAGAAAGCTTTGTACTTGCTTTTAGATTTAAAATCATCACAAACAAATGCATCCAGAATGTTCCGGAAATTCGCGTCCTATAATTCAAATATTTGACCCGCTGAGTTTGGCTGTGCTGATCTGTTGACTCAGTGGGTCATTGTCTTTTGATAATAATTTAATTTAGTTGAGTATTATGTAAACTCTTGGGTATAAACTAACTTAAATGGATTGCTTTGGTACGATGGTTTTAAGTTGGTCGCTTTTTGTCATGGTGAAGCAAACTGTTTGACCGGCCAGAACTGGGTCGGTTTTATTTTTCTCATAGGGTTTACCAACTGCCTATACCTATTAGAAATACGGTTAAGATAAATTGTAATTTTTGTAGTTCAAATGGCAGTCAAAACTGAACGAGACCGCGACATCACAATTATACGAGGAGGAAGAAAATTGGAACATATGCTACCGGCACTGCCTTATAGTATGGACGCATTGGCACCAACTGTATCTAAAGAAACCCTGGAATACCATTACGGGAAACATCATCAGGCCTATGTCACTAACTTAAACAAACTTATTGTCGGCACCGAATTTGAATCTATGTCTTTAGAAGATATTATTCTAAAGTCCAGTGGTGGCATCTTCAATAATGCAGCCCAAGTATTCAATCATACTTTTTATTGGAACTGCCTGTCGCCAAATGGGGGGCAGGAGCCACAGGGAAAACTTGCCGAGGCAATAAAAGCATCTTTTGGATCTTTTGCTGATTTCAAAGAGAAATTTACCCAAACTGCTGTCGGAACCTTTGGATCCGGATGGGCTTGGCTTGTAAAAGATCAAAATGGCAAGCTGGAAATCGTGAGTACAAGTAATGCAGGGAATCCAATCACGACTGGGAAGAAACCGCTATTGACCTGTGATGTTTGGGAGCATGCCTATTACATTGATTATCGGAATGCACGACCAACTTATGTTGAAAAGTTCTGGAACCTTGTAAACTGGGATTTCGTTGCTGAGAATTTATAGAGGCAGACTTAGCTGAATTTAAAATTGCTCTTGCTTCGGTAGGGGCAATTTTAATTTTATGAGCGTCGGTCAAAATACAAGTCAAGGATCCTGCAAAGAACCTGCAGGGATCCTACAATGATCTCACAATGATCTTACAAGGAGGGGAATAGATGCATTATAACTTGTTGATAGGCGGAGCAGCCGGTCAAGGGATAGATACCATGGCCGCAATACTGGGAAAGTTACTTAAAAAAGAAGGGTATGCAGTGCTTACCACGCCGGATTTCATGTCGCGGATTCGCGGCGGCCATAATTTTATTTTAATACGTTTTGGTGACGGTCCGGTGTATTCACACAGCATGGCAATCGACGGCATGATTGCATTTGATGATGAGACAGTCGATCTGCATATCGATGCGTTAAAGCCGGACGGGTTTATCCTCTGTGATGAAAAGCTGGAAACGGTTGATAAGCGTGCGATTAAAATCCGTATGACAGAAATGGCCAAAGAACTTGGAAATCCAAGGGTTTCTGGCAGTATTGCCACAGGAGTTCTTTTGAAGCTGTTCGGATTATCTCTGGACGGCATTAAAGAAATTTTGGAACAAGAGCTCAAAGCGGCGCTGATCGAGGTTAACATGAAAGCCTATGACCTGGGATTTACGCAGGTTGAAGCGCGTTATGAAAAGCTGGCGGCTGACTTCTCAGATTATATGATCATCAGCGGCAACAAGGCTTTGGCACTGGGGGCGCTTGCGGCAGGGCTTAGATTTTACTCCGCTTATCCAATGTCTCCTTCCACGGGGATCATGGAGTTTCTGGCTTCAAAAAGCAAAGAACTTGACGTGGTCGTCGAGCAGGCAGAGGATGAAATCGCTGCCATCAATATGGTGCTTGGCGCTTCTTTTGCCGGAGCCAGAGCAATGACGGGCACCTCAGGCGGCGGGTTTTCACTTATGGTTGAAGCTATTGGCCTGAGCGGGATAGCTGAAATACCTGTTGTTATTGTCAATGCACAGCGACCGGGACCGGCGACAGGGCTGCCTACCAGAACTGAGCAAAGCGACCTGCGCTTTGCCATTCATGCCTCTCAGGGAGAATTTCCGAGAAAAGTCATTGCCCTGCGTCACCAGGAAGATGCCTACAGGCAAACGCTGCGGGCTTTTCAGACGGCTGAAAAGTACCAGATCCCGGTGATCATTTTAAGTGACCAGTATTTAGCCGATGGTTCCGCAACCATCAAACCATTTTCACTGCCGGATGAGCACTCAGACGATGATCCTGAAACTATGCTGCCCGCTGACTACAAGCGATATCAATTGACTGAGGACGGCATTTCACCTCGATTGATCCCTGGACTGACAGTTCATCTGGTTAATGTGGACAGTGACGAGCATGATGAACAGGGATTAATCACTGAATCCGCTGAAGTGAGAAAAAACATGGTGGACAAAAGAATGCGCAAGCTCGAAGGAATCCTAAGTGAGCTTGAAGAGCCTGAGTTTATTGGTTCAAAAAAAGCGGAAGTGCTTCTATTGGGCTGGGGCTCCACCTGGGGTCCGATCAAGGAAGCGGTAGAACTTCTGAATCAGGAAACGCCTGATAAATATTGTGCTTTGGTTTTCGGAGATGTAGATCCGCTTCCGGATAAGGTGCTGAAGGATCAAGCGCAACGGGTGAGTTCAATAATCAATATTGAACAGAACGCAACCGGTCAGTTGGCCGGATTGATTCGGGAAAAAACCGGCATTGTCTGCTCACAAAGCATTTTAAAATATGATGGCAGACAAATCGCAGGGGAAGAGATCGCATTACGCATCAGGGGGGTGAAAGCATGACCAAAAATGAATTTTGCACAAGAGAAACCGCCTGGTGCCCAGGCTGCGGTAATTTCAGCATCCTGGCCTGTCTGAAGAAGACGCTTGAAAAGCTCGAACTGGAGCCACATAAGGTTCTGATGGTCGCCGGCATAGGTCAGGCTGCCAAAACGCCGCAGTATATTTGCGCCAATGCTTATTGTGGTCTGCACGGCAGGGCTCTGCCTCCGGCGGTGGCTGCAAAGATTGTCAATGAAGAACTTACAGTCATTCTAGATACAGGTGATGGTGACTCTTACGGTGAAGGTGGAAATCACTTCATTCATAATATTCGGCGCAATGTCGATGTCAGTCATTTCGTTCATGACAACCAGATCTACGGGCTGACCAAAGGTCAGGCTTCGCCAACAACGGAGATGGGTCATGTCACCGCAGTTCAGGCAGACGGTAATATCAATATGCCTTTTAATCCAATGCTGATGGCACTGGCGGCGGGGGCCGGATTTGTCGCTCGTGGTTTTACAGGCGACCAGGAACAGCTGATGGCACTTATGGAGAAAGCGATCCGTTATAAAGGCTATGCTCTTATCGATATTCTCCAGCCTTGTGTCAGTTTCAATAAAATCAACACCTTTGACTGGTACAAGCAGAGAGTCAAACCAATCAGCGAGGCCCATGATCCAACCGATTTTGGTGCTGCCATAAATCTGGCCCGAACATTTGGCGATGAGATCCCAACCGGGATCCTGTACGAGGTTGAAAAACCAGTCTATCACGAGCGGCATCCGGTACTGCAAGATCGCAAGCCACTGATCTCCAAGAAAACGGATCGAGAGAAGCTGGAACAAATCATTAAATCATTCATTTGAAACTTTTAGACGTATCACTATTACAGTCCGCGTCCCCAACCCTGAGTTGGTGACGCGGACTGTAATAGGTTTGCAACACAAGAATAGCCTTCTATGATAATTTGACCGATCATAGAAGGCTATTTTTCACGTTTATTTATCAGAATATTCTGTTTATAGCTTACCACTTTCATAACTTAGTGTAAAGAAATGAGGAAAATGGTTGAAAGATCTTAAAATTCCCACCAACTATCTTATTCGTTCTGCTGCAGCGTTTGAAGATATCTCTGGCGCGTACTATGACTGGAAAGTTGTAATTGAGATTGAAATCAGTTATTGCAGCGGTGAGGTTAGACTGATCAAAGTAGAAGAAGGCATTTGCCTTTGGTATGATACTATTCCTGGACTTATGTACAGCCTCTATGTAAATACTGGTGCTTCTGAAGAAGGGCTGCTGTCAATGGCTGACGAACTCTATATACCCGCCAAAGATGTTGAATGAGCTGTAAAAGCGCTTAGTGAATAGGATTCCTTTAATTTATTCAATTGATGAGTCTTGCAGTTCTTATCAGAACAGATATGAGGTTTTTATCACTTGGATAGGCCAAATATCTTGGATGCCATTCAGGCTTGAATTTATTCTTGTATTGATATAATCCTTCAAAAGAGTAAATTCTACTTCCATGCTGATATAAAACGGCGGCCAAAGCCTCCTCGTTCCTTGAAAATCTTGTTTTTCCAACATTAAACAGTGGTGCCATTCCAAAATTAAAGTATTTATAACCCTGATTTTTTGTCCAAAGGAATAAATTCAAAAACAAATAATCCATCAATCCATTTGGACCTTCAGGAATATAGCGCATCAAATCAACAGAGATTTCCTCCTGGCCTTTATAGGCGGGCATTAGACTTGCAAAAGCAATAATGGCTCCTGCTTGATTCTTTATCAGGGCTATAGGTGAACGTTTAAGATAAGCCTCGTCAAAAAAACCCAATGAAAAACGTTTTTCCTTGCGCTGGTCAAGCCACTGGTCAGAAACGGTTTTAAGTTCAGGAAGCTTTGCTTCAATGGCTTCATTCTTCAAGAGGATGTCAAAGGAGTAGCCTTCGCGTTCGATCCGGTTTCTGGCATTTCTTAATCCCTTGTAATGCGGAAGTGTTATATCAAAGGCTTCTAAGTTGAGATGGGCCTCTTCGCCAAGTTTGAAGAAATTAAAACTATACTCATGGAGTATTGGCATCATCTTTTCAGATATTTGATAAAAAACAGGCAAGTATCCGTAAGAATCGGAAAAAGTTTCGAATTCATTCAGAGCTGATGGCAGTAGGTGTTTATCGCTGACGGGATCACCAAGAATGATCAAATATTGTCTTGCGACCTGATAAGGGATCAGCACCTCGCCGTTACAGGCCCAAAATAATTTCTTATCCCGCATAAAGATCAGATGTGTATGCTCATTACCATTATGTTGTGATAGGTATTCATTTACCCTGTTTAATTCCATCTCCGAAGTTGGTGTTTCCGGAAAGATGGGTTTTTGAAGAAATTTATGCCATGCGCCATAGATCATCCAAGAGAGGATTAGAGCTGTCAATCCATTGACAAGAAAATCATTAGCTTTAAAATGCAGCATGCTGATACCACTGTGGCTATTAATAAATGAAAAACTTAATGGTTGTCCGGATAGGATGTAAAAGAAAGTTGCTGCAATGGTCAGTATTATGGAAAAACCAGTCTTTTCTGCGCTGAATGGCGCTGAGATCCTGAAAAAGACAGGTTTTGAGAGAAGCAGCAATACAAAGGTCACAAACATGTAGATGGCTTCTTCAAAATCCATGCCTTTAGTGAAAGTAAAAATGGCCCCCAATCCCAAAAATAATAGGATCGTGATCCATGAGCGTCTAATTTTTTTTAAAAGCTCATGTGAAATCAAGATTAAGACTAGGCCAATAAAAAGTGAAATACGATGCGAAATTTGAAGTATTGGAAGACTCAAAACATCCGACAAGAACTGTATTCTGTCCGGAATGCCTGGTGTGGAAGCAGAAATTATTAGTAAAATTCCACCTATTAAAACCATAAAGTAAAGCATTTTAACAGCAAGATCCCCTAATAATAGGCCGGGATTTCTATAGGATGGCATACTTTTGTCAATATCAGAAAAAAAAGAAAAATTTACAAGTCCTTTGCCAAACTTATGCAATACTAGTGAAAATTCAGATATTGACAGGATGGCACCCACTATGAGAGGGATCAGGTAGTAAAAAAATCTAAATAGGAGCAATGTCGCCAATGCTTCATCAGATGAAGCACCGTGGAGTTGAAGTCCTGACAGAAGCATCAAATCGAAAGAACCAATTCCGCCTGGGATCATACTCGCAATTCCAATGGCAGTCGCAAGACTAAAAATACCTATAGAATCCAAATAGGAAATTCCAGGATGGATATATGAGGCAACAGACCAAAGCACCAGAGCAGCCATAGCCCAATCCAACGCTGATACGGATGTTAACAAGATTCTCGTTGTCGTTTCATTGTGATCAGGGTGATGCGCAATATGAAACTTAGTTCGCGAGATTTTTACATCCGTAAACCAACAATAGATGGGAATGTATAATATAAACGCCGCGATCAGAAAGATCATCCACAAGTGCTGATTGATCATCTCTTGAATCCCGCCGAAGCTGGCTAAGTCTATCAGCATGAGAACACCTAGACCTGTAACCGTGGCAGGGATTATTAAAAGGTTTAGCTTAATTATGGATTCCTCTTTATCAGTGTCGTTACGGTAAAGCAGCATTCTGATCCCCGCGCCTCCAAGGCCTCCAAATCCTGCAACATTGTTAAAGGTATTGGCAATCCATGATACCTTCATGGTTCTAAGTATTGGAATGCTTATTTTTAAACGTCTTAAGGCATTGTAATCATATAAGAAAGTTAGCCAGATTGCGAACAAACCTATAAAACAGAATATTGAAAGCCGCAGAGGAGAAAATGTTCTCAATAAGTGCAATGTTGATCCTAAATCAAAGGTTTTGAGAAATTGACGGCTGTCAAAAAGTATGACAGCTATCAAAACTAACCCCAAAATTGCTTTGCCTATTTTTTTAAATGATTCAATATTTTTAAACTCAAAAACTTTGCCGGTTTTGTTCTTCATATGGAATCGCTCCCATGCAATAATTAATGAAATATGGTTTGATTATCTTGTTAAATTTATTCTTTAAAGAAGTGATAAGGTGTGGGCTTTTTTACGACTGGGCTTGATCTGAGACAAAAAACGGATCGACGTGGATTCTGACGTCAATTACTTTTTCCATAGACTTGAAGACGTTGCTGCGAGCTGAATCACATATAATATGTGCCGTTTTTAGAGTCAAATTCTCATCCACACAAATATCTAAGTCTACTCGATAAAACGGACCGCTTTGGATGACTCGGATATCATGGGCACTGACAACGCCGGGCGTACTAAGCACGGTCTCTTTGACAAGCGCGATTTTCGAGTTGTCGACCGATTTGTCCATAATTTGATGGGACGCATCCACCGTGATGTCATAGCCCATTTTCAAAATAAACAGCGCGACAATGCCGCCTGCAATAGGATCCATAATTGGGAATCCCATTATAGCGCCGCCAATGCCTATGAATGTCGCGATGGAGGAAAAAGCATCTGAACGATGATCGTGAGCGTTAGCTATGGTTGAAGGGCTATTTATTTCAACACCGACTTTGTATGTAATCCTGTACATCAGTTCTTTAACCGCTATTGATAATATTGCGGCATAAAGGGCAATCATACCGGGCGATTCAATGGATCCTGCCCTGATGGATAAAATTGCCGTCTTTAAAATTTGAAATCCTGCAGCGATCAGCAACATTCCAACTACAGAAGCGGCAATGGCTTCAGCTTTTCCGTGACCATAGGGGTGATCCTCATCTGCTGGCTTTTTGGCGATTTTTAAACTAAAAAATACTACGGTTGAAGCAACAATATCCGATGCGGAATGAATTGAGTCAGCAATCATGGCACTGCTCCCGCCAATGATGCCAGCGGCGGCTTTGACAATGGTTAGTAAAATATTGCCAACGACGCCAAAGATTGCCCAGAATTCTGCTCTTTTAAAATCTTTGTTTTGCTTTTCGGTATCTATGGATAAATCACTTGAATCTGGTTGGATATAATTTTCGTTTCTATTCATTTAGAACACCCCCTGATCAATCGCAAAAACAAAATTACTTCATACTATTTCATTCATACCCAAAGTGCCTAATCCAATTGAAACATAGTGAAAATTTAAGCCTAAACCCATACTTTAAAGCGGAGTATGAGTTTGTCACAAGACGAGACTTCCATATTTTGATATACTGGTGGGGAGTGAAGAAGCGGAACCATCGGCAAAATACAGGCATTGAACTTGCAATTAAGATAACTCAAGGGGGAGAAACCATGGAACGAAAAATTCAGCAGCAGGTCACAGGCTTCAGAACACAAGATGGGGCTGGCGTCAGCCTGGTCAGAGTCTTAGGCGGTCAGACGGTACAGGTTTTCGATCCGATTTTAATGCTGGACTCCTTTGACAGTAAGAATCCTGAGGATTATATCGCCGGATTTCCCCTGCATCCACATCGTGGCATCGAGACCATCAGTTATGTGTATCACGGGAAAATGACCCATAGGGATAGTCTTGGGCATGAGGATACCATTGGGGATGGGGAAGTGCAGTGGATGACCGCGGGCTCCGGGATTTTGCATGAAGAAAAGCTGCCTGCATCGGAAAGGATGCTTGGCGTGCAGCTCTGGCTGAGCCTGCCGGCCAAGGACAAAATGGTGCCGCCGGCTTATCACAGCATAAAAAATGCTGAAATTGAAGAAATTGCGCTGGAAAATGGGAAGTTGAGGCTGCTCGCTGGGGAATACGAAGGGCGGAAAGGCTATTTGAGCAAATATCTGCCGCTGGACTATTATGACGTCCACCTGAACCCCAGTGGTGCTGTTGTCTTGAAGACAAATCTGGAGCGCTCAGTCATGGTGTTTACTTTATTGGGAGATGCCTACGTTGGGGGCGAGCTGGTGAAGGAGAAGACGGCAGTGAAGCTGACAGCCGGCGATCACGTTGAACTCAGGGCAACAGATAAAAACGCCCAAGTGTTGTTTGTCAGTTCGACGCGTCTTGAGGAGCCTGTGGTTTGGGGCGGGCCCATTGTCATGAACACGAGAGAAGAGCTGAATAAGGCGTTTGAGGATTTGAACAGAGGTACTTTTTTGCAGCATGAGATTGCTTACTAATCCTTTTCTCTGCAACGGTTCGGTGTTCAAATAAAAATCGAAGCAAAGGCGGTTATTTAGTCAAGGCTAAAAATAAAATGGCAAGGACCCCAAACTTTAAGTTTCTCTCATGTTTGAGGTCCTTGCCATTTTTTCTTTATGCTTAAATAGTGTCAAAGGCAGCACTTTATCAGCTGCAGCATTAGCTTTTCTGACGCGTGGACATGAGCAAAAGATTTGAATTTGAGGCTTGAGGTTTGAGGCTTTAGGCTTGGGGAGGGGAATTAGACTTTTACTTTATAAAAATTCAACTGAAATATAGCTTAAAGTCCCGTAGTCATAGCTGCGGTGCAATAGCTCTGGGGCGGCATTTTTCTGACCGCTGCCCATGGCGATAAAAAGAGGGACTATATGCTCATTTCTGGGGATTGCCCGTTTGGCGTGGGGCGCGAGGCTTTCGAAATGATATAGAGCTTCGAGGTCTTGCTTTTCAACTTTGTCTATGAGCCAGTCATCAAATTCAACCGCCCAAGGTTGAGTCTCTTTTGAATTCCAGTTGAGGGTCCCGAGATTGTGGACTGTGGATCCGCTTCCAATGATCATAATATCCTCTAGGCCTAATTCTTTGATCGCGTCGCCAATTTTGTACTGTTCCTCATAGGCGAGCTTGGGATTGATGGAAACCTGCACTACGGGTACATCAGCCTGCGGGTACATAAGTGCAAGAACATCCCAAGCGCCGTGGTCCAAGCCTCGTTCAGCATTCAGTCGTGAGGCTATCCCGTGGCTTTCAAGCTTGCTGCGCAGAAGCTCGGCGATTTTCGTCGAACCTTTTGCCGGGTAGCTGTATGAATAAAGCTCTTTTTGAAAGCCTCCAAAATCATAAATCATGTCATATTGATCATCCGTGGAGGATATTGAGAGTACGGGGCTTTCCCAATGGGCTGTAAATATAATAATAGCTTTTGGTGAATAACGTTTGCCAAGGGCTTTAAGAGATTCTGTGTAGTCGTTATTTAATAGAACCAGATTCGGACCGCCATGACAAACAAATATGGATGGCATCATAATATCACTTCCTCACTTTTCTAGATTTGAATTGTTTAATTATTTACTCACAATGTGGAGGTGTGCAAACAAGCTAATAATGCTGTTGCGGGTACGAAAGATCGGTATGTATTATATACCGACTTACTTTATGTAAGTACAATATATTAAGTGACTTACTTTTGTCAACTAAATATGATAAAGTAATTATAGGAGATGATCAGATTGACAAAAAACTCTGTATGCCCAAAGTTTGAGGCTGCTTTTAAAATACTGGGAAAAAGATGGACTGGACTTCTCATAAATGTCATGTTAAATGGTTCTAAAAGATTCAGTGATTTTGAGGAAGTCATCCCCAATCTCAGCGCGAAGATGCTCGCAGAAAGACTTAAGGAACTGGAGGAACACGGCATCATAACACGCAGTGTCTATCCTGAAACACCTGTTAGAATTGAATATGAGCTGACTGAAAAGGGAAAGGATCTTCAAAAGGTAATGAATGAAGTTCAGGAATGGGCTTCAAAATGGACCGAGGAGGTGTAAGTATGATCACGGATTTCCATCATAGCGTCACACTCCCCTCTGAGTTGGTGGTGGGTAAAAAGTACCCTGTGATCTTTGCCATGCAC
>Ga0302240_1001150_pt1 | contig 22230 bp, 19 predicted proteins | sample AAG_UR_His_MG_FD_193538 | JGI IMG/M metagenome (GOLD analysis project Ga0302240, IMG submission 193538) | Enriched activated sludge microbial communities from anaerobic digester in WTTP, New Holstein, Wisconsin, United States - AAG_UR_His | ecosystem: Engineered > Bioreactor > Anaerobic >... | reverse complement strand
GCATGAGACCCCTTTGAGCCTCCTTTGTACCCCCGTTGTACACGGCCTAATGGGAGCGTTAGGCTGGCTGGGGCGGGTGGGGCGGGTTTGGGCGCGGGCCTGAGCCGGAAGGGAGGGATGGACGACTCGCGGACGATGTAAAAGGACGTTTCAAGGCGGGAGTGAGAGGGCGCGAACGTTCGGCAAAGCCGGGACGAGGGGCCGGGTGTTGTCGCACGCCTTGGTTTTTGGACGGGATAGAGCCAAGGCTGGCGGGGACGTTTTCCCACCCGGGCGGAGGTTGTCGAAAGGTGGCTGCTTACGTTGCCCTCATCGTGGGCGGTGTATTCGCCCGGTTAGGGTGAAGTTTGTCGAAGATTTATCCCCAGGCTTTGCGCGTAGGGTGGGTGATTGACGGGATTGGTTCGAGAATCTGTCCCGGGGCTTTGATTGCGTGGATCAGGAGCCGGGGCGATTGAGGTCGTGGGTTGGGCGGGGGTTAAGCGCTTCGGAGAGGATGTTTTGCTGTGCGGTGAGGGCTTTGGGGCTCCTGCGCGTGAGCGCCTGATAAGACACGGCCCGGCCCGGCCCCTGATGGAAGTTTGGAGGCTCCTTCTTCCGCGGCAATCCCCAACGGTGGCGCGGGCGTTGCGTCAAGACGGTGGCAAGGCGGGCGATTCCGGCAACCTCGCGCCGGCCCGCCACGCCCGCAGGGTTGGCTGACTGCTTTGAATCAAGCGACGCTTTCCTCTCGGCCCCTTGAACCTGAAAAGCGGCGTTGGGTTTGGAAACATCTCGTTTCCCTCGTCTGCGGAAACTCTGGCGACGATAACAAATGACCCTGCACGTTTGCGGGTGGCCCAGCGGGTTTGCTATGGCGGATTCGGCATTTGTGGCATAGCTTTCGCTTAGAGAAGCTGCCTGAGGCGGCGCCCGGACTCGCATCGCTAAAGACTGAGACGTAACGCATTATGAACAAGACTGAACTCTTTGTTTGCCTTTTGGCTGTCGGCCTGATTGCCTGCGATCTCCTCGTGCGGCTGCGCACGCATCGCCATCGCAAAGACAGATTCATCGAGAGCCTCTTCGACACGCTCCTGCAACCCGCTCTCCTTCCGCAATCTTCCACAAAATCACCCGTTCCCAAACCCGCCAACCTGCCCACCCCGGAATCTCTTGCCGAAAACCTCCTCCGTCACTTCCAGCAATCCGCGGTCTCCCGCCTGGTGTTGCGCATCCTGGCGCTCCAGCAAGGAGGCGCCGTTGAGGCCGGGCTCCTTGCTGAGGTAAATCAGCATCTCGTCCAAACCGGCAAACGCGCGCTGCCCCCTGCGGTGGTGCGCCGGGTCGTAATGATCCTTATGGGGGCCGATCTGGTCGCCTTGAACCAGGGCCGGTTGGAAATCACCAACGCTGGCCGCCAACTCAACACCTTGCTGGAAGCCCGTTCCCTCACCGAGCAGACGCATCCCAGCTTCGGTTAACCCCGCGAGGCGGGGAAATTCCGCGCCGCCAGGGGAGTGCCGGATTTATCAATCATCGGCCCCTGCTGGAGTGTGCGATTATCCGGCTCGGCGTATCGGTTCGGGGGCAATTCGGCAAAGGATGGGCGGAGCTTGGAAAAGGTGTGGAAGAACCACGAGGCAGGCAGTTGCGCGGCTCAGGACGGGCGGAGACGGCGGGGCCAGGCTGACGTGGGCGGGGAACCGAGTTTCGAGCCGGAAGCCCGCAGCACCTTGGATTTGCGAGTGTTGGGGTGTTTGAAGCTGCGCTATTCCTGTGGGGGATGCCGGTTTCAAGAGCCGGGTGAGGTTTTGGCAAGGTGCATTTTTATGGTTTATTCGCGTGACAGCCGCTGGGGGGCGGCGGTATGGTAGGTCCTTGGCTGACCCTATCGTCTAGCGGTTAGGACACCGCCCTTTCACGGCGGCGGCACGGGTTCGAGTCCCGTTAGGGTCGCCAACTATATCTTCCGTAATTTCAGACACTTACAGAGGTTTTCCACTTTGTTGTTGACCATTCGACACAAATTCGACACAATGACACCATGAAAACACCGACTGAGTTTCCGAAGCAGAAGCCGACAGCGTTTCCCTTCAAGGTGATCCGGGGCAACGCCAGCGCGACGATGTACAACTTCACCGACTGCAAGGGCAGTGAGACATTCAAACTGCCCTATCAGGATGCCGGGGTGAGGAAATTCCATCGCTTCAAGGACTACGCCAGCGCCCGCGCCAAGGGCAACGAGATGCTTGAACAACTGGAGCGTGGCGACGTGGACGCCCTGACGATCAAGAACATGGACAAGTTGATCTACACGACAGCGCAGACCATCCTCCGGCCTGCCGGGCTCCGGCTGGACGTGGCGGCGCAGATGGTCGTGGATTGCCTCGAAGCTCTGAAGGGCTGCTCTATCTCGCCAGCGGAAGCCTGTAGGAAACACGCGAAGCGTCACCCGGCCAATATTCCTGACAAGGCGGTTGTCGAAGTCGTTGCGGAGTTCATCAAAGCCAAAGAGGGAGAGGGGCGTAGTCGGCGCTACCTGGAGGACTTGCGGTATCGCCTCGGCCAGCCGCAACAGCCAGACCCAGCACAGGGGCAGTCAGGCAAGCCGAAAGCCAAGAGGCACGCGCACGGGTTTGCTGACGCCTTTAAGGGCAGCATCGGCAACATTGACGGCAAGCAGATTCAAGACTACCTGGACGCGCTGAAGCTGTCCCCCAGGAGCCGGAACAACTTCCGGGGTGCAGTCGTTTCGCTTTTCGAGTTCGCCAAGGCTCGGAAGTATCTGCCGGGCGACTGGGCAGAGTGTGAGGCGGTGGGCAAATCCAAAGACAACGGCGGGCCGATAGAGATATTCACGCCAGAGGAAATCAGCAACCTTCTCACCCAGGCGAGCAAGGACAACACAGAGCTTGTGCCGTTCCTTTCCATCGGTGCGTTCGCCGGGCTCCGCAGTGCCGAGATTGATCGGCTTGAATGGCAGGATGTGAAATTCTCCACCGGCTACATTGTGGTTGAAAAGGGCAAGGCCAAGACGGCATCGCGTCGGGTGGTTCCGATGCCTGAGAATCTGAGGCTCTGGCTCGCTCCCTACGCTGACGCAACGGGCAAGGTCTGGCCGCACGGGCACGCCTACCTTTACGAGGCGCTGCAAAAGAATGCCAAGTCCGCCAAGGTGAAGTGGAAGCACAACGCCTTGCGTCACTCGTATGTCAGTTACCGCGTGGCAGACGGCGGCGACGTCAACCGAACGGCGCTGGAATGCGGCAACAGCCCGCAGATGATCTTCTCCAACTACCGCGAGCTTGTGACGCCAGAAGAAGCGAAGCTGTGGTTCTCAATCGTGCCGCAGTCCTCGCGCTCCCGGAAGGTTGTCAGCCTGGAGAAGGCCATGAAACGACAGCGGAAAACCGAAGCCAAAGGGAAGGGCGCGGCGGTCGGCGCCCGGTAAAGGATACGCCATGAAATCACCAGACAAAACCATGATGCACGGCACCGACTACGCCGGGCAAGACCCCACAGGCTGGATCGTCACCGAGAAGTTTGACGGGCACTTCGCCCGCTGGACTGGCTGCCAGCTACTCACCCGCGAGGGCGCAAACTACAACCCGCCCGACTGGTTTGTCGCCGGCCTGCCCCCTTGGCCGATTGACTGTGAGCTATTCGCCGGCTACGGCAAACGCGGCAGCCTCAACGGTGCCCCGCGCTGGCGCGACAAAAACCGCTGGGCAGGGCTTCGCTTGATCGCGTTTGACTGCCCGGAAGCTGGCGGCGACTGGCCAGCCCGCATCCGGTCGGCTCCGGTCACAAGCTACGCTGCGCCGGTGGCTTTTACGGTCTGCAAGGGCAAGCGCCACTTGAACGGCGAACTGCGGGCGGTGTTAGACCGTGGCGGAGAGGGCATCGTCCTGCGGCATCCTTCGGCCCCTTACACGGTTGGCAGGGTGCAGACCATGCTCAAGGTGAAGTTTTCAGTTTGGTAGGCTGAGCGGCTTCCCCATTTGGCTTGTGAGGCACTTTGATTCTCCCGCGAGACGTGGCCTCCGGTGCTCAATGGCCCTTTTCTGGCCTCGGGCGCTCATGGCAGGCTAAATCTTCGCGCTAGGTTTCGATATGAGGCGTTTTGATTGCGTGCCCGGTGTCCTGACATGGGGGGAAAAGGAAAGCCCGCCAGAGGGCGAACACTGGCGGGCGTAGGTGGTTCGGTCTGGTCTTAAGCGAAGCGAGCAACACCCTTTTGTTGCCAGAGAGCCAGCAGGTCGGCGGCTTGTCTGGTGGACAACGTAAGCCTGCCAACCAGCAACGCTCCCTTACGGTCAACCGTGATTCTGATTCTGCTGTTGTAGAACAAAGGCCGTGGCCTTGGCAGGACGGCCCCGGCTTCCTTGACTGCTTTGGCAGCGCGCCTTAGCAACTGGCGGATGTGTCCGGCGTGCCAATCCTGCATCGTTGGGCGCGATAGCTCGGCCAGCATTACCGCGTCGGCGGCGGCGCGGAGTCTGTACTGTGCGATTTCGATTCGTGTCTTTGTGTCTTTCATAGGTTCATTCAACGCCCTATTTGGGGCGCGTAAGAGTTTCTCGCGCTACGGGTTGGGGCGACAAGAGGAAATAAATTGCGGCGCGTCTCACCCATTGCGAGACGTGCAAGCGCGATTGTCGAGGGTTCGGAGAAGTCCGGCGCGGGCGTTGCCGATTGTTGCCTTATCCCGGCAACTTCACCGATTAGCAACGCTCACGCCCTGCTTTCGGAGGGGCAAAAAGCCGCCCGCCAGTGTTTTGACTGGCGGGCGGCCAACCCAGGCCGAAGGAAGGAAGGCTAGGGAACGCAGATGCGCTTCAGGGCGGCGGCCTCTCCGGCCACGTATCCGTAAGCACACTCGATCACCTGCTTGGAGCGGTCCAAGTCCGGATCACCCCAGGCCCGGTAGTTCAGGCTAATCCCGCTGGCCGGGTCAGTCACGATCTCGTAAGCGGCCAACGAGTCTCTTACTTCGGGCGACGGCTCCACCGGGCAGAAGGCCGCGAGAATGCCGCTCATGAAGCAGGCAAACCCGATCAGCTTCTCGCTGTTATCCGGCAGGTTCGGCATCCACGCGTACTCGAAGCCGGAGAGCATGGGCAGCCTACCACCGCGCACAACTTCCGTGCCGCCGATGTTCACCGCGAGCTTGTAGGCTTCATCCTTCATCAAGGCGGTGTTGACGGTCGAATCCACGATCAAACCGCGCCCGGCATCGGGCCAATGGGCGGCATTGCACGCGCCCGCGAGCGTGGCTATGTCATCGCTGGTGATAGCGGCAGCCGCGCAGGTCAGGGCGGCACTGCCGAAGGCGCTGGCGGTGACAACGCTCAGCACGTCGTTAATCACGTCCACGGCCAGCTTCTCGGCATTCATGCTGCCCAGCCGGACGGCATCGAAATACGGCTGACGGCGCAACGTGTCGCTCCCGAAATCAATGCTCTGATACTTCCGCTTGTTGACGGTGATCTTCTTCATGCTGCTTGTCACCGTGTCCGCGAATGCGTAGCCCGTCGAGCCGTCCCAATCGGTGCTAACGGCGGTCTGCAACGGGTAGTAGGGCACCACGACCTCATCAGTGCCTTGCAACGGCGTGTTGCTGAATGCCGTGGCGAACAGCCGCAGCGGCAGAATCCGGGTCGCAAAGGCCCGGATGGTCTCGTTCAAAATGGCAACGCGCTTCAGGGCGCTGTCAATCGTGACGGTGGTTGCGTTCAGGACATGGCTCGCAAATGCGCGGCGCTCATGCTCTGGCAGCGCGGCCATGAAGCGGGCGCGGTCAACGGAGTTGTGCGGCGAACCGCAGTGAAGTTCGGTGAGTTTGGCCGCTATGGCGGCGGGGTCGTTGGTAATGGAGATAGGCATAAAGTGCTTTTTCGTTTTGGGGTCAAAGGTTTTCAATCAGGGCGCTCGGCTGGCCCACGTTGCGGCGGCTGCCGTCGCGCAACGTCTGCGCATATTTTCTGAGCAAAAGGACATAGGCCGGGGGCCTGTAAGGGATGGCGAATTGCTCGAAGCGCGGGCGCGTTTCATTTTCGAGTTCATCGGCGGCTGCATCGGCGGCGTCGGCCTTGGCCAGCAAGGCGGGTTCCGCAATCTGCCACGCTTGGGCTTCAATCCGTTTGCATTCAACCTTGAATGCGGCAATCCGCTCGCGGGCGTCGGCATCCCAGTCTGAGCGGCTCCACGAATCCTCCCGCTTGACGGTTTCATCGCCTGCGGCAGTCCGGCGGGCAATGTCCTCCATGTGGCGGTGATAGGCGTCGCCCTGGGACTTGGCGGCCTCGCCAATCGCCTCTTGTAAGCGAATCCACGGGGCGTCGAGCTTGGCGAGTTCGGCGGCAACCGTCTTTTGGGGTTCGTAGCCTCGCTCAAGCAGGTAGGCGTCGAAAGCAGCTTGTTGGGTTGGCGAGGGGAACGGCACGGCGCTCAGGGCATCCGGGGGCAAGGCGGGGCGAATCTTGGCCGTCAATTCCCGCTTGGCTTCCGCCGAAAGCGGGCCGCGCTTGTCAAGGCTTCCGGCCCGAGTCGCGCCCCGGTAGGGCGTGCTTGGAGACGGGGACGGATTCGGCTGCGGGTATTCAACCACGGTTCGCGTGGGCTTGGCCGCGTTCTGGGGCGCGGTCGCTTGGCCGTTCAAGAGGCGGTCGAGTTTTTCTAAAACATTCATTCTACCAATAGGGCGGGGGCGACACGGAAGCGCATTCGGAGCAATGTTTATCGGGGAAGCTATGCGACAATTTCGCTTTCTGAACCCGGCGCTCTGCCGTCCGCCGTGATACTCCGGTGAAGCTGGCCAAGTCGCTCGCGTTCAAGGGGCAGGGGGTATCATCCGGCCACGTTGCGGCGAACGCCATTGCTGCGGCTCGCTCAACAATCTGGGTGCTGGTCTGGGCGCGGTGGAACAGGCGGGCCAATACCTCGCGTTGGCCTTCGGCCCTGCCTTGCTCGCGGCCAGCTTCAAAGGCTCGTTCCAAGTGCTCAATGGCAGCGTGGCCCTGTTCCGGCTCGTCTTGCTCCCCGTCAACCTCACGGGCAACGGCGTCATAGTCGAAGCCTACTGTCTGAACGGCTTCGCCTTGGTCGTCGAATGCGATTGACTGAGCAACGGGCATCTGTGCTGCTTTGCCGGGTCAGTCCTGAGCGGGCTTGAATCCGGCAAGTTGTAATTCTCCAAGCATGTCAATGCCTATGCGGGCGGCGGCCCCGGCGATTTCGGGCGGAAAGGTTTTGCCGTCTGAATCGGGCAGCAAGGGCGAGTCAGCGCATCCAGCTTTGACGGCTAGGACATGGACGGCGGCGGCTCCGGCCAGCCAGAGCGCGACGGCGATTCGGTCGCGTTGCGCGGGCGTTGGACGCAAGCCAACGGTGGGCAGGCTCTCGCTCATCATGTCCAGCATCGCCTTTGCCGTCTGCTCGAACCCGGCGAGTAGCCCGTCCCCAAAAACTTCGGCGCGTGAATCGCGGCGGGGTTTGCGTGCCTCGGACGGCAACGTGCCCGGTCGGCAGACTCGCGCAAGGTGGGTTTTCCATGCGGCCACGTCATGGCCTGCGGCGCTGCGCTGCGGGTGGCCCGGCTGTCGAATTCTGTAGGCTATCAACTGCGGGCTGACTCCGCATTGCCGCGCCAGTTCTTCTTGCGTGCTCACGAATTGCGGGCTGTCGGCTGGCGCATTGCTGCGGAGGGCGCGGGATTCGAGCAACTCGCGCTCGGCGCGGGTCAAGGGTTGGCCCCGGCGAACCTTGGTCAACAAATTCGCCAAGTCGAATTGCAATGCGCGTTGTGCGACTTCGGGCGTCAACGTGGTGGTGGGTTCGGTCTTTTTCCTCATAAGCGGTTGCGGTCAAGTATTTGTCTGAGGGGTTCGGAGTAAAAGCGGTGCAACTCGGCGGAATTGCTCACGGCGAGTTGTTCGATGTTCTGAGAGCTTCGCAAGTTCGCCGAGCCTTCAAGGGTGTATCTATCGGCCCGGTTACTTGGGGCGGAGAGAATCAGCTTGCAGTGAACCCTCGCGACTCCTGCGCGGGCGCGGTGTGCTTTCAACCGGGCTGCTACCCGCAAGCACGTTGCTGCGTCGGCTTGCTGGAAGTAATGCGACAGCAGCACGTCCAGCGCGGTGATTCTGCCGCGTTTCATTTCCTCGCAGAGCAAGTCAACCGTCGCGTCGTTTATGCCAAGCGTCGAGACTAGCAGCGCAGCGGGGCCTGTCTCGTCGAGCATGACCGGGACGGCCTGCGCGAGAGTGAAGTTGCCCGCCAGCAGACAGTGAACTGTCTCGTTCGGGACTGGCAGGGGACAAAGCAGTTTCTTGGCAGCTTCCAGTTGCCCGGCGTCGAGCAAGTTGGCGCAACGCCTGCGGCTGGGGCGGCGTGTCAGTCTGGCGGCACGAATTCCCAGCCTGCGGCCCACAGCGCCAGCGGGCGGCGCGTCAAAGTCGAGCGCGGGCAGCGGCTCGTCAAACGAAAGGTCGGGGCTGGCAGCCTCAAACGGGGTTCTGCGGGCGTTAGCCTTCATCCGTCAAAATCGAAATTCTCCGTTGGCACGCGATTTCAGGGCTGACTCCCGACCCCCGAGGGTGCCCCCCGGCCAAGAGATTCCTTGACCGAGGGGGGCGTCCCGGCGCACAATGGCGGATTGTAGGCATTGCAGCAGTCGGGCAATACCCTCTTGACCCTCGAAAGCTGCGGCGCGTCCTAGGCGATTCTGGGAGCGATTGCGGGGGCATCGGCGAAAGACCCTTATTCATTGGCAAAGCTGATTGGCCCCGGCGCAAGGTATCGAACACGCCAACGTCCGCCGCTCGCTGGCGCAAAGTCAATCAGCTTGCCGTTTCCCTTGGCAATGCGCTCGTCCAGCGTGGAAAGGGCCTGCCCTGATAGTTCTACGGTGAACTGGCGGCGGCGCGGGAATAGCTCCGGCTCTGGTTCAATCGCGGGCGGGTTCATGCTTGGGGTGTTCTGGCGTGGCCACGGGGCGTTTTCCCTCTGTCAGAACCAGTGCCTCAGTCTCAGTCTCATATCCTAAAGGGATATGAGACTGTGAGACTACCTGAGGCTTCCGCGTCTCATAACCAGTTATGAGACATTTGAGACTGTCGCACAAACGCCCTGTGAACATTGGCGGAAACAGTTTTGAGATTTTGAGACTGTGCGCGTTCATCTGGTCAAAATCGGCTGCCATTTGCCGCCGCTGGTGGATTGTCGGGTTTTTCCGTCGTTTTCCAGTGCCTTGCGGAGCCGGAAAAAGGTCGGGCGGCTCATGCCTTCCTCGGTGGCTTTGGTGAGCCATTCGGCGTTGGTCAAGCCTTCTGGCGGCAGAAGCTCAAGCAGGTCGCTGGTGGCGTAAAGCGGCTTGCGTCCCCCGACCTGCTTTAGTCTGGCGGGGTCCAGGTCGCCAGCGAGCCGCATGAGCGGGAATTGCCACCGGACGGCGAACGGCTCTACCGGGGCGAAGTTGCGAAGGATAGGCTCGATGGTGAATGCGTCGTCCGCTTCGTGCTTGGTGAAGATTAGAAGGCTGTCGGGGTCGCGGGCGAACACTCCGCTCCCGCTTATCCGGTCAATGGCTTCTTTCGCGCTCGCGTTCCCCTTGGCGAAGTGAGCGCCGAAAGCTACCGCCGCGCCGGTCAGGGTTGCCAGCCGTTCAATCTCGTTCAGGAGTGCGGCCACGTCGCCAGCCGCGTTTTCGTCCGTCCCGCCGTACAGCTTGTAAATCGGGTCGAGGACAATCAACGCGAAGTTTTCGCTTCGGCACCTTTGGATGATGCGCGGGATGAGTTGCCGGAAGTCGGCGGCAAAGCCGCGCAGATTCCAAAGCTGAATCATTCCCGGCTGTAGCTGAACTGCCTTAGCCTGTACAACTGCGGCGATGCGCTTTTGCCATGAGTGGGGCTGAATCTCGAAGTTGACAAACAAGACTTTACCCTGCGTTGTCGAGTGTCCAAGCCAGTCTGCGCCGGTCGCAACAGAGATTGACAAGTCGAGCAAGCTCCATGTCTTGAAGCTCTTGGATGAGCCACCAAACGCCAGCTTACTGCCCTTGTGCAGAATGCCCTGCACGATTTCAGCGGGTTGCTGGATTTGCTCGGCAATGAACCCGGCTGCGTCAATCAGGTCGGGCAAGTGGCTGTCCCGTCCGTGCGCTTCTAGCAGACGCCGTGAAGCATCCGCCAGAGTAGCTGCCGGAATGCTGGTGTCGAGGGCGAGCCGGGAAAGCTCGGCGGCGTCACGTAGAGCGCAACGGCGTGTTGCCCGGTCGCGGAGCGTGTCATAGAACGTCGGCCACGCTGCTGGCGATGGTGCGGCGTCTGGCAGCCCGGCGACGTATTCAAACCCGCCAGCGTCGGCAAGGTTTCCTTTATCGCGCAGCCTTTGAAGCAGCGCCACAAGGTCCAGCGGCGCATTGGCGCGGCGCAACGCGGCAAGGGTGCGATAGACCGTGCGGTGACGTTCATCGTAGAAGCTTTCGAGCGTCAGCGCATCGAGCATCGCGGCGGCGTCACCATCGGATTGCAGGACACACGCGAGCGCCCCGGCTTCGGCGGCCTCGTCAAACGGCGGCAACCGGTCAATCGGGTTACCGCGAGGCATGGAAGCCTCCTTTCCGCCGCCGCGAAAGGCTTCTCAAAAAATGGGCTGGCCCGGTCCGTAATCCAGAATGCCAACCCATACGGGCGGCGCGTTCCGCCAGTCGGCAGCCGGATTTGGAGACGCCAGCAAAGCGTTTCAATCCAGCCTTCACACCCCGCGACCGAAGCGGGCTTTGAGCGTAGTTTCGACCTCGCGCCAGGAAAACAGGACCGAGGCGCGGCGTCCCTTCCCCAACTTCCGATATGGCAGGATGCCCTGCCGCATCCACCTTTCGATGGTGCGCGGCTCCTTGCGGAGTCGAGCGGCGATCTCGCGCTTAACCAAGTAGGAGTCGGGGCCGAGTTCGGCCTTCGTGTTTGACTGTCCGTCAACGTCTTTGCGACAAATGTGTTGCATGTCCCAACACTAGCAGTGCATTTGACGTTGGCAATAGGTCGTGTATCGTTTTATGTGTATGATACACAGCACGAAAACGAAGCGCAAAAACGACACATTGCGGCAGCTACGAAGGATACTGGCGCAAAGTCAGAGCGAGTTCGCCCAGATGATCGGTGCGACGCGAGACACGGTTGCCAGTTGGGAAAATGGGCGCAACAGATTAACCAGAGACGCCGCTCAACGAATCATGTACGCGACGGGCGCATGGCCGCATAGTCTGCTAAACGGACCCCCGATCTTGGACTGCAATCTGGAACCCTATAAGCCAGAATCTCTTGCGGCATGGAAAAGGGAGGGAAAGTACTGTTCTGTTAGCGCGGCGGACGCGCTCTACGGTCAGTCCGCCGATGCTCTCTGGCTTGTGTTCACGGCGGCGGCTCGGCCCGGCCCCGGCAAACTCAAACATCAATTTCCCGCCCTGTGGTGGTCATTCACGGAATGGCTGAAACAAGTAGCACGCGAGTTCAAACTACATGACCGCATTGATGCCTTGCTCAAAGACCGATTTGAGGAACGTCATCCAGAAACCAACACTTGGGGCGAATGGCGCAAGCTGGCACGGCGGCGGGATGAAACATCGCGGTTCAAAGTCCGCCTGTATCGGTTCAAGGATGATCCGAAGCAGCCCGCAAAGAAGCCGCTGACGCTCTATCAGTTAACGCGCCCAGGATGGAACCCGGCTGGGGATATGCGAACGCAGCGGATGAAACTGTCAGAAAGCGGCTCCCAAATTCGACACACTTCGACACACAGAAACGTCGTTTAGTGTCGCAATGGGTTTCGGTCAAGAGTTATCGCCCCAGCGGCGAAAACGTGAACTCCGCCTTTATTTACAGCCTCAAAGCACACTCTATGCGTCACAATGCGTCACAGTCGAAAAATGACCGTATCGGATTCGAGTCCCGTTAGGGTCGCCATCTGACCTGTTCCACTTGCCGGCCCAAAGGCTTGGCGGGAAATGGGGCGGCGCGGCGCGGGCGGGATCAGGCTTTTCGATAGAGTTCGGTTCCGCTATGGATGAATTCCTGCGCTTTATGTTCCAGGCCTTTCTGGAGGGCTTCGGTTTCCGCGAGTCCCTGCGCGGCGGCGTAGTTTCTGACTTCTTCCGTGATTTTCATGGCGCAGAACTGTGGGCCGCACATGGAGCAGAAATGGACGAGTTTGGCGCCTTCCTGCGGCAGGGTTTGGTCGTGGAACTCGCGGGCGGTGACCGGGTCGAGGCCCAGGTTGAACTGGTCGTCCCAGCGGAACTCGAAGCGGGCTTTGCTGAGCGCGTCGTCGCGGGCGCGGGCGGCGGGATGGCCTTTGGCAAGATCGGCGGCGTGGGCGGCGATTTTATAGGCGAGGACGCCGTCTTTGACATCCTTTTTGTCGGGAAGCCCGAGGTGTTCCTTGGGGGTGACGCAGCACAGCATGGCGCAGCCGTACCAGCCGATCATCGCCGCCCCGATGGCGCTGGTGATGTGGTCGTAGCCGGGAGCGATATCGGTGGTCAGGGGGCCGAGGGTGTAGAACGGCGCTTCGGCGCACCATTCGAGCTGCCGATCCATGTTTTCCTTGATGAGGTGCAGGGGGATGTGGCCGGGGCCTTCATTCATGACCTGGCAATCCAGCTCCCAGGCGATGCGGGTCAACTCGCCCTGGGTGCGCAGTTCGGCGAACTGGGCTTCATCGTTGGCATCTGCGATCGAGCCGGGGCGCAAGCCGTCGCCAAGGCTGAAGGCGACATCGTAGGCGCGCAGGATTTCGCAGATCTCGCGGAAGCGGGTGTAGAGGAAGTTTTCCTGGTGATGCGCGAGGCACCAGCGGGCCATGATTGAGCCGCCGCGCGAGACGATGCCCGTGACGCGGCGGGCGGTGAGCGGGAGGTAGCGGAGCCGCACGCCGGCGTGGATGGTGAAGTAATCCACACCCTGCTCGCATTGTTCGAGGAGCGTATCGCGATACACTTCCCAGGTCAGCTCTTCGGGTTTGCCGTCCACCTTTTCCAGCGCCTGGTACAGCGGCACGGTGCCGATGGGCACGGGCGAATTGCGGATGATCCACTCGCGGGTTTCGTGGATGTTCCGGCCGGTGGAAAGGTCCATCACCGTGTCCGCCCCCCACTTGGTGGCCCAGCGCATTTTCTCGACTTCCTCCTCGATGCAGGAGGCCAGGGCGCTGTTGCCGATGTTGGCATTGATTTTCACCAGGAAGTTGCGCCCGATGATCATCGGCTCGCTCTCGGGGTGGTTGATGTTGGCGGGGATGATGGCGCGGCCGCGGGCGACTTCGGAGCGGACAAACTCCGGCGTGATTTCAGCGGGAATGGCCGCGTTGAAAGGCGGGCCGCCGCGGGCGTTTCCTTCCCGGGCGGCGGGCGAAGGACGTGTCAACGCGCGTCCCAGGTTTTCGCGGAGGGCCACGTATTCCATCTCCGGCGTAATGATTCCCTGGCGGGCGTAGTAGCGCTGGGTGACGGCGCGACCGGGTTGGGCGCGCAGCGGCTGGCGGCGCAGAGTGGGGGGGAGCGGCGCGTCGCTGCGCCCGGGAACGGGTTGATAGGACGAGGGCGCCGGCTCGACTCCACCGCGCGCCGCGATCCATTCCCGGCGCAAGGGGGGCAGGCCGTGCTCGACGCTGCCAGTGAAGGCTGGGTCGCCCCACGGGCCGGAGCAGTCATAGACGCGCACGGGGGCGTTGGGTTCGGCGGTGCCATCGGCGGCGCGTGTGGGGGTCAGTTTGATTTCGCGGAAGGGCACCCGGATGCCGGGATGCTTCTCGCCGGTGACGTAGATGCGCGTGGAATGGGGCAGAGGGTCGCCGCTCCGGGGTTCGCTAGAGGTTCCGGCTGCATTCATAGCATGGCTCAAGCACACAAGTTTTTCCGGGGAACGCGGGCGGGGGAAACAGCGGAGTTCCCTTCGCCAGCATTACCTGGATCAGGTTCGACGGGTCTGCCGCGTTCCCACGCAGCACTCTCAGCCTTTGCGCTGAACCCGGTTCAGCAGCGGGTTGGCTCCCCGATAATTAATAATACTAGCTTGCGTCGGGAGAGGAGTCAAGCGAGTGTTTGACCGCCAGGCAGGAGGCTTCCATTCGGATGTAGTTGAGTACCACCGGCGCCAGGATCATTCCGGCCAGCCCCATCAGCCGTTCGCCCAACACCAGGGCCAGGAGTGTGAGCCAAAGCGGGTTGCGGATGCGGTGGCCGATGATTTTGCTGTTGAGGAAGTATTCCAGTTTATGAATGACCACGAGGTATAGCAGCGCGCCGAGAGCCATCTTGGGGGATACCGTGAACCCGATCCCGACAATGACGGTGTTGCTGACCAGGTTGCCCAGAACCGGGATCAGGCCGCAGAGAAACGTCACCCCAATCACCACGACGGCGTAGGGCAGTCCCACCGCGAGCACAAAAAGGGTCGTGAGGACCGTGTTGATGGCGGAGATGGTGATTTGCGCGCCGATGACCGTGGCGAAGCTTTGGTAAAGCGTCTCGAAGCGGCGCGCGATTTGGTCGCAGCTCAGCGAATACAGGTTGTCGCGCACCGCGTATTTCTCGCGGTCCAACTCCAGCTTGGAATTGAAGAACACGCTGATGGCCACCACGCCGCCGACCAGCACAAAGACGAACTGCGTCGTTGCTCCTTTGGCGAACCGGGCGAAATTGCCCAGGTAATTCATCCGGCTGCCCAGGTTGTCGAGGGCCATTTCCTTGAGGCTGTCGTAGTCCGTGAACGGGAGTTCTATCTGGTATTCCTGGGCCCACTCGATAATGGACGGGATGGCCTTGTCGGCAATCTCCGGCAGCGCCCGGAGGCTCTGGTGGGCGAAGTGCGCCAAGGCATAAACCAGGCCGGCGACCAGGACGAGAAACAGCCCGACGGCCAGTGTTTTGCCGCCCCGCTTCGGGAAATGGAGGTGGGTCAGGGCGAGATAGGTGAAAAAGGCCACCAGCAACGGGGTGGCCATGCGGAAATAGCCCACCAGCACCAGGGTCCCTGCCATGAACAGGTACGAGATGCGGACGGGCTTGTTTGCCGGCGGCGGCGTACAGGTAAGCTCGGCCATTCGCCGGCATTCATACCCCGGGCCCTGCCGGGGCGCGAGCTTTTTCGGTGTTGGACGGCGGCGGGCCGGGCCATCACGGGGAACCGTCCGCCGCCGGTTGCCGGGGATGGAACCAGCAGTAGAGGACGGGCAGGACAATCAGCGTCAGGAGGGTGTTGCTGAGCGCCCCGCCGATCACCACGGTCGCCAGCGGGCGCTGGACTTCGCCGCCGATGCCCACGTTCACCGCCATGGGAATAAACCCCACGGCGGCGACCAGCGCGGTCATCAGCACGGGGCGCAGCCGGACCAGGCAGCCTTCGCGCACCGCGTTGGCGAGCGGCCGGCCGGCGTCCAGCCGTTGGCGGATGAACGTGACGAGGACGAGCCCGTTGAGGATGGCCACGCCGCTCAGGGCGATAAATCCGATGGCGGCACTCACGGTGAAGGGCATGCCGCGCACCCACAGCGCCGCCACCCCGCCGATGGCGCCCAGCGGGATGCCGGTTGCCACGATGAGCACGTCGCGCATCGAGCCGAGGCTGAAATACAGCAGCGCCAGGATCAGCGCCAGGGCCAGCGGCACCACGAACCGCAGCCGGGCGTTGGCGCGCTGCATATTCTCGAACTGGCCGCCCCATTCGATTTGATAGCCCTCGGGCAGTTTCACCCGGCGGGCGATCTGGTCTTGCGCCTCGGCGACAAAGCTGCCGACGTCGCGCCCGCGCACGTTGCATTGCACGGTGATGCGGCGGCGCCCCCATTCCCGGTTGATCGTGGCCGGGCCTTCGGTTTCCACGACCTGCGCCAACTGCTTCAGGGGCAGCACCGAGCCCGTCGCCGTGGGGATATGGGTGTTGGCCAGCGCCTCCGGGTCCGTGCGCTGGCGGTCCGGCAGCCGCACCACGAGGGGGAAACGGCGCTGCCCCTCGCGGATTTCGCCAACCTTCCGGGAGCCCACCGCTTCGACGACGTTGAGCACATTGCGGGCCGGCACGCCGAAGCGCTCCGTGGCCCGCGGATCCACGCGCACTTGCAGGACGGGTTGCCCGACGAGTTGCTCGCCGGTGACTTCGCCCCGGCCCGGGATATCGGCCAGCACCCGCTGCACCTCATCGGAAAGCCCGCGCAGGATCTCCAGGTCGTCGCCGTATATCTTGATGCCGATGTCCGAGCGGATGCCGGCGACCAGCTCGTTCATGCGCATTTCAATCGGCTGGCTGATCGCCACGCGCAGGCCCGGCACGCGCGCAAAGACCTTCTGCATTTCCTCGACCAGCCCGGCCTGGGTGCGGGCTTTCGTCCACTGCGCGCGCGGTTTGAGCGCGAGGAAGAAGTCCGACAACTCGACGCCCATCGGGTCGGTGGCCACGTCCGCGCTGCCCAGGCGCGTCCAGATGTTGGCGATTTCATCTGGAAACCCGGCCAGCAATAGCTTTTCGAGGCGGTCGTTCAGCGCCGCGGCTTCCTCCACCGAGACGCCCGCCACGCGGACCGAGGTGCCCACGATGGCGCCTTCGCCGAGGCGGGGCAGGAATTCGCCGCCCATGCGCGCGGCCAGCACCCCGGCGCCGGCCAGCAATCCCAGGGCGCCCAGCAGCGTAAACCAGCGAAACCGCAGCGCCAGGTTGAGCACCGGTTCATAGAGGCGGCGCGCCAGCCGCTCCAGCCACGGCTCTTTTTCCTTGATAGGCCGGAGCAGAAAGAGGCTGGCCGCCACCGGGATAAAGGTCAGGGCGAGCAGCAAGGATCCCGCGAGCGCAAAAACCATCGTCAGGGCCATGGGCCGGAACAGTTTGCCCTCCACCCCCTCCAGGGTGAGGATGGGCAGGAACACAATCAGGATGATGCCCACGCCGAAGGCGACCGGGCGCACGACTTCCAGCGGGGCGCGCGCCAGCACTTCCTGGCGTTCCCGGCGGGTGAGCGAGCGCCCCAGCTCCTGCCGCCGCCGCGCCAGGCCGCGCATGGCGTTTTCCACCATCACCACGGAGCCGTCCACCAGGAGGCCAAAGTCCATCGCGCCCAGGCTCAGCAGGCTGGCGGAGATGCCCGCCTGCAGCATCAGGCTGCCGGCAAACAGCATGGAAAGCGGGATGGCGGCCGCCACCACCAGCCCGGCGCGCAGGTTGCCCAGAAAGGCGAACAACACCGCGATGACCAGCAGCGCGCCCGCCAGCAGATTATGCTCGACGGTGCGAATCACATTATCCACCAGCTCCGTCCGGTCATACAACACTTCGAGCTGGATGTCGTCGGGCAGCATTTTCCGCACTTCGGCCAGCCGGGCTTTGAGCGCGCGCGTGACCACATGGCTATTCTCGCCCATGAGCATGAAGCCCAGCCCCAGAACCATCTCGCCCCGCCCGCCGCCCGTCACCGCGCCGCGGCGGATTTCATGATCCACCTGGACCGTGGCCACATCGCGCACGTGCACCGGCACCCCTCCCGTGGAGGCAATGACGATATCCCCGATCTCCGCCACGTTGGTGGTCAGGCCAATGCCCTGCACCAGCAAAGACTCGCCCGCGCGCACCACCTGCCCGCCGCCGACATTCTGGTTGTTGGCTTCGAGCGCCGCGAAGAGGTCCTCCCACGTCAGCCGGTGTTTGACCAGCAGGTCGGGGTCGGCCACGACGTGGTATTGCTTCTCGAACCCGCCCCAACTGGTGATTTCGGCCACGCCGGGCACTTTGCGCAGCTCGGGCTTGATGACCCAGTCCTGCAGCTCGCGAAGTTCCGTAAGCGTGCGCCGGGCGTCTTTGGCGCGCACCGCGTAGTGGAAGACCTCGCCCAGCCCGGTGGCGATCGGCCCCAACTGCGGGCGCGGAACGCCGGCGGGCAGGTCCACGCTCTGCAGCCGTTCGCTGATGAGCTGCCGCGCCCGGTAGATGCTCGTGCGGTCGTCGAAGGTCGCCACCACCTGCGAGAGGCCGAATTTGGAGATCGAGCGGACGTTTTGCAGCCCCGGCAGGCCGCCGAGGGCCAGCTCCACCGGGATGGTGACCTGCTGCTCGGCTTCCTGCGGGCTGAGCGCCGGCACGTTGGCGTTAATCTGCACCTGCACCGGGGTCGTGTCCGGGAAGGCGTCAATCGGCAGCACGCGCAGAAGGCGCGCGCCCACGACCACCAGCGCCAGCGTCAGCACGCACACCAGCAGGCGGTTGCGGAGCGACGTTTGAACCAGCCAGTTCAGCATGCGCGCCTCCGCTCAATCCGCGCAGCCCGCGCCCATGCGCGAGCTGAGCCACTGCGATTTCAACGCGAAGCCGTGATTGACCACCACGGTTTCATCCGGCTGCAGCCCCGCCGCCACCTGCCAGCGTTCGTCGTCCTTGAGGCCCACCGCCACCGCCCGCGCCTCGAACAAATCATCGGCGAGCTTGACGAAGACAAACGGTTTGCCCTCGAGCGAGCAAAAGGCCGCGGGCGGCAGCAGCAGGGCCTGCTCCGCCGGGCGGGTCAGGATGCGCGCTTTGGCAAACATGCGGGCGCGCAGCAGGCCTTCCGGATTGGCGATCTCGGCGCGGGCGCGCGCCTTGCGGCTGCGCTCGTCCACCTCGGCGGCGATCCAGGTCAGCCGGCCGCGGAAGGTCCGGCCGGGAAACGCGTCCACCCGCAGCTCCACTTCCTGCCCCACCCGCACCCGGCCCAGGGCCGCTTCCTCGAGGCTTAAAATCGCCCACAACGTGGAGCGGTCCGTCAGGGTGAACAGCGATTTGCCGGCTTCCACGAGCGCGCCGCGCACGGCGTTGCGTTCCACGATCTCGCCGGCGAACGGGGCGCGCACTTCCATCAGCACCGGTTCCTGGGGCTCGCGTCCCAGCCGGTCAATCTGTTCCTCGGTAAACCCCTGCAAGCGCAGTTGCTGGCAGGCGCCCAGGTGCTCGGCCTCGGCCTGCTGCAAGTCCTTTTCCGAGGTCACCCGCTCGGCCCGCAATTTGCGCTCGCGTTCGAGCGTCTGGTGGCTCAGCACGGCGCGGGCCACGGCTTCCGCGAGGGCGGCGGACCATATCGTCGCCACGGTCTGCTTTTCTTTGACCTGCGTGCCCAGGTCCGCGGTCACGGATTGCAGGATGCCGCCAACCGGCGCCACGATTTGCGCCAGCCGGTTCTGATTGAAGGTCAGCTCGGCATAGCAATCGAGGTGTTCGCGAATCTCACCCCGCTGCGCCTGCGCCAGTTCCACCCCCGCCAGCGCGGCGGAGTCCGCGGCGGGCAACCGCACCTTGGTTCCCTGCCCGGGCTTAAGCTGCGCGGCGATTTCCGGGTGGCAGATGCCGCACTCCGCTTCCAGCAGGTCGTGCTCCTCGCAGTGTTCCTTTGCCGCCGCCGGGTGCGCCTCGCCGCCGGGCTCGGCGTGGCCGCCGGGAGCTTCGGGTTTTGGCGCTTCGCGGTGCGCGAGGGCGCTGGTTGAAAGGGTCAAGGCCAGCACGAGCAGCCAGCCGGTATTCCAATAAGCTCGGGTTTTCATAGATCGTGGGGGTTAAAGTCGGTTCCGGTGATGGGGCGCGCCGCCGGTCCGCCGGCGCGGGCGGGGTTTTCGGGCGGGCCGGCCCAGGCCGTTTCGGGCGCCGGGGTTCCGCGCGCGCCGCGGGGTTCGTCGGCCCCCGCCGCCAGCAGGGCTTCGATGTTGGCCTGCGCGATGTTCAGCTCCAGCAGTTTCTGCTGGTAACTGAGCCGCGCTTCGGCGGCGGTGCGCTGCGTGTCCAGCAAATCCATAAAGCCGAATTTCCCCTCCTCGAAACCGCGTTGCACCAGCCGCAGCGCCTCGGTGGCCCTGGGCAGAATGCGCTCGCGATAACCGGCCGCCTGCTGCGCGGCGGTCCGCAGCCGCTGGCTGGCCGTGCTCCAATCCCGCAGCAACTGCTGTTCAACCGCCGCCAGCCCGGCCGCCGCCGCCGCCGCGTCCGCCCGGGCCTCCTGGCGCCGGCCCCGGGAGCGGTCAATCAAAGGCAGCGGCAGGGAAAGGCTGAATTGCACGATCGAGGCGCGGCTGCCGGCTTCCTGCCCCCCGGCGGCGCCAAACTTCACATCGGGATACGGTTCGAGCCGGGCGCGGCGCTCCGCCGCGTCCGCCCGCTCCTTGTCCGCCCGCGCCGCCCGGACGCTGGGGTGTCCCGCCAGCCAGCGCGCCGGCGCGGTCTCCAGCACGGCCAGGTCCGCGGTCTCCGCCAGGGCGCCGCTGACCGGCGCGCCCGCCCATTCAGGGCTGCCCAGCAAGTGGGCCAGCTTCTGGCGCGCGGCTTCCTCCTCCCGCTCGAAGCCCGCCAGTTCGGTTCGGGCCTGTTCGAGGGGAATCTCCGCGCGCAGTTGCTCCTGATCCGCCGCCGCCCCCGCCTGCACCCGCTTGCGGGCGGTCGCCGCCGACGACTCGGCCACGGCCACCAGCTCGCGCGCCACCGCCGTCAGGCGCTCCGCCGCCAGCACCTCGAAGAAGGCGGTTTTCACTTCCCGCACCAGTTCCACGCGCCGCAGATCATACTCCGCCTGGCTGAGCCGGACGCCCCATTCGCCGATCCGCCCCTCGAGCTTTTTCTTGCCCGGGAACGGAAACGTCTGCGACACCCCCGCCAGCTTTTTCGCCTCGGAGAAACCGCCGCCCTCGGTCGGCCAGTCCTCGGCGCTCAGCTCCAGTTCCGGGTTGGGCCACAGCTTCGCCTGGGCGGCGCGCCCGGCGGCGCTCGCCACCCGGCTTTCCGCCACGCTGAGCTCAAGATTGCGCGTCAGCGCCCGCCGGACTGCCGCCTCCAGCGTCAGTGCCCCGGCGTCCGCCGACGGCCCGGATTCCTGGCTCATTGCCGGGCGCGCGCTTGCGCCGCCCAGCGCCACCGCCAGGAGCAGTGGCCATTTCCAATAAATCTTTCGTTTCATAAACAAACTAAACAGGCTTAAACCAATACCAACGGAATCGGCCGGAGGCGTGGAACCCCGCCATCCGGACGGAGAAGTCCCGACCGGGACTGTTTAAGAAACGCGGGAAGGCGCGCGCGGCGGCTGGGCCGTGCGCTGAGAGAATTGCCAGGCGCGGAGAAGCTCAGGCGGAGAGGAAGAACGCAAGTTCAGGAAGGCCGCCCCGTCCGGCCGGGCATCCCCGGGCACGGCGTCCCCGACCACCGCCGACGCCAGCAAGGGCTTGAGCGGCAGGGATTGGGGCTTTTCCAGCCGGTAGCAGCCGGACTCGATCGTCGAGCAGCCATCGCCGGCGCAATCCTCTTCCGCGTGCGCGGGCGAGCGTTCGGATTCCGCGTGCTGGCAGCAGGAGAGAAACTCCAGTCCGGGAAGCGCCGCCAGCAGACAATGCGACCCTGCCGCCACCCAAAGGGTGACCATCACCAGAACCGCGGGTATCCGCCAGAATCGCATCAGACGTTTTATAGATGCCCTCATTGTGGCGGAAGTTCAAGTTTTTATCGCCCTCAGGCTAATTGATCACCCCGCCTGCCGTCAGCCTTGACCGCCGGGTGTGGAGGATGAGGAGGCATTGCGGCTTGACGCCCGCAACCGAACGCCGGGCCAAAGGCTATTCGGGCCGGTCGGGAATGGATTTAACCAAAACGACTCAGATTTCAACCTCAATCCGACTTCACAGAACGCGCAAGTCACTGATTTTACGGGCAAAAAGCATTTGTAAGCCAGTGGCCAACCCGTTGAATACGCCAACCAAACAGTTCATTGAGGCTCTCCGCTGGCTTGTCAGGCCCGTTTCGGCTCCAATAGAGCGAGGGCGCACGGTTGGAATGTGTAGCGTCAACGTTTCAGATAAAGGATTCGCGAAGCCAAAACCCATTCGGACACTCGCCCGCCCCTGAAAAGCCGCCTTTTGTCAGCCCTGGATTCATAACTAACTGTTTTTACGGAGCTTAATGCTTTTCCTCCCATCCTTTCCCCTCGTTTCGGCCTTTTCAGGCACCCATAGCCACTATCCAAAGGCCTTGGAGACCCCCTGCTTCTACGCCGTGTACAAGGGGTGTACAAGGGATGCTCATCGGGTGTACCAGCTAAAATCCCATGGACTCCCGGTGGGCATCCCTTGTACACCCGGTAGTGTCCTAAAAGTTCTGCAAAAAGCAGCGGGTCATGGTAAGCCACTGGGGTGAATAGAGGACCCAGAAACGAAAGGCAAAGAACCATGACCCGAAAGGTTGAAAAGAACGTAAAGACAGT
>Ga0302240_1001146_pt1 | contig 22309 bp, 17 predicted proteins | sample AAG_UR_His_MG_FD_193538 | JGI IMG/M metagenome (GOLD analysis project Ga0302240, IMG submission 193538) | Enriched activated sludge microbial communities from anaerobic digester in WTTP, New Holstein, Wisconsin, United States - AAG_UR_His | ecosystem: Engineered > Bioreactor > Anaerobic >... | reverse complement strand
AGGTCTTGAAGATTTGGGAAAAGGCTTGAGATCCCAGGTCGGAACTATGTACGGAACGAAAGAAAAAGGCGTAAGATATTTGGAAATGGCTGAAGGATATGTTCTTGAAATAGGATTGGATAAGAATTCCGAAGTCATCGGATATAAATACGTTCACGTAGGAAAAATGATGGAAGCTATCAAGAAAGGCGTAAACCCTCAGGAAGCTTTCGAAAAAAATACCGGCACATACGGAAGATTTGCAGAAGCCGCAACAAAAATAGATCCGAGACATAAATAAGGAGTTAAAAAAATGGTTAAATTTGAAGGATATGAAAGAAGAATAGATAAAATAAACGCCTGTATGAAAGAATACGGCATAAAAGATTTGGAAGATGCAAAAGCAGTCTGCACAGCCAAAGGAATCAATGTTGAAGAGATTGTCAAAGGCGTACAGCAGATCGCATTTGAAAATGCGGTATGGGCATATACTTTAGGCGCAGCAATCGCCATAAAGAAAGGCGCAAAAACAGCTTCTCAGGCTGCAGAATTAATCGGCGTAGGTTTGCAGGCTTTCTGTATACCCGGTTCTGTTGCAGACCAGAGAGCGGTAGGTTTAGGCCACGGAAATTTGGCGGCTATGCTTTTAAGAGAAGAAACAAAATGTTTCTGTTTCTTGGCAGGTCATGAATCTTTTGCGGCAGCCGAAGGCGCAATCGGTATTGCAAGAACGGCAAACAAAGTAAGAAAAGAACCTTTGAGAGTTATTCTTAACGGTTTGGGAAAAGATGCAGGATATATAATATCAAGAATCAACGGTTTTACTCATGTTGAAACCGAATATGATTATGCAACAGGAAAACTAAACGTTGTAAAACAGGTTTCTTTTTCAGACGGAGATAAAGCAAAAGTTAAAGTTTACGGCGCAGACGACGTTTCAGAAGGCGTAGCTATAATGATTGCGGAAGGCGTAGACGTTTCAATCACGGGAAATTCAACAAACCCTACAAGATTTCAGCATCCTGTAGCAGGCACTTACAAAAAATGGGCCGTTGAAAACGGTAAAAAATATTTTTCAGTAGCTTCAGGCGGAGGAACCGGAAGAACTCTTCATCCTGACAATATGGCTGCAGGTCCTGCTTCTTACGGTATGACGGACACTATGGGAAGAATGCACGGCGATGCGCAGTTTGCAGGTTCATCGTCAGTTCCTGCCCACGTGGAAATGATGGGACTTATCGGAATGGGCAACAACCCTATGGTAGGAGCATCAGTTGCAGTTGCAGTTGCAGTAGAACAGTCAAACAAATAATTTAATATAAACAAAAAAAGACGGCAGATTTATTTAACTGCCGTCTTTTTTATTTTTTTAACTTTTTGTTATTTGTTCTTTTTTAATATTTTTTCTATTTCTTCCGCCGAAGGAACATTCCCGTAAGCGACAACTTTGCCGTCTATAACTATTGCAGGCGTTGACATTATGCCGTATTTCATTATTTCATTAATGTCTGTCGACTTGATTACGTCCGCTTCAAGTTTCAATTCGTCCGCCTTTTGCTTTACGGCATTATAAAGATTCTGACATTTAGAACAACATCCCGTACCCAAAACTTTTATCTCTTTCATTTTACATCCTCCGTTATAACATATTTATTATATATCCTGTTACAATAAAAGCAGCCAATAAAAAACTGACAAATAAAATAAGAAGTTTATAAGAAAAAACTTTTTTAAGCATAACCATTTCAGGCAAAGAAATTGCGGTAATGCTCATTAAAGCTACTAATGCCGTGCCTACAGGAACGCCTTTCATAAGAAGCACCTGAATAACAGGCACGACTCCGGCATGACTTGCATATATAGGAATGCCTATCAAAGCGGCAAAAGGAACCGCAAAAGGATTATCATGTCCTAAATACTTTACAAACAATTCCTGAGGAATAAATCCGTGCATATATGCGCCTATTACCAACCCTATAAGAATATAAAGAGCGAGTGATTTTATTGTAGTATAAGCGAAATTATTGGCATATTTTACCAATGCTATTATTTTTTCTTTTACTGAAGATGATTCTTCATTAACAAACGTTATAACAGGCTTAAAAATTAAATATTTTTCCAAATTAAATTTATCACTGAGCCAGCCTCCGATTACGGCAATTATTGAACCCGACAAAACATATATCGCCGCAACTTTTACGCCTGCGCCCTGCATTCCAAGCAGCATAATTGCGGCTATTTCGCTTACCAGAGGAGAACTTATAATAAAAGCCATGCTTACTCCGAACGGTACTCCCGCCGCCAGAAAACCCATAAATATCGGTATTGACGAGCAGGAACAAAACGGCGTCACTATACCAAGAAATACAGCGAGCAGATACCCGTAAAATTTTGATTTGCCTGACAAATACATTCTTACTTTTTCAGGAGAAAGCTGCGCTCTGAACAATGAAATAATAAATATAATGAAATAAATCAAAGCAAATATTTTTACAGTGTCTTCTATAAAAAAATGGACTGCGCTGCCAAGATGAGTATCTTGAGATAATCCCATCTGCAAAATTGACCAATCTGCTAATTTTGTAAAAATTTCTAACATTTGCATCTCCCTTCACAGCAATCTTTTAACAAAAACTGCGCCGTTGTTTTTATTGTCCCGCAATTCGGTTTATAAATAATTTGCTTGCCTTTTTTCAGCGTTTTGCATAAATCGGCCTGCGCCATAAGAGATAAATGAAACGACAGAGTGTTTCTCGGCATATCGTTTAAAATTTTCGATATTTCCGTAGGAGTTATACCGCTGCTGCTGTGCTCGACTAAAATTCTGAATATTTTTAATCTGCTTTCCTGGCTTAAAACGTTAAATACGGATAAAACTTTTTCTATTTTCATTTTTCATCCTCTTTTTATATTTCTATATTTCCAATAATATGGAAATATATTATAAAAAAAACATAAATAAGTCAATTTATTTTTTTGACTTATTAAAAACCGTATATTATAATTGTTGCATACAGGAGATACTGTTATGCAGTTAAATTCGCAGAGATTAAAAATCATCCCTCTTGAACTCCAGCACTTTAAACTTCTTCTTTCAGGCGTTGATAAAATGGAAAAAGCTTTAAACTTAAGTCCGTCTGACAGCGGTTTAAACGAACATACTCTCAGCGCAATGCGGTGGCTGTACGGACAGGCCGAAAACGATAAAGAAAATTATCTTTTTTATACAAACTGGCAGATAATTCTGAAATCTGAAAATATCTCGATAGGAAGCGCATGTTTTAAAGGTATTCCCGATAATACAGGAACAGTTGAGATAGGATACGGGATTGACGAAAAATTCAGATGCAAAGGTTATATGACGGAAGCTGTAAAAGAAATATTAAAATGGGCTTTAGCCAAAAACGAAATTAAATGCGTAACCGCCGAAACTGAAAAAGACAATATAGCTTCTCATAAAGTCATGATAAAAAACGGAATGATTCTGTTTAAAGAAACAGATTCAACTTATTTTTGGAAAACTAAATAACCATTTTACGATAAAATTCTTTTTTGACATTTTATAAAGGAGGAAGTTATGTACCGCCGCTTTCGAAAGATTTGTTTCATTTTATGCATGACAGGAGTTTTTTTATTTTATGCAGACGGTTTTGTATCAGCCTGCAGCAGAGTATTATCGGCAGATAACGGGCAAGCCGTTTTAGTAGGACGAAATATGGATTGGCCTGAAAATGTTGACAGCGCTTTATGGTTTTTGCCGAAAGGAATAAAACGCAGCGGTCTTTCAGAAGGAAATGCGTTAATATGGTCTGCCAAATATGACAGTCTTATTGTCGCCTCTTCCGTAAAAGGGCAATCTTTCGCATCAGACGGAATAAACGAAAAAGGACTTGAAGCAAACCTTCTCTGGCTTAACGAAAGCGATTACGGAAAGAGAACCAAATCCCGCCGCGGTTTATCAATAGCTTTGCTGGCACAGTATGTTCTGGACAATTACGCAACGGTTGAAGAAGCCGTAGAAGCCGTGAAAAAAGAACAATTCCAAATTGTTGACGTAAATATCCCGATGTATATACCTACCGTAGGGACGACAATAACAAAAGCTTCACTGCACCTTGCTTTAGCGGATAAAACCGGCGATTCGGCTGTTATAGAATATATCAATGGCAAGCCTGTCATTTATCATGACCGCAACTATACAATTATGACTAATTCCCCTACCTTTGATAAACAGCAGGAAAACCTTAAACAGTATCAATGTTTCGGCGGAGATAAGCCTGTACCGGGCACATCACAGGCAACAGACCGTTTTGTACGCGCTTCTTTTTATCTTAAAAATCTCCCAAAACCTAACAACCTTAGAGAAGCGTTGGCATATATGTTCAGCGTAACAAGAAACGCTTCACAGCCTTTTATAGTTTCATTAGACCCTAAAAATCCTTATACGGCGGCGACCATCTGGCGCACGGTAGGAGATTTAACGAACGGATATTATTATTACGAATCTACAATCAGCCCTTATCTTGTCTGGGCAGATTTTTCAGGATTTAATTCAGCAACTGAAGCGATGAAACTTGATTTAAGCAAAAATCAAGATTATCACGGAGATGTTTCAAAACTTTTTCAAAAAGCCGATCCTGCGGAATTGAAAGTTCCTAAATTTGATTGATTTTGATAAATAAAGACATAATCATGAAAAACCCCTGTGCTAAAAATACACAGGGGTTTTCTTTTAATTAAATAATATTATTGATATTAAAAAAATTTTATTATATATTCCCGATATCTCCGTTTATTATCAAATGAAGTTTTTCTTTGACTTTTTCGGGAGACCAGTCCCACCATTGTATAGCCATAAGTTTATCGATAGTCTTGTCATCAAACCGTTTTTTAACGGGTTTTGCCGGAACGCCTGCGACAATAGTGTAAGGCGGAACATCTTTTGTGACGACCGCTCTTGTTCCTATTATTGCGCCGTCGCCTATATGAACTCCCTGCATTATAACAGACTCATAACCTATCCACACATCATTACCGATAACGATATCGCCTTTATTGTCCCAAGCTTTTGTAATATCTTTCCAATCCAAATCCCATTCGTTAAAAAAGATAGGAAAGGCGTAAGTCGATAAAGATTTCATGGCGTGATTGCCTGATGTAAACATAAACTTTGCTCCGCAGGCAACGGAACAATATTTCCCAATAATAAGTTTATCGTTATTTATAGGATAATGATATAAAACATTATTTTTCTCAAACTGAGCCGGGTCATTAACCCAGTCATGATACATAGTAAAATCTCCGACAATAATGTTCGGATTTTTTATTACTGACTTTAAATACACCGTATCTTTAAACGGCTCTCTTGGATATATTAAGTTTGGGTTCATTTTATTACCTGCCTGTTAATAAATTTATATTGTTTATATTTTACAAAATTATTACCAAAGATTAGTATGCGGAGATTATTAATCTTTTCTCCGCATACTAATTTATATATAAAAATTAATAAAATATCAATTATTTTAGTATTGCTTTTGCGGAGATTATAAACTATAATATCCGCATGAAACAATACAAATACATATATCAACACGAGCAATGGCCCAACTTTTTTTGGGATAAAGAAAAAATTCTTTCTTTATTGGCAAAAATTCAATTTGCCAAAGGTTTATTATTCGGCAAAATGACAACAATCGGTCTTAATCTGCAAGAAACAGCTAATTTAGACACTATAACTCAAGATATTATTAAATCATCAGAAATTGAAGGAGAAATATTAAATTTAAAAGAAGTTCGTTCTTCAGTGGCAAAAAGATTAGGCATTAATATAGAAGATACTGTTACTACTAAAAGGAATATTGACAGTATAGTTGAAATGATGTTTGACGCAATACACAATTATAATTCAGAATTAACGACAAATCGTTTATTTGCATGGCATAATTCTCTGTTTCCAAACGGATACAGTGGTCTTATAAAAATCAAAACAGCTGCTTTCAGGACAGAAGACTCCGGCCCTATGCAAGTTGTGTCCGGAGCAATCGGCAGAGAAACTATCCATTACGAAGCACCTTCGGCAGAAACAATAGAAATGGAAATGAAAAGATTTTTAAATTGGGTTAATCATGATATTTCTCAAAATATAATAATAAAATCCGCAATAGCTCATTTATGGTTTGTAACATTACATCCGTTTGAAGACGGCAACGGAAGAATAGCCAGAACGATAACTGATATGCTGCTTGCAAAATCTGATAACAGCAGCAAAAGATTTTACAGTATGTCTTATCAGATACAACAAACAAAAAACAGTTATTATGATATTCTTGAAAAAACGCAAAAAGGGTCTCTTGATATAACTGATTGGCTTAAGTGGTTTTTAAATTGTTTGTTATCGGCTATAAAAAATTCTGACATTTTGTTATCTAAAATATTACAAAAACATGCTTTTCTGCAAAAGTGTTCCGAACATAAACTAAACCCGAGACAAATATTGATGATTAATATGCTGTTTGATAATTTTAAAGGCAACTTAACATCGTCAAAATGGGCAAAGATTTGCAAATGTTCTCAAGACACAGCTGGCAGAGATATAGATTATTTACTTAAAAATAAAATTCTAAAGAAAATCGGCGACGGCCGCAGCACCCATTATGTAATTTACGGTTGAAAAAATATAAATGGAGAAAAAAATGGATAATGCATTAACAATAAAAATAGTAGATCTAAAGCAGTATAATAAAGAAGATAAAACTATAAATTATTATGATCCTACTCAAAGTCGGTGGCAAGAACCTAATGGCATTTATACAAAGATTAAGCAAGGATATAATTTAATAGCAATACCAGAAACAAAAATTGGGAGAATCTTTGTTGGAAAAATTTCAGCTATAGAAAAAGAAAAAAACATAATACATTGTATAAATATAAAAGAAATTGAATGTACAATAGAAAAGTTATTATCAATTCATTCTTTTAACAGCAAGTTTGTTCAGATAAAGGGTAATTTCAAGCCCTTTTCAGTTGAAGTTAATATAGAAAAAATTAACAAAGATATTACAGAAAAAAATTTTAGCAAATTTTATATAACCAAGATTTCAATTTATGAAAAATTAAATAAAGAAAATAAATTTGAAGATAATGATAGAATTGCAATTATAAATAAAAATAATGAAGTAGAATATATAAAAATATATACTTCAAATAAAGAATTAAAATATATGGATAATTATCCATCTTTTAAAGCTATAACCATCAATGAAATTAAAGAAAAAAATAAAAATAAGAAAAATAATAGCATAGAAATTAATAATATGTTGAAACATATTAAAGATGAGAATTATGGTTTTCATGAATTTAAAAACTTTAATAAATTTTACAATACATTAATAAACGAAAAAACTTTACATAGAACTTCTAAAAAAATAAAAAATAGCAATAAACCAAATAATGAATTAGAAAACTATACAAAAAGTGATATTGCTATCAAAGAACAACCTTTAAACCAAATTCTATATGGGCCTCCCGGCACAGGTAAAACTTATGAAACACAATTATTAAAAGAATCTATTCTTGAAAAACAAATAGAACATATAAATACCGAAAACATATTTGATTCAGAAAAAATAAAAAATATTATAAAAGATCTAACTTGGTATGAAATAATTGCCTTAACTATTTATAAATTTTCCAAAAACAAAAATATAACTGTTAGTGAATTATCCCAATTTGAATATATTCAACATTATTATTCCATGAAAGATTGTAAACAATTAAACAACACTTTATGGGCTCAACTACAAATACATACTTCTCATGAATGTCTGAATGTACAATATTCTAATAGGCAAGAACCTTTCTTATTTGTAAAAGATAATAATAGCAAATGGTCTTTAACTGAATCAGGCATTAGTTATGTTGAAGAAACGTTAAAAGATGTTTTATATAAATTAGAAACTAGAAAAGACATTAACATTGATTTTTATAATAAATTCTTTAAATTTATCACTTTTCATCAATCATATTCTTACGAAGATTTTATTGAAAGCATAAAACCCGACCTTGATTCAAATGACATTAAATATGTACATAAAAATGGAATTTTTAAACAATTATGCTTGCAAGCAAATAAAGATAAAGATAATAAATATTTATTAGTAATAGATGAAATTAATAGAGGAAACATCTCTAAAATATTTGGCGAATTAATCACTTTAATTGAGGAAGATAAAAGAGTTAAACCGAACGGAGAAGATAATTTTGATAACATTAAAATAGAAGGAAATTCTTTATTGGCAACTTTGCCATATTCTAATGAAAAATTTGGAGTACCAGAAAACTTATATATTATAGGAACAATGAATACATCTGACAGATCAATAGCCAGCGTCGATATTGCATTAAGAAGAAGATTTAAGTTTATAGAAAAGATACCAAAAAAGCATTTGGTATCTACAATAGACATTAATGGTACTAATTTTCAACTTATATTCGAAGCATTAAATGAAAAGATAACAATTTTACTGGATAGAGATCATCAAATAGGGCATAGCTATTTCATGCCTGAAAAAGTAGAAAAATATGGGTTAAAAAACATATGGTTTGATGAAATACTCCCATTATTAAATGAGTATTTTTATAATGACTGGGAAAAGTTACAAGATTTATTAGGCAAAGCAACTAATGACAATTCGAGTTTTATTAAAGTAAAAGAATATAATTATGAATTTATAAACGACAACACTGATGAAAAGGAAATATTTAATTTTGTCGATAAAGACATTGATGACAATAAGTTTAAAGCAGCACTTTCAAAGATACTAAAAGACGACAAGAAAGAAACTGACAACAATGACAATTGAACAATTAATTGAACATCAAGAAATAAGTTTAAATGATAATTTCAAGAAAGTTTTACAAAGATTTATTGAAAGCAATGAATCTTTATATGATGTTTTTGCTTTTACAAGCAAAGGCATCAAAGCTAAGCAATACGTTGGTGTTTTAAAATTTAAAAATTACCAGTTTGAAATATTACCAAAATTATTAAACAAAGATAATCTTTCAGAAACAGAAAAGAAAATTACTCTAAAAAATCTTTTATATATGTTATCTCTAACGAAAAAACTAGATATAAAAGAATCTGAAATTTCAAAAATATGCAAATGCAAAAATCCATTTCTAGAAATATTGATTAAAATCTATGCTCAATCATTATTTGAATGTTTAAAAAGATATATACCTAAAAATTATATAATTGAAGAAGAAAATTTAAATTTTTTAAGAGGCAAGCTTTTACTTTCTCAACACATATTAAAAAATTACGCTAATAAAGCAAAATTTTGTTGTCAGTATGATGAATTTTCAGAAAACAATTTATTAAACCAACTATTTTATTACATATCGCACTTATTGTATTCAATATCATCAGATAATGATAATAAAAGAAAGTTAAAATTTATTGTTGACTTTTTTTGTGATATCGATTTTAAGAAAATAAATCAAATTAAGATAAAAAATCTCAAATTAACTAAATCTCAAACAACTTTTACTAAACCATTTAATTTAGCAAAAATGTTTTTAGAAAATTCTTCTATTGATATGAGCAAAAACAAAATAAATTCCATTGCTCTTTTATGGGATATGAACAAACTATTTGAAGAATTTATTTTTGAGTTCATAAGAAAATATATCAAAACAATTGATAATACCTCAATAAAAGCAAAATCACAAAAACATAGACACTTACTTGCCCATATAAAAAACAAAACATCCTTGGGCAATACCTACGTAGATATTCTTTTACAATATGGAAAAGATAAAGTAATATTAGACACTAAATATAAAATTAACGATGGAAATATTGGAAACTTTACAAATACTGATATATTCCAGATGTTAGCTTACGAAACATTACATAAAACCGATAAAGCAATATTATTATATCCAACTACTAATAATATAAATAATAAAGAAACTGAAGGAATTAATTCATATAAATTCAATGAAGAAAAAAACAATCATTACATAACGACAGCTACTATATATTTAGGATACGATTCAATTCATAAATTTAATATTAATCTTTCAGAAAAATTAAAAAACATCATAAAATCTTCTCTAAACTTAAATAACATTCACAAATAATTTATCCATGCGATTGTCGTTTCAGTTAGACTTCAAAGTTTGAGACGAAATAAAACATCGCAAACACGCGGTGTACGTAAGTGAAACGGTACATAAGTGTTTGCGATGTAAAATTGTAGTCCAAAATTTGAAGCCGTTATAAGAAACAGATTACCATTTATAATGAGCGAACGCCTTATTAGCTTCCGCCATTTTGTGAGTATCTTCTCTCTTCTTCATAACAGCGCCTTCTTTTTTGCTTGCATCCATAAGCTCCTGTGCGAGTCTTTCACACATCGGCTTACCGGTCTTGGCTCTTGCTGTTTCCATTATCCAGTTCATTGCCAATGTTGTTGATCTTACCATTGGAACTTCCATAGGAACCTGATATGTTGCTCCTCCGACTCTTCTTGGTCTGACTTCGAGCAATGGTCTTGCGTTTTCAATAGCTCTGTTAAAAACTACTAAAGGATCTTCACCCATTTTTTCTTTGATTATATCAAATGCTTTATAAATTATTCTTTCTGCTGTGCTTTTCTTGCCGCTGTGGTCCAATTTATTTATAACTCTTGCTAACAAAACAGAATTATAAACAGAATCTCCTTCCGGCATACCTCTTTTTTCTCTTGGCTTTAATGCTTTACGTGGCATATTTTCTTCCTCTTACTTTTTTATATTATTTTTTTGCCGCTGCTGCTTTTGCTTTTTTTGCGCCGTATTTGCTTCTCGACTGCTTTCTTCCGTCTACTCCGGTTGAATCAAGGCTTCCTCTGACGATATGGTATCTTACGCCAGGAAGATCTTTGACTCTTCCGCCTCTTATAAGAACAATTGAATGCTCCTGTAAGTTATGTCCTACGCCCGGTATATATGAAGTAACTTCATAACCTGATGTCAATTTTACTCTTGCTACTTTTCTCAAAGCCGAGTTAGGTTTTTTTGGAGTCGTCGTATAAACTCTTGTACATACTCCTCTTCTCTGCGGACAGCTTTTCAAAGCAGGCGATTTTGTCTTTTGTATAACTTTTTTTCTTCCGTCTGTAATCAACTGATTAATTGTTGGCATTGTTCTTTCCTCAAACTATATTAATTTATTTTTTGTCAACTATCGGCTTCAGCCCCGTACCAGCAGGTATCAAATGACCTATCGCCACATTTTCTTTCAAGCCTCTAAGAGTATCTATTTGTCCGGAAACTGCCGCTTCCGTCAAAATTCTTGTAGTTTCCTGGAAGCTTGCGGCAGATATAAACGAATCTGACGAAAGAGCTGCTTTCGTGATACCTAAAAGAACAGGATGGGCAACAGGAATTTTCCCGCCTTTTTCTTTTATAGCCTTTCTCTCATTTTCATATTTATATCTTGAAATAATTTCACCGCTTAAAAATTTACTGTCGCCGGCTTCAACAATTCTTACGTTGGAAAGCATCTGCCTTACGACAACTTCTATATGTTTATCGTTAATGGAAACACCCTGCAGTCTGTAAACCTGCTGAATTTCGTTTACAAGGTATTCCTGAACGACTTTCGGACCTTTTACTTTAAGAATATCGTGAGGATTTACCGCACCGTCCGACAAAGCTTCTCCTGCTTCAACTTTATCGCCTTCATAGACAACCAAATGTCTTCCAAGCGGAACAGTATATTCTTTTTCCATCTTTGTATCAGGATCCAAAATCTTAACTTTTAAAGCGCCTTTCTTTGTAGCTTCTCCGAATTTAACGATACCGTCAATTTCGGAAACAACGGCAACATTTTTAGGCTTTCTTCCTTCAAACAACTCTGCAACTCTAGGAAGACCGCCGGTAATATCTTTTGACTTTGAGAATTCCTGAGGAATCTTAGCCAAAATATCACCTATTTTTATATCTTCGCCGTTCTTTACAACAAGCGTCGTGCCTACCGGCAACGGATATTCAACAACTGTTTTACCGTCTTTTTCAACTACAAATTTAGGTTTATTTTTTCTTGTTCTGTCTTCAATAATAATTCTTTCTATCTGACCGGTAATCTTAGACTTTTCTTTTTGCAGGGTTATACCTTCTTTTATACCTACAAATTTAAGTTTTCCGTCATATTCCGAAATAATAGATTTTGAATGAGGATCCCATTTTACAAGAAGAATATGCTTCTTATCTTCTTTTAACTTGATTTCCTGTCCGTCTTTAACTTCTATTATCGCCCCGTAAGGGATTTTATATACCTGTCTTCTTCTAGGAGAATTTTCAGTAAATACAAGTTCTGTATTTCTGCTGACAACCAAAGTTTCTCCGTTTCTGTTCTTAATGGATCTTAAATTATAGAAATCCGCAGTTCCGTCTTTTTCTGCATAAATTTCAGATTTCTGGACAACTCTGCTTGCCGCTCCTCCGATGTGGAAAGTTCTAAGAGTAAGCTGCGTTCCAGGTTCGCCGATTGACTGCGCCGCAACAACACCTACAGCTTCGCCGACTTCAGCTAATTTTCCGGTAGCAGGGCTTAATCCGTAACACTTTGCACATACGCCGTGTTCGGCTTCGCATGTTAATACGCTTCTTATACCTATTTTATCGATACCTGCGTCAAGAAGCTTTTGGGCATTCTCGGCAGTTATCATTTCGCCTCTTTTAACAATGAGCTCTTCCTTAATATCGTCGCCTTCCTGAATAATACCGACAACGTTGTCAAGAGCAACTCTTCCGATGATTCTTTCATCTATTTTTTCAATAACTTCGTCGCCTGACTGCAAATTACCGATAAATACTCCGTTCGGAGTTTTGCAATCATATTCAGTAACGACGACATCATGAGATACGTCGACTAATTTTCTTGTCAAATATCCGGCTTCCGCAGTTTTCAAAGCCGTATCGGAAAGACCTTTTCTTCCGCCGTGAGTAGACAAGAAGTATTCCAAAACAGACAATCCCTCTCTGAAGTTTGAAATGATAGGGGTTTCGATAATTTCACCGATACCGCCCGACAATTTCTTCTGAGGTTTCGCCATAAGACCTCTCATACCTGCAAGCTGTCTTACCTGCTGTCTTGAACCTCTGGCGCCTGAATCCGCCATCATAAATATTGAATTAAATCTGTTTGTATTTTCCTGATAAACTTCCATCTCGTCTTTTTTCATTTCGTCAAACATGATGTCTGCAACTTCATCAGTGACTTTTGTCCAGATATCGATAATCTTGTTGTATCTTTCGCTTTCGGTAATAAGACCGAGTTTTGCCTGTTTTTCGATTTCCTTGATTTTCGCTTTTGCATCCTTAACTAAAATATTCTTTTTAGGCGGAATCTTCATAGCGTCTATCGAAATAGAAATACCTGCAAGCGTTGCATATTTATAACCGAGTTTTTTTATTTCATCCAGCAAAATAATCGTCTTATACTGTCCTAATTTTTTGAAGCATGTATCGACAATATTTACGAGTTCTTTCTTATTCATTGGTCTGTTAATATAACCCAAAGCATAAGAACCGTCTTCATCCTTCGGCAGATGTTCGTTAAATATAACTCTTCCTACCGTAGTATAATTAGGTTTTTCGTCTTTATTGTTTTTCCATTTTGTTATGTCTTTTTGTTCGTTGTCTTTAAGTTTAGGGTCTCTTAAAGTCGTTATGCCTGCAACTTTAATTCTTGCATGCAAATCTATTTCTTTCTGCTGGTAAGCGCTTATAACTTCGGCAACTCCTGCCAAAATGCTGCCTTCGCCTTTAACGCCGTTCTTTTCTTTCGTCATGAAGCAGCTTCCCAAAACGATATCCTGTCCGGGAACCGTAATAGGCTTTCCTGAAGACGGAGAAAGAATATTTTTTGTCGTCATCATAAGCATTTTAGCTTCAAGCTGCGCTTCTACGGAAATAGGAACGTGCACAGCCATTTGGTCACCGTCGAAGTCTGCGTTAAAAGCAGTACATGTCAACGGATGCAGCTGTATTGATTTTCCTTCAACCAAAACAGGTTCAAAAGCCTGAATACCGAGTCTGTGAAGAGTAGGAGCTCTGTTTAATAATACAGGATGATCTTTTGTAACTTTTTCAAGTATGCTCCAAACCTTAACATCTCCTCTTTCAAGTATTCTTCTTGCCGATTTTAAAGTTGCGCCTTCCTGGTTAATAAGTTCTCTTATAATAAACGGCTTGAATAATTCCAAAGCCATTTCTTTAGGGATACCGCACTGGTTGAGTTTTAAAGACGGGCCTACAACGATAACGCTTCTGCCCGAATAGTCAACTCTTTTACCGAGCAGGTTCTGTCTGAATCTTCCCTGTTTACCTTTTAAAGTATCGGATAAAGATTTCAAAACTCTGTTTCCTGCGCCGGTAACAGGCCTTGACATAGAATCATTGTCTATTAAAGCATCTACGGCTTCCTGGAGCAATCTCTTTTCGTTGTTTATCATCACTGTAGGAGCTTTAAGCTGTTCTATATGTCTCAATCTGTTATTTCTGTTAATAATTCTTCTGTATAAATCATTCAAATCAGATGCTGCAAATCTGCCGCCTTCAAGAGCAACCAAAGGTCTTAAATCAGGCGGAATTACAGGCAGCACTGTAAGAATCATCCATTCAGGTCTTGTCCCTGAATTTTTAAATCCTTCAACAACTCTGAGCCTTCTGATAAGTCTGGCTCTTTCAGCGTCAGAAGTTATTTTTGAGATTTCCAACTGTATATTTTTCTGTTCTTCTTCTAAATTAAGTTCTTCCAAAAGTTTTCTTACTGCCGATGCTCCGATGTCAACTTTCAAGCTGTCGCCGAAACCTGTCTGGAATTTTTTAACGTCGCTTTCTTCAAGCAAAATAGGAGCTTCAGGCTTTGAAAAAGTCTTAAGTATAGGCATTTCCATTCTGAAAACTTCAACTTTAAGCTTGCCGTCAAAAGGCTTCAATCCTTCCGAATTTTTTCTCAATTCGTTAAATATCTTTTCTTTTTCCAAATCAAAGAATTCAACTCTTACTTTTTTATCAGGCTCCGTTATTGAAACTTCCGGAGATTTTTCAAAAGTAGCGGTCAGCAACTTTTTAAGTTCTGACTTTTGAGAACCTTCAACGTCGTAAAAATATATTGAATGAGGTTTAAAATAACATTTAAAATATTTGCAGCCTTTTTCAAGTATATTGTCGGCAATAAGTTTAACTATGTCGGATTTCTTTTCTACGCCGTAATCCGCCATGGTCTTAACCAATTTGTCCAATTGTTTTTTTAGTTCTTTTTCATCGTCGCTGAATTCAATTTCTTCAACAACAATACCGTCAAAAACATTTTTCAGTTCTTCTTTAACGACTGCGCTGTTCATTCCGTAATGGAACAAATTGTACTCTTCTTCTTTAAGCAAAGCGCCTTTGTGCAAAAAAGGAACTGTTTTTGAAGAATCCGTTAAAGTATTGGTAACTACATATTTCGTATAATAGATAACCTTTTCAAGATCAGATATTTTCATATTCAGCAAAATACCAATTCTTGAAGGCGGCTTCTTTAAAAACCAAGGATGAGCAACCGGCACTGCCAAATCAATGTGTCCGAATCTTTCTCTTCTGACTTTTGCTTCGGTAACTTCAACTCCGCACCTGTCGCAGATTGTTCCTTTGTGCTTGATGTATTTATATTTTCCGCAATGACATTCCCAGTCTTTTGTAGGACCGAAAATACCGTCGCAGAACAACCCGTCTCTCTCAGGTTTAAAAGTTCTGTAGTTGATAGTCTCAGGTTTTTTAACTTCGCCGTAAGACCATGATCTTATATCTTCCGGACTTGCAACCGTTAATTTTACGGCATCAAAATCTACGAAATTTAGATTATGCTGCTTTTTCTTTGAATTTTTTAAATTTTTTATACTCATTTATAGTTGCCCTTCTATATTATCTTATTTTTGTTCTTCGGTACTGCTGCTTACATTATCTTTCAGAAGATCCACATTCAACCCCAAAGCTTTGAGTTCGTTTACAAGCACTTTAAATGATTCCGGTATTCCAGGCTCTGATATGGCTTCGCCCTTAATGATAGAGTCATACATTTTAACTCTGCCGTCGACATCATCGGATTTTACAGTTAAAAATTCCTGTAAAACATGTGCCGCACCGTATGCTTGAACCGCCCAAACTTCCATTTCTCCGAATCTCTGACCTCCGAACTGGGCTTTTCCGCCGAGAGGCTGTCTTGTAATAAGAGAATAAGGACCGGTTGATCTTGCGTGCATTTTATCTTCAACAAGATGATTAAGTTTTAACATATACATGACGCCGATGGTTACTTTTTCCATAAACGCTTCACCTGTTCTGCCGTCATACAATGTAATTTTGCAATCATCCGTAGGCAAATAGCGGAGTCTGTAATCTTCAAGAGCTTTTGAAAGTTCTTCCCCTTTCATTCCTCTTCTTTCAAATTCCTGCTTCTTGTGCTCTACAAGCATATCTTTTGCTTTTCTGATTTGTTCTTTTACCTGGTCTTCTGTTGCTCCGTCAAATACAGGAGTAACCATTTGAATGTTCAAGACTTTTCCAGCCCATCCCAACATAGATTCCAAAAGCTGTCCTACGTTCATACGGGACGGTATGGCAAGAGGAGAAAGAACACAGTCTACAGGCGTTCCGTCAGGAAGTCTCGGCATATCTTCAACAGGAAGTATTCTTGAAACAATACCTTTGTTACCGTGTCTTCCGGCTAATTTATCTCCAACCTGAACTTTTAATTTTGCTGCTATATAAACTTTTACTATCTTATTGACAGATACAGGCAATTCGTCGCCTTTTTTAAACCTGTCTTTCTCTTTTTCATAATTCTGTTTAAGAATTTCTTCTTTCGCCTGATATAAATCTTCAATCTTTTTTCTTTCGGACTTATTTGCTGTTTCCAAAAGTTCTTTCTTTTCTTTTTCCAGCTTAGATTTTGCAGATTTATATAATGACGCTACTTCGTCCTGTTTCTTCTTGATTTCTTTTTCAGAGAGTTTTTCTCTTCTTACAAAAGTTCTGACGCCCAAAACTTTACCTGCAGTTCCCGGGTCGACTCTCAAAGAAACATCCTGAACATCTTCCGCTTTTTTACCGAACAACACTCTCAAAAGTCTTTCTTCAGGAGTTGTCTGCTGTTCGCCTTTCGGAGCAGTCTTACCTACAAGGATATCTCCTCTCTGGACTGTTGCTCCTACTCTGATTACGCCGTCTTCATCAAGGTTCAAAAGATCTTCAGCGCCTACGTTAGGAATATCCTTCGTTATTTCTTCAGGTCTTCCTTTCGTTTCTCTTGCTTCAGTTTCAAACTCTCTTATATGAACCGACGTAAATTTATCGTCATGAACTAATTTCTCCGACAACAAAATAGCATCTTCGAAATTATATCCGTCCCAAGGCATGAAAGCTATAAGAAGGTTTTGACCTAAAGCCAGCTGTCCGTTCTTTGTAGCCTGACCGTCGGCAATAATGTCGCCTTTCTTAACTTTATCTCCGACTTTTACTATCGGAATATGATTAATGCATGTATCCTGGTTGGATCTTAAATATTTGCTTAATTTATGTTCTTTTATTCCGTTTTTATCGCTCCAAACAATAATTTCATCGGAAGAAACGGAAACAACTTCACCGTCTATTTTTGACAATACTACAACGCCTGAATCTCTTGCAACCTTATCTTCAACTCCGGTACAAACTACAGGCTGTTCGGTAACAAGAAGAGGTACTGCCTGTCTCTGCATGTTACAGCCCATCAGCGCACGGTTTGCATCGTCATGTTCAAGGAAAGGAATAAGTCCTGCCGAAACAGAAACAACCTGCATCGGAGAAATATCCATATAATCAACTTTATCAGGTGATTTAAACAAGAAATCGTTCCAATGTCTTCCCTGTACGGTATCAATGGTAAATTTACCGCTTGCATCGATAGGAGTGTTTGCCTGGGCTACGAAGAAATCATCTTCGGTATCCGCAGTCATATAATCTATCTTATCGGTAACTTTGCCGTTTTCAACTTTTTTATAAGGAGTTTCAATCAAACCGTACTGATTTACTCTCGCATAAGCGGACAATGAAGTTATAAGACCGATATTCGGTCCTTCAGGAGTTTCAATAGGGCATACTCTTCCGTAATGCGTATAATGAACGTCTCTGACTTCAAATCCGGCTCTTTTTCTGTTAAGACCTCCAGGGCCTAAAGCAGAAAGTCTTCTCTTGTGCGTTAATTCAGCCAACGGATTGATTTGGTCCATAAACTGAGAAAGCTGCGAAGTTCCGAAAAACTTTCTTATCTGTGCGACAAAAGGAGTAATATTTATAAGAGATCTAGGAGTAACCGTTGCTTTATCCTGATTGTTCATATACTCTTTTACGAGTCTTGCCATCTGAACCAATCCGATTCTTACCTGATTTTCAAGCAATTCGCCTACAGATCTTACTCTTCTGTTGCCTAAATGGTCTATATCATCCAAACCTAATTTCATTTTCTCGTCATTTTCAATAAATTCCGATTCGCCGTTATAAATCATCAAAAGATACTTGATTGTCGCAACGATATCTTCTCTTGCGACAGTTCTCTTGTTTTCGGCAGGAACAGTTAAATTAAAATGATTCTTGTAAAATTTATAAATAGGTCCGAGCTTCTTTAAAATTTTATATCTTCCGATTGCGGTAAAATCGTATCTTCTTACGGATTTAAACAGCAATTCGTCCAAAAAGCCCTGAGCTCTTTCCTGAACTATGAACTCCTGGGTTTTTAAAACTTTATAAATATGATTTACGGCTTCTTTCTGAGTCTTAATGGTGTCTTTTTTCAATGTCAGCAAAATTGTAGAATCTTTAAGAACTACTACGGAAGTCAAACCTTTGGCTTTCATCTTTTCGATTACGGTTTCAGTTAATTCTTTGCCTGCATCAAAAAGAACCTCACCGGTGGCTTTATCGTAAATATCGTCAGCCAAACATTCGTTTGCCAAAGCTGAAGCCGGAGTGTCCAAAGAAACTTCTTTTGTTTCTTTAAAAAGATTTAAAATATCATTGTCGTTTTCAAAACCGAGAGCTCTCAAAAGAGTTGTAGCCAATATTTTTCTTTTTCTGTCTATTCTTACATACAAAAGACCATTCTGGTCAAATTCAAATTCAACCCATGCTCCTCTGTAAGGTATAATTCTTGCAAAATATAAAGGCTTACCGAAAACAGTAACCTTCTTTTCTTCGTCTTCTTCAAAAATTACGCCCGGAGAACGGTGAATCTGGCTTACGACGACTCTTTCGGCGCCGTTAATAACAAACGTAGCCGTATCTGTCATAAGCGGAATATCGCCAAAATAAACTTCCTGTTCTGAAAGTTCTTTGACTTTGCCGTCTTCTTTTTTATGCAGTAATCTTAACTTTATCTTCAATGATGACGAATAGGTCTCATCTCTGGCAATAGATTCTTCTACGGAATATTTAGGTTCTCCAAAGCTGTAGGAGATATATTCCATAATTAAACTCCCGTCTGAATTTGTCAGAGGGAAAACATCTTTAAAAGCACCTTCAAGACCTTGAAATTTTCTCTTTTCAGGGTCTACGTCCATCTGCAAAAACTCTGCAAATGAATTTTTCTGCATGCCAAGCAGTAAAGGTGGATCAATCGGTGAACTTATTTTTCCAAAGTTAACTCTTTTCATTACTTATAGATCCATTATTTTTATTTTGACAAAAAGATAAAATTAAGTATGTATTATATACTTAATAATTATCTTTTGTCAAGTATTTTATATTAATTTTACAACCATTTTTAAACTTACTAATATTGCTATTACTTAAGTTCAACTGTTGCACCGGCTTCAGCAAGTTTCTTTTTCATTTCTTCTGCTTCTGCTTTAGAAACGTTTTCTTTTACTGTTTTTGGAGCGCCGTCTACCAAGTCCTTAGCTTCTTTCAATCCGAGACCGGTAAGTTCTCTGACAACTTTGATTACATTTATTTTGCTTGCGCCTGCATTTGCAAGAACAACGTTAAATTCTGTTTTTTCTTCAGCTGATGCTGCAGGTGCTGCTGCTCCGCCTGCTGCTGCTACTGCTACAGGTGCTGCTGCTGAAACGCCGAATTTTTCTTCAAGAGCCTTTACCAATTCTGCCATTTCCAGAACTGTCATAGACGAAATTTCTTCAATTAATTGATCTTTTGACATTGCCATTTTACTAATCCCCCACTTTTATATTATTTTTTATTTTTTTAAGCGTTTGCTTTTTGTTCTTTAATTGCGCTTAATACACATACCAAGTTTCTTGTTGTTCCGTGCAAAACATTTACAAATCCTGAAACAGGAGCTTTCATACTTCCGAGCATCTTTGCAATAAGAACTTCTTTTGAAGGAAGAGATGCTAAAGACTGTATTTCAGATACACCCAAAATTTTTCCGTCCAACAAACCCGCTTTTACTACAAACTTCTCATATTTTTTTGCAAATTCAGAAACAACTTTTGCAGGAGCGACAGGATCTGATGCCTCAACAACAACTGCCGTAGGCCCTTCAAAATATTCGTTAACTTTTTCCAAACCCACTTCTTTAAGAGCGATTTTACCCAAAGTATTTTTAACAACCAAATATTCACATCCGCACTTTCTCAGCTCTGTTCTCAATGCTGAAATTTCACCGACTGAAAGACCATGATATTCCGTCATTATCATACCTTTCATTGCTTTAAACCTGTCTGTTAAGTTCTGTACTTCTGTCTGGTTCTTTTTATTTGGCATTTTATATATTCTCCTTCTTTATTTTCTCTTTTATTTTCTGCTTTAATTTATTAACGGTTTCAATCTTATTTTTAAATCTGTCGTCTTTTTTTAAAAAATCTTTATTTGTGCCGAATCTTATATTATTGTTTTTGTCAAAACAGGAAGATATTTCACAAAACCTGCATGCTATATCAGAATCTTCCTTTCTCATCAAACTTAATATCTTTTTTCTTTCGCTTTCTATTTTCTTTGAAGAATTATGACTTTCAAACAAATTGCCTAATTTATGCTTTAAAGAAAAATCATTGCAGCATAAAAACAAATCACCGTTAGGCAAAACAACATTTTGATAAACAAAATTATTCAAACAAACTAACTTTCCAGGTTTTTTATCAACCTTAAACAAAGAACCTGCTCTTGAAAAAACTTTTCTGACCTCAACTACTTTACAAACCCTGCTTTCTATATTATTTTTAAAAAATTCAACCGTTTTATAAAATTTGTCTTTTTTAAAAAATCTATCCGATTTAAAAAGATGAAAAGCAACGGCATAAAAAGAAACGCCGGCTTTTTTCATTTTTAAAATTTTAGCTTTTGTAAGACCGACTGCCGTCGTAAAAATATCAATTTTAAAACCCTGTCTGCAAGCATGTATTATCATGTCGACAGAATCTTTATTTAAGAAACATTCTGAAAAACCCGCGAAAATAAGTTTCGTATCCTTATTGTCGACGTTTAACAATATCTTTTTGAAATCAGATAAAGTCATAACGTTTTTAGATTTTAATTTTCCGTATGCTTCCACAATTTTGCTTTGAGGGCAGTACTTGCAAAGAACTTTACAACCTATATGCGTCGTAACTTCCAAATTTTTTTTCATAATGTATAAATAAAAAAAGCTTCTCACGAGAATGAGAAGCAAAAAATAAAGGCTAATAATAAACTCAGTCTCGGCAAGAATATACAGGTAAACCGTATAACATTAAACCTTCTGCAAGGTTCTTGCTGTCTTTGACAAAAAATTTTATCTGCAAGTGCTAACTTAATAACACTTGCAGATTATAATGAATCTGGCAACGACCTACTCTCCCGGCACCCTGCGGTGCAAGTACCATCGGCCCGTATGAGCTTAACTTCCGAGTTCGGTATGGGATCGGGTGTGTCCTCACAGGTATAGTCACCAGAAATATTTTTGATTTAAAGAACAACATTTATTCACTTAATAGGCTAAAGCATCTTACATATTTATTATACAACATTTTCTAAAAAAAATCACTTAGATTAGAGAATGTGACCAAGCCAAACGGTCGATTAGTACAAGTTAGCTGAATACATTGCTGTACTTACACTTCTTGCCTATCAAACCCGTAGTCTACGGGTGACCTTTAGGGAAATCTTATCTTGGGGCAAGTTTCACACTTATATGCTTTCAGTGTTTATCTTAACCATACTTGGCTACTCGGCAATGCTCCTGGCGGAACAACCGAAACACCAGAGGTATGTTCATTCCGGTCCTCTCGTACTAAGAACGAGCCCCCTCAAATTTCCT
>Ga0302240_1001144_pt1 | contig 22355 bp, 35 predicted proteins | sample AAG_UR_His_MG_FD_193538 | JGI IMG/M metagenome (GOLD analysis project Ga0302240, IMG submission 193538) | Enriched activated sludge microbial communities from anaerobic digester in WTTP, New Holstein, Wisconsin, United States - AAG_UR_His | ecosystem: Engineered > Bioreactor > Anaerobic >... | reverse complement strand
TAAATAGTTAATAATATTTTATAATAATTATAATTAAAATAATATCGTATAAAAGCTATTTTTCTTTAAAAATTTTAATATATAATAAAAGAAAACTTTTATACGCCCCTTAGAGGTCAACTAAAGGGTAATCAAGTTATAAAAGTTAATGAAGCTTAGACTTCAAAAATTTATGGGCGATTATAATCCGCCACTTGAAACTTTCAAAGTTTCAGAAAGATTTGATTAGTGCAATACTAATCAAATGAACAAGAGTTATAAGTTATTTAATTTATAGTTTCTTGTATTATAGATAACTATACTTTTATTTTTAAAATCCTCTGAGTGACTCTCGGAGGGTTTATTTTGTATTCGTTTTAAATGAATATATAAAATAAAAATAAGCGTAGGTTATGATAGATGCAACAAAATATAAGTTTAATCTTCAGAAATCTCCCGATGATCCCCGAGACTATCTTCTTGAGACAATTTATCCAGATACTGTAACGTTGCCGGAGAAATGGGACTTACGTAAAAACATGAGACAAGTTCGTGATCAAGGTGATCAAGGAACTTGTTCGGCACAAACTGCTGCAGCAATGAAAGAATGGCAAGAGGAAGCAGACGTAAAGTTTAAATATTATATGTCTCCTCAGTTTGTGTATAACTTAAGAACTAATCAAGGAAGTGAAGGAATGTATCCTCGAGATACTATGGAAATTCTTTATAAAATCGGAATTGTCCCTGAAAATAATTATCCTTACGGAACATTTAAGCCTATAGGAGAAGGTCTTAAAGAAATTGCAGCAAAATATAAAATACAAGGTTATGCCCAAGTTAACACGATTGATTCTTTAAAGAAAGCTTTATTTGCTAATGGTCCTTGTTACATAGCATTTCCAGTTTATAACCCCAATAAAATGGAATTTTGGAAGCCTGATTTTACTGGACAACAGACGATGGGAGGTCATGCAGTTACAGTTGCCGGTTATCTTCGCGACAAATTTATTATTCGAAATTCGTGGAGTGTTCAGTGGGGTGATGCAGGATACTGTTATTATTCTTTCTCAGATTTTGGAATGCACTGGGAAATATGGACTGCTATTGATGCAGATTCTAACCCTCAGACTTTATATAATAAAACAAGTAAATATTCAATGAAAAAAAGTTTTTTCAAAAGAATGTGGCCTAAAAAATAAAATAAAATAAAATATTATGAAAAAATTAGTTAGAGAATCATTGTTTGAGGATATGTCACAAAATTTTATAGAATATTTTGAAGACATGTCTCAGGAAAAAAAAGATAAAGCCTTAATAAATGCAAGTAGACGTGGTCATACAGAAGCAGTTAAATCACTAATAAATGCAGGCGCTGATGTTCATGCATATAATGATTTGGCTTTACGGTGGGCAAGTGATAATGGTCACGTAAAAGTAGTTAAAGTTTTATTAGATGCAGGCGCTGATGTTCATGCTAATGATGATTGGGCTTTACAATGGGCAAGTTACTATGGTCACGTAAAAGTAGTTAAAGTTTTATTAGATGCAGGCGCTGATGTTCATGCTAATGATGATTACGCTTTACGATGGGCAAGTGCAAACGGTCATATAGAAGTTGTTAAGTTATTATTAGATGCAGGCGCTGATGTTCATGCTAAAAATGATTTAGCCTTACGTTGGGCAAATGAAGAAGGACACACTAAAGTAGTTAAATTACTTAAGCAATCTATGAACAAATAAAATAAAATAAAAAACATTAATTTTGGTGGAGCAAAGGATTTTGGATTTGATCACGTTGATCTATATGGTGGCTCAAACTCAAGAACTATTTTAGCCGGAGCATTATCTGGGAAATATACCTATGAAGACTTAAAAAAAGCATTAAATAGTTTCTTTAAATAAAATAAAAAATAATTATGAAAAAATTAGTTAGAGAATCAATTACAAGAAGCGAACCGGCAGCTTTTTTAATTAAAGATTTGTGTGACGGTACAGTAACATGGGAAAATATTGCACCTTATGTTTTAAAATATGAAGTTCTTCCGGACCCAGGATTTTATAGTGATATAACAGTTAGAAACGCAAAAGATCTTGAAAATTATCTTAAACAATTTAAAGAAAGATTTGGTTCTGAAGGTAAATTAACATTTAATCGATGGGGCTTTTCAGATATTAAAGACAATAAAAAATATAGTGTAGAAAGAAATCTAACTGCTGATGCAGTAGGTTATGGCAAGGGAAGATACATGGGAGATTAAGAACATGAAATACGTATTTGAAAATTTAAACGAACAACGACGAATTCCATTAATAGATGTGACATGGAATAAAATAAAGCCTAAAGAAAATTTTAGTGTTTCCAATTTACCTATTAATTTTTCTGCGCATGAACAAATTAAAACACAAAATGCCTTTGAAAGATGGTATAAAAATTTTATAAAGTATTGGGGAACTGAAGGTGATTTGGTCGAAGTAAGACCATCATATTGGAAACTTCAAGGAAACAAACAATGGGATGAAGAATATAAACGAGGAGTAGATTCAATTTCTCGATATTATGATGAAAAGGGAAGTGGCGATTACACTGGTGATTAATGTTTAAACAAAAATAAATTATGAATGCATTTGGACCAGGACAACATTTCTTTCAAGGATTTTTTGGCCCACAAGTATCTCAGCAAGAATCACAAACACCTGAATATATAAAATATAATGACGTAATTTTAGAAATTTCCAATAATTGGGTAATTATTCAAAGTTTGGTTGAAAAATATAAAACAGGAAATCTTAAGCAAGTAGATGCATTAGAACATTTATGGCTTGATTTTATAATAAAAAATAATGTAGATATATCAATTTACAAAAATGAAAAGGAATTTCTTACAGCTTTTTGGAGAAATCCCTAAAAATAAAAATAATTAAATGAAAAAGACTCCGATGTTGCCCGTAAAAAAGGCATTAAAAACAATTAATTCTTGTCAAGATTTAAACCAAATAGAAGACTGCAAAATACTTGTAGATAAATACATTCAGTCTGCAAAAAAACGAAAATTATTAAATGTCGGAGATCTTAAAGATAGACTTTATGAAGAACTTTTAAATAGACAAGAAGAATTGTATCTAGTTAAAGTTTTCAATAAAAATATATAAATTTTTTATGAATACGTTTATAGGGTTTAGTACATATTTATTCGAAAACAATTTATCTGAACTTAGATTCTTTTATCATTTTGATGAAAAGCAAAAAATTGTTTACATTGTTTTAATGCTAAAAAACAATTGTCTTGGATACATTAAAAGCGAACATTATATTAACAATGATTGGGAAATTACGAAAATTGCAGCTATAAAAGGGTATGGATATCGTATGTATGAAGCTATCATGGATTTAATGTATCCTGATAATTGGCTAATACCAAATAGAAAAAAGATGATAAATTTAAAATTAGCTAATACTTACACTAAATTTATAGAAAGAAGCGATATAGAAACACAAAAAATCACTGAAAAAGATGATAGCTATGTTAATGCGCCTAAAGAACACGATAATTGGTTTAATCGTAGATATCGATTATCATCACGTATAGATATAGATTTCGCAGAAACATCGTACAAATTCATAAAAGACACGGGAATATCTCTATTCGATAAAACCTATAAAGGCGGATATAAACCTACTTTTTAATTATTTTTAGGATAAATGAAACTTTCATACATTATGTTATATAATTTATAAAATTTGGCTTAGATATATAAACTACTAAAGATATATTGATGATCCGTAATTACACATATAACTTTTCTCAACTCCCAGAACAATGTGAGCAACTACCGTTATTTTATTTTCTAACAGTAGAGGACTTGAGTAAAGCGTAAGAGCGAATCATATAATCATATACACTTTTCTTGAACCCTCTGCAGATAACGGAGGGTTTTTTTATTGAAATGTTCTTTAAAAAATGAAAAAAGTTATCAAAATAATTTTTATTTTAAAAAATTTGATTATATTTGTATAGAAAATTTAAACGATCTTTGATATATTGAAACACCTGGCCATGATCTACAATGGATGTGGGCCGGTCTGCAAAACCGGTGTAATGGGTTCGATTCCCACCGTGGCCTCAATTTAGTTGTAGTGAAGATATAAAGTTACTTCGATAACTGGAACTGAAATATACTTTAATCAAATTTCTCAACTAAAACTGTTCTCTAGTGTAATGGTTAGCACTACTGCCTCTGAAGCAGTCAGTTTAGATTCGAATTCTAAGAGAACAACAATTTGCCCCATAGCGTAATGGTTATCGCGCTAGCCTTTGAAGCTAGGTCTATCCTGGTTCGACTCCAGGTGGGGCAACAAAATCTTGGCAGCTCATAGGAGCGTAACGGATACAAATCACGTGCCAAGAAAATGGAGTCTTGGCAGAGTTGGTCAACGCGCTGGACTGAAAATCCAGAGATTCTGGTTCGATCCCAGAAGGCTCCACAAATGCCCAGGTGGAGGAATAGGCAAACTCGCCTGCCTTAGGAGCAGGTGCTCTACGAGCATTGAGGGTTCGAATCCCTCTCTGGGCACAAACAAATTGCCCGAATAGTCAAATAGGCAAAGACGGTAGGCTAAGAACCTACGGCAAACATTGAAACACCTGAGGGTTCGAATCCCTCTTTGGGCACAAAAATTCGGGATGTGGCCTAATTGGCAAGGTACCGCATTTGGGATGCGGGGATTGTGGGTTCGAGTCCCGCCATCCCGACTAAAAACGAGATGTAGCTCAGTTGGTTTAGAGTGCTAGTCTGGGGGACTAGAGGTCGGAGATTCGAATTCTCTCATCTCGACAATTTAAAATAAAAAATATATGAATAAATTTAAAGTAGGAGATAGGGTATACAAGCCTAAAGGATATAAATTTCCGGGAATAATTGTGGCAATTTTCAAGAATACAAAGGGACAAACAAGATTAGTGGCCGAAATGATAGATAACGGAATGCTACATATATTCACAGAAGAACAATTAGAACTAGAAACTAAACAAGAAAAAAATTGCTAAAATATTTTCTCGATTCAAGAATTTTGATTATATTAGCAATATAAAAAGAAAAATACTTGTATAACAATTTCTTAGATGAAAAAATGGTTTGAAAGCCGACGTTGAGCAATTGGTTGGCTCGCCTGACTGTAAATCAGGTCCTTTCGAGGCGTGGGGGTTCGAGTCCCTCCGGCGGCACTAAATGTTCTTTAACATAATGATAAAGGTGATTAACTGATAAGGCGACCCCAACCGGGCGTTAAAACAGTCAAGGAGTGGGTTGGCACTCTGGTGATAGACGATTTCATTTGAGAAAATCGTTTCACGGCGATTCTACCTTCTTAAGAATCGCTGAAAATAAATGCTGCCGTGGAGAAGTGGTTAACTCGCAGGACTTTCACTCCTGTATTCGCTCGGTTCGATTCCGGCCGGCAGTACAAAATTAATGGCTCTGTGGCGAAATAGGTAGTACGCGTTGGTCTTAAAAACCAATGGACCAAAAGTCCGTGTCGGTTCGATTCCGATCAGAGCTACAAAAGAATAAAGAAGAAAATGATATAAATTTCTTCTATAAAACTTGCATCATTAAATGATATATAAAAATAGTAAACAAAAATAAATTTTAAATTAATTAACACTATGAAAAAAGTTCTTTTAATGATTGCAGTTATTGCAGTTCTTGTACTTAGTGCATGCGGAAATAAGAAAGCTCCCGCAACAGAAGCTGAAGTAGATACAACTGAGGTTGTTGATACTGTTGCTACTGATACTGTAATGGCTGAGTAAGCTGTATATCCTCGAAAGAGGATTTTTTGGCTTGGTAGCCCAACAGGCAGAGGCATCCGTCTCAAAAGCGGATTAGTGTGGGTTCGAATCCCACCCGAGCTACTAAAGAAATTCATATAATTTGAAATATATAAAATAAAAACATAACTAACATAAATTATATGAATAACTTATGAAAAAATTCTTTTTAATCATCATTTTAATTTTAGCTCTTTCATGCGCTAAAGAAAAACCCATTGTTGTAAGGTATGTTGATTGTACTGATAAAAATGCGATAGACATGCCTTTAATTAGTACTGAAATTGATACAGTTATAGTTTCAACTGATATGCGTACATGGAAAGTTGAAATTCATAAAAAAATTCATACAATTAACGAAGATACAGTTTAAAAATTTAATCATATGAGTTGGTGGAACTATCGAATAGGAACAAAGATGTATTCTTATAAAAAGAATTTCGGAAAAACTAATTCTGAACTTGCGAATCAATCAGATGAGCGCTTATTTTCAGTAATAGAAGTGTATTATGATTCTCAGGGAGTGCCAACAGGATATTCAGATACAAGTGTCAAAGATTGGGATTCATATAAAGATTTAGAAGAAACTTATAAACTCATGGCAAAGGCTTTTCAAAAACCTGTACTTGATTTGGATAATTGGCCCGAGGAATGGAAAGAATAAACACTAATAAAAATGAATAAATTTAAAAGCGGATTTAGTAGCGATAAAGTCAATGTTGGTGATAAATATCTTATGGTAAAAAATGTCGAAGATATAACTACGTATTCTGTTTTTATCATAGACGATATTTATGAACTAAGTTCTGGTGAAAATGCATACGAATGCAGCAAATATGATTTTAATTATCGTGGAAAGATAACGCAATTTCAAAACTGATATGAAAAAACTTTGTATGACACAAGAAGAATATCTCAATAGAGACCATTCATGTGAATACAGGATATCTGAGTGGCTCTTAAAAATAGGAGTTATAGGATTTATTGTTTTATTGATTATAAAAATGTTGATATGAAACTAAAGAAATGTCCCTTTTGTGGAAAAATCATAGATGAATGTAATACATGCGGTGATCAGCGCATATGTCCCGAATTTTCTAATGCTATTGATAATGCTATTAAAAATGCTATTGATAGTGTTATCAATAACGATATTGATGAATGTTTTAAAACAGCTAAAGAAGCTAAAACAATTAGGATAGGAAATTTTGGAAATGAAATTTATATAAGAGATTTTGAAAACGGAGGTTTCACTGTGTATTTTGAAGATTTTCCTGAAATTATTGCTGAAGGCGAAACTATCGAAAAGGCTCAAAGAAATCTCTGGGATACATCTTTCGATGTTCTTAAGTATTTAGCGAGTAAGTGAAACTTTTAAATGTTTTATATATAAAATAAATTATATGCAGGGTAGAGCAGTAGGTAGCTCGCGGGGCTCATAACCCCGAGGTCGTATAAAACGGTTCGATTCCTACCCCTGCTACTGTGAAACCCGAAATAAGGGATTGTCCGTTGGTGTAACGGTAACACGTCGCCCTTTGGAGGCGAAATTTAAGGTTCGAATCCTTAACGGACAACAATTAATTACATCACCATGAATGAATCATCATTTCAGTACTGCGGATATTCGGTAACAATTACCGAGCATCCCATTTATAACGATTTTCAGTTCGTTGTAAAAACCTTAGACGAGAAAACCGTCGTTGGAACAAACTCCCATTTCCTTGAAAGTCGTGAGGCTGCAGAAATAGCAGCAAGACAGCTTATTAATGATTTAAAATAATCTTTTTCTTATGAGAGAAGTAAATGATAATAACTTCAATGAAGTTGTGTTAAAGTCTGCAAAGTCTGTAGTACTTGATTTTTGGGCGCCTTGGTGCGGGCCCTGCCATACAGTTGCTCCTATACTTGAAAAATTAGCTGAAACGTATAAGGAACAAATCGAATTTGTTAAGTGCAACGTAGATGATAATCCTGAAAGTGCAAACGCGTTCTCTATAAGAAGCATTCCTTGCGTACTTTGTATCAAAGATGGAAAGGTACTGAATATGACTACTGGTGCTGTTCCCGCAAGCGTATTCGAAGAAAAAATCAAAATTCTTTTATAACACGAAAGAGGGTTTTCGCCCTCTTTCTATATAACCTTGTGAAGTTACTATTTAGTTAAAATTTAGCTCCGCAATTTGGGCAGAACTTGTGCGCTGATTTTTTACGTTTGGCACCGCAATTTGTACAGAAGATTTTAAGGTCCTCTTTTACAATTGGCTTTCGTGATTCAGGAAGAATTTTCCAAACTACTCTATGAGACCAATAGCTGTTAAATGAGCTATAATCTGCGTTAAAGCTTTGATTTGAGTGTTCTCCTTTTTCTACAATTCCTGTTTCAATTGCATCCAATTTAGCTGTGTCTGTTGTAGAACAAAACATTACTGAAGAACTTGCGTTTTCTATAGTCATTGAACCAGAAAAATCAGTCATTCCTTTACATCCAGTATTACCTGATGTATATGTAAACGGCTGAGCTGTTCCCTTATACTGTTCCCAATTGGGACTTGATGTATAAGTTATAGTCCACGGTGATATAACGGGTTGTTTGTACTCATCATAAAATTCAACCTCTACATCGCCATTATTTTTGATGGCTTCTTGCACATTTGGGTTACTTTCTTCGACCTCGTATGTTTCAAATTGAAATTTTCTAGCTTCATCAAGATATCTTTCAAGAAACACTCGTTCTCCAGGACGTAACACTATGCCAGAATCACTTATGTACTTTCCGTTTAACTTGATTTTTGCTAAAACTTTTTCTGATTTGGGATTAAAAAGTTCGAATTCAAATTCATCTCCAGAACGGAGAAAAATTTTGTTGTCATACTGTTTTACTCGTTGTCGACCTTTGGTGACAAATGCTGTGGGCGCAGTTACCCTTTGAAAATAAACATTTTTTGTCATATTCCTTACGTTATTTTATATTTGAGAATTTATTCGTTGGTATTTCTCCAACTCCAATGCTCCATTTGAGCACTAAACCCTCAATCACAAGGTTATCTTGTATTATATATCTTCATTAGATAAAAGTTTTACAATTTTAACAATTTTTTAACAGATTTTATTTTTTTGTTTTAGATTTTTTTGTTATATTTACTTACATTAAGATTTAAACATTAAATGAAGAATCTTTAACAATTAAAAAACTTTATTATGGCTTATTTACTTGAAGTTGACAACTATTTTAATCAAATCCATGTAGATTTTAGATTAAAGGATAAAAGAGAAATCGTTATTAACGATTTAAAAGAAAAAAACTATGAACATGAAAGACGTTTTTCATGGAAGTATATGTGTAAGCATGATTATTTTTATTTAGATAGTGGTATAGAATTATCAATTTCATATGCAAATTCAACACTATCAACATTAAAAAGAGGAAATCTTAATGAATATGAATTTTGTTTTGATTTAAATCCGTATGGTGATTAATAAATACTTTAACAAAATCTTAACATTAAGTATTAAAACTTTTTGTTTTTAAAGTGATATATAATACAAATAGATTGTGGTAAGAGACCGAGTTACTTCGTACAACCTGAAAATGTAAAAAAACGACTCATCTCACATTTCCCAACATTTTTAATATTTGGCTGGAAACGGTCATAAACATATTAAAAGCCCTGGGAAAATAATCTCAGGGCTTTTGTTTTTAAAACCAACTGTAATGAACAAGTTACAAATTATCGATAACGCAATAGTTATCAAAGATGTTTTTGGAAGCTTTAAAATTCTCGATGAATTTGAGCCCTGGGAAATCCCAGAAATAATTCAATTCGCAAGAATAGTTTACAATTACAAAGCAATGCAAGAAAAATTAAACGAAACAAACAATAAATAAAAATAATTCTTTGGGCAACGTCGCTCAATAGTAAAAAAGGAGGTCATTATGGCAAAGTACAATGAAAAGAGAATCAGCAATCCAGAAGTTAAGCCAGTTATCACTCACCAGGGTGGACAGGGTTACACTCAGAAGTCTGAAAAGGAATTGGTAGGTTTACTTGCAACCGGATTAAGCAATACCTACTACGAAAGAGAAACTGAACGTGAAACTCGTTTCAAGTCAGTTCTTAACACTGTAGCATCAAAGAACGCTTTGTTCGCAGCTAAGGCACTTGTTTACGCACGTACGATTTTCGGACAGCGTTCTGTAACTCATGTGGGTGCAATTGAATTACTTCCATATCTTACAGGTACTGAACTTGCAAAGAGATTTTACTCAAAACGTGAACGTAACGCTAACAAAGGCGGTATTGTCTATCGTCTTGATGATATGGCTGAAATTCTTGCAGTATATCAGGCTAAGAATGGTGTAGATGCACCAATTCCTAACTCTATAAAGAAGGGTTTTAAGGATGCAATTGAAAATTCGGATGCATATTCTCTTGCTAAGTATCAAATGAAGTCACGTGCTATTTCACTTGTTGATATTGTTAACCTTGTTCATCCATTACAAACTAAGATCCAAGGTACTGTTGATATTGACGTAGCTGAATTTCAAAAGGCTGTGATGGGAACTAAGTTCGAAAAGACAGCATTTGAAGTTAAGGACGGAAAGGTAACTATCCCAACTCTTATGGCTCTTGTACTCGGTCTTCTTAAGCAATTTAATACTGTAGAAGATAAGAATACTGAAGCAGGTAAAATTGTCGCAGAAAAGGTAAAGAAGGGCGAAATTTCTGCTGAAGAAGCAAAGAATGAACTTAATGAAGCCAAAACTGATAACTATAAGGAGCTTATTGAAACTAAGAAAATTGGTTACCTTGCGCTTCTTCGTAACTTAAGAAATATTCTTAAGACAAACAATACTGAATTACTTGATAAGGCATGTGAACTTCTTGTGCAAAAGGATTTTATCCGTAAGTCACTTGTATGGCCACACCAAATAGATTTATGTAACGAAGTTCTTCAGAGCGAATTTCGTCCAACACAGTTGGGAAAAGTACTAATAGCTCTTAATACTGCGTATGAACGTTCAATTCCTAACTTAAAAGAACTTATGCCTGAACGTAAAACAGCCGTAGTATATGATTCGTCTGGATCTATGTCAACACAGATTTCTTTAGAAGAACACAAAAGAGGTATCGCTAGTGCACTTGATAAGGCAGCATTAATTGGTGCAACTTTTGCAAAAGGTTTAAACGCAGATGTTTATACATTCGCAAATTCATGCCGTATGTGTACATTTAATCCTACTGACAGTGTTAACACTATAAAGAAATCAATACTTAGTAGCGCTATGCACGGTGGAACTGTATGGGGTACTATTTTTCCTGAACTCTTAAGACAAGGAGGATATGAAAGAATTATTATCATTTCAGACGAACAATCACATGATAATGCTCTTAACTCATACAAGGAATATTGCAATAAATATGGTACTCCATATCTTTACATTGTTAATATTTGTGGATACGGGCCTACTGTTAATATTAAAGAAAATGATAAAACTTATCGTTTATTTGGATATACACAAGATATTTACATGAAAGCAACAACTGCCGAAATAAATATTGATCAAGTTATCGAACAAATTAATAAAATTGAAATTTAAAAAGAGGGGTTAATTCCCCTCTTTATTTTTGCAATTTTCGAAGTGATAATGTTTCATACCAGCAATGCCACCAATTTTATTACAATACGGGCATTGCACTTGGATTTGTTTTTTTCCTTTTTTTGTATTAGACATTTTTAATAAAGATTCTTTTTTATGATGTTTTGAAAACATAGGATTTTTTTCTCCTTTATGAGAAATATTTTTTAATTTTTGAATAGTTTCTTCTTTATAAATTTTTGTTTTGCCCTTATTCCAAGGGTCTTTTCCTTTTCTTGCATTACTTTGTTTTCTTTTAGCTTCTTCGGTGTGTTTTTTATTAAACATTCCATTTTTATTTCCTTTTCGGGATTTACTCATTTTTTCTTTAGTTTCTTCAGAAAAACATCCAACAAAACCTACGCCTCCAATTGGACTTAAATTATAGCCATTAGGATATAGTGTATTATATTCTTGAATATATTTTTCCTGCGCATTAAAAGCTTCTTCTTTAGTATTAAAAAATTCAAGTATTTCACGTTTAAAGTTTTGTAATCCATATTCATTAAGTGCATTTTGGAAATAAGGGCGTCCACTTCCTAAATAATTATCATTTAAATTATTAGTTGAGTGATCACCTATATACTGCTTTCCGTTTAACAAATTAGTTGTAATGTAAACAAAATAATACTTTTTTTCCATTAGCGCTTTTATTTATATATTCATAAGAACTTGCTCTTGAAGTGATGTATAAAAATTTAACAAATATTTAACAAAACATATTTCTTTATTTCAGATATAATTATTATATTTGTTCAACTATTTAATTAAATTTTATTAACAAAAAATTTCAAGAAATGAAAAAAATTTTATTATTCTTAGGGATCACTTTATTAATATCATGCAACCCTAATAAAGATTATATAAATCTTATTAAAAATTATGAAAGTACAATTTCAGATGAAGTAAAAATGGATCTTAAATTTAAATGTTTAGATTTTAAAATAATAGATGAAATCACTGGTTTAGATTCTGCAGAGATTTATGAAAAAAATATCTTAATTGAATATAGTGCCGACGTTGCGTCTAATTATGATCCTATTGAAGGTTTTACAGGATATATCGGCTATAATAAAATTCGAAAATATTATGGTCAGCCGGCACTTGATACTATAGAGTTTAAAAAGTGTATCGCATATTTAGATTCTATAAAGCCCTTAATGAAAAAAAAAACTAAATGATTTTGAAGCATATGAAAGAAAAGAAGAAGCATTAAAAGAAAGAGACTTTTTATTGTGGTATGATATTTATAAAAATAGTAAAACATCCATGTATGTAATAATATTTAAAAATTATTTAAAGTCTATTGATACATTGAAATCAATGTTAGACAAATATCAATATTATCTAAATAATAAAGATTATGTATATGTTAGAGAAGTAGAATGTAGATTTACGAAAATAAACCCATTTTTAAAACAAAAACAAGAAATTACAAGAAAATATTATATAGACAAAAATAATAACCTTAAAACTGTAAATAGCGATAATGAAAATCTAAAAGGTTTATTAGATACTGTGTTAAATTGATTGAAATCTAATACTCGAAAGGGCGCATTTTGAAATAAAGGAATTGAAGGGAAGAAGAAATTCTTCCCTTTGTTATTTTTATAAAAAAATTAACACTTTTTTGAACATCGTATCATATTTTTTATTATATTTGTATTAATCTATAAAATATGATGAAACGATTTTTTCTTAAAACAGCTTACTTACTTGGTCAGGAATCCAAGTGCGTATCTAAACAGGTAGGATGTGTTATCGCAAAAGATAAACGCATCATATCAACTGGCATAAACGGAACACCTCCCGGTTATAAGAATTGTTGCGACCAATTTCCTGATTACAATCCTGAAACAGATAGAGAAAAACATCATCTGTGGTCAAAGATATATGAAACTCATGCTGAGATAAATGCTATTGCCTATGCAGCAAGAAATAATATAGGCATTGATGGCGCTGAACTTTATACGATTCTTCAACCTTGTGATAATTGTCTAAAAAGTATCATAGCAGCCGGAATTAAAAAGATCTATTATGTTAATTCTTATGATAAGGCATCTTCAGATAATGAACTTTGGGATCAAATAGAATACGAAAAGGTAGAAGATCCTGAATTATTGGCATGGATAGAACAACAGGATAAATATTTTTGCGAAAATAAATGGCATGATAACATAAATGACATCAATTACAAACTTGTAGTCTCAAGAATCAGAGAAGCATTAAAAGACTATATCATAGAACATAAAATTAAATCACTTGTTCTTGGAGTGTCTGGAGGTTTAGACAGTTGTGTATGTGCCGTACTTGCTAAACCAGTTTGTGATGAACTCGATATTCCTTTAATAGGGCGAAGTTTACCAACCGTTTCAAATACAGATGATGAAAAAGAAAGAGCAAAACGAACCGGAAAACTTTTTTGCACAGAATTTAAAGAAGACAAGAGTATTGATATAATCAGAAGGTCTTTTAGAGATGTTAACTTAAATCCACGTCCTTCAATATTAGAATACAGTGTAGAACATATGACTAAGTGGAAAATTCGAGAAGGAAATATACAAGCGCGTCTTCGTATGATTTATCTTTATAACATTGCGGCAGAAACAAGCGGTATGGTTTTAGGCACTGATAACTATACTGAATATCTTCTTGGTTTTTGGACAATACATGGAAATCCAGGCGATTATGGAATGATCGCAGAACTTTGGAAAACTGAAGTTTATGATATGGCCGAATGGTTAGCAAATAACGAATGTGAAGGTGAAGCAAGTAAAATAATAATGGATACCATAAATGCTATGGCCACAGATGGTCTTGGTGTTTCAGATGGCGGAGATATGGAACAAATACTTCCTGGTCGGAAAATAACGTCAAGAGAAGGTTACAAAGAAATTGATAAAATACTTCGAATCTGGGAAAATTTACATACTCTTGGATCAACACAGAAAGCGATAATAACTTTAGCATATGAAAATCATCCTGCGATTAAAAGATATCTTGGCACAGCCTTCAAAAGAAATCACCCTGTTAACATTAAACGTAAAACTTTGATACCATGAGAAAACAAAAAGCACTAATAGTCGTCGATATGCAAAACGACTTTTGCCCAGGAGGAGCTCTAGCAGTTACCGATGGAGATAAAATTATACCAACAATAAATGATCTTCTGACAAAATTTGATCTTGTAATTTTTACAAAAGATTGGCATCCAGCAAATCATTTAAGTTTTGCTTCTGCCCATGAAGGGAAGGATCCTTATGATTCTTATAACGGTGATGTTCTGTGGCCTGATCATTGTGTCGAAAATACACCTGGCGCGGAATTACACCCTGATTTAGATTTAACAAAATGCCAAAAAGATTTTTATATCTTTAAAAAGGGAACTGACATAAACAGTAACGGTTATAGCGCGTTTGAGAACACTGAACTTCAAGAATTTCTTGATGAAAGGGGAGTTACAGAAGTATACATATGCGGATTAGCCACAGATTATTGCGTTAAGAATACTGCAATAGACTCTGCATTAGCAGGTTATGATACATATGTTCTTGCAGATGCATGCAAATCGATAGATTCTGATTTGACTCAGACAAAACAAGAACTGTTTGAAGCTGGAGCATATTTTGTAGATACTTGGGCAATTGGGCTTTAAATCTTAAAGTCATAAGTATATGTGAAATAAATCATTAATGCTATAAAACTAAATCAACAATGAAAAAGTTTATATTTTTTATCTTGTGCCCTATAATATTTGTGGGATGTTCAAATTCAGAAACTTCTACATATAACGCTATGGCAACAGAAAAACCATTACATACATATACCGTTGAATATGCAGGCAAAATTGATACAATTGTTGCTCAAAGATATAATATGGGTAATTTTGTAGGCTATGGTCGTGCTGTTCATTTTTATGTGGATACCGCTACTATAACTACTGTTTTGATTCCTAAAAATAGAGAATTCGTTATAAAGACAATAAAGTAATTGTTATCTCTCGAAATACCTGCAGCTATCTTTACGCTTCTAAGTGTATGGTATGCAACAGAACGAAACATTTAGTCGTGGCTTGTAGGAATATGTGCTGTTTGCTTATTTGCATTTATATTTTATAACACAAATTTATATGCTAATTTTGCATTGCAAGGCATATTTTTCATTCAGGGTATTGCGGGAATAATAGTCTGGTATCATAATCGAGAAACTAATGAGAAAAATAAGTATATAAAAACTAAAGTTGAAAAACTTTCAAATAAGGGAAGGCTTGTTTATATCACGCCTGTATTAATTCTTTATTTGATAGTTTCTTGTTTTTTAAGCAAATATACCAATTCAGCTATTCCTTATATTGATTCATTGGTAGCTACATTAAGTTTATTTGCAAATTATTTGCTTGTTCGTCGAAAAATAGAAAGTTGGTGGATATGGATATTGGTTGATGTTATATATGTTGGTTTATTTATTAGTCAAGGTTTATATGTTTCATCGGCTCTTTATCTTGTTCTTTTAATTATTTCTATTAAAGGGTTTATCAATTGGAACATAACATTAAAAAGTTACTTATAAATTTTTTTATTTCAAAAATTTTGAATATATTTACAAAATATAAAATAGATTATGAATAAGATTATTGATAGCATATTGGATAATGATCTTTATAAATTCAGTATGCAGCATGCAGTTTTACAAAAGTTTCCTAACGTAAAAGTTAAATATACGTTTACTGATAGATCAAATGAAAAATACCCTGTAGGTTTTGATTATGCTCTTATTATGCAAATTAATGCAATGGAGAATCTTCGTCTTACTGATGGTGAAAAGTATTTTTTATCAAAGATAAAATATTTTCCGCAATCATATATCGATTTTCTTAGAGGATATCAGTATAATCCAACTGAAGTTAAAGTTTATTTAGATAAATTTCAACATTTGCATATAGAAATTGAGGGTTATTGGTATCGTACAATTCTTTGGGAGGTGCCAATTCTTGCTATTGTGTCAGAACTTTATTATAATATGACTAAGCAAACTCCTAACATAGAGTTTGAAAAAAATATCGAAAAGCTTCGTAAAATGGAGGCGCATAATGCTTATTTTGCAGAATTTGGCACCCGTCGTCGTTTTTCATATGATGTTCAAAACGATGTTGTCCGTACATTTGCAAACAATGCTAATCATTGCTTTGTTGGCACTTCTAATGTTTATTTTGCACGTAAGTATAATACAAAACCCATAGGCACTATGGCCCATGAATGGATTATGGCTCATGGAGCTTTGTTTGGATACAAATTTGCCAATAAAATAGCACTTGAAAACTGGGTGGATGTTTATGGTGGAGATCTTGGTATCGCTCTTTCTGATACTTTTACAACTGATGTGTTTCTTCGTACATTTGACATGAAATTGGCAAAATTGTTTGACGGTGTTCGTCAAGATAGTGGTGATCCATTCGAGTTTGCAGATAAAATAATATCACACTATGAATCTCTTGGGATTGATCCAACAACAAAGACAATAATTTTTTCAGATGCCCTTGATATTGATAAAGCAGTTGAAATTAAAGAATATTGTGTAGGTAGAATTAAATCTTCGTTTGGGATTGGAACACATCTTACAAATGATGTAGGAGCAAAACCTCGTAATATTGTAATTAAACTTTCCGCTGTTGATGTTAATGGTAAATGGGACTCTGTTGTTAAACTTTCAGATGATAAAGGTAAGCATACGGGAGATAAAGATGAAATTGAATTATGCAAAAATAGCTTAAGAATAAACTAAGATTTCGGTATTGAACACGCAAAAAGTATATTACGTCATGTACGTTTAGCAAATAAGTTATTGTTCATTGACACTGGATTAATTACTACAAAATCTTATGCAAAATTTTTCTTTAACGAAGTTCCTAATTATGAACCTTGGGTTGAAGCTGCAAATAAAATAGATTATTACATATATTTGGACTCTTCGGCGCCTTATGTTAATGATGGAACACGTTTGCCCGAAGAAAAAAGAAATGAACTTAATAAAGCGCATATAAAAATGTTCACTGAACAAAACTTAACATTATACAAAGGCTTTCATTATTATAATGATATGCATTATACAAAAGGGATTGATCCTTATGAATTTAGATTAAAGGAAGTTATCGAATATATTAATTATTTAACATTAAAACTTTGAGCCATGACAAAAAAGGAAGTTAAGCAATTACAAAAAATCGTTGATGAGTACAACAAACGAAAAAAAGAAAAGAAATTATCTTGGAGACATCTGTTAAAATTAACAGAAGGTTAACAAAATGGTGCATTAAGTTTAAAAACTTTATCATATTTGCACCATATATATTTTATAAGTTCTTTGAAAATAGACACGACTGTAGTGAGTTTTTGTGATACATCGTATTCATCAATGACGCAAGTCGAATTAACCTAGAGTTAAATTAGTTTTTGATTCAATGATGGCAGGGGATTTGAATACTATTCAAAAACCTGAGCGTAGAATGCCTGATGAAATGAAAAAATACATTTCATATCTACGAAGAATGTGGCAGGGAACTTAAAAACCTCCGGAGAAACAACTCCTAAACATTCACAAAGACAGATGTTCTCAGTTACAATTTTAAAACCGTAGTTACGAGTGGAGATACTTCGTAAGAAAACCAAAACCCGCTATGGAAACATAGTATATTTGTATGAAAATGCTTTAAAAACTCTGGTTCCCGAAGGCCAGAGAAAAGCAACAAGAGAAAACTTGTAAAAACGCTCTCTCTTTTTTCTCGGTACGCTTTAAGGTTGGGTCACTTAATGTGTCCCAGCCTTTTTTATTTTAAAATAAATAAAATAAAGCAGCTATGTTTGGTGAAGATAAAAAGAACTTTATGCGTGGATTTTCATTAAGTCCTAATAAATTTTTTGATGGATATATCCCTCTCAAAACTGTAACATACTGTGTAGTTATCATTTATGACAACAATTTTCGTAAAGAAATTTATGGAATTGAAAATCCCTGGCAATTTATAAATGGCGTAAAGAAAAATCCTCGAGTTAAATCTGCATTCATAAAAGATGAAACAATAGCGTAATGGCAAAATATTTTTTAGATAAAGATCTTCGATTTAAACGAGTAAGGCTAACAATTTCACAAAAACTTATTCGTATTTTTTTGTTTTTAATCATTTCTTTAGCATTAGGGGCACTTTATAATTTTGCTTATTACAAAGCATTTGGGTCGGTTAAAGAAAAACAACTTGAAAGAAAACTTGAAGAAAGTAAACTAAACTATATTTTGCTTGAAAACAGATTTGAGTACATAAGAAACGAATTAAGCGATTTGCAATCTTCAGATGAATCGTATCGTAATATATTAGATTTAGGATATTTAGAATATGATTCATATACTCGATCAGAAGAAGATTATGACGATTTTAAAAATTTTGCATATCCTGAGATTATAATTCCTGCATATAAAACATTTGATACGATTGAGTATCTTGTTCAAAAAATGGAAACAAGTTTTTATGAGTTAGATAAAGAAACACAAAGTTGGATACGTAGACTCGAACATCTCCCTTATATTTCTCCGGTAAATATTGCAATTCGAAGAGGAGAAGGCATCAAATTTCGAGAAGTTCATCCGGTTTTAGGTTCTCCGGCATGGCACCATGGACAAGATTTTAGTGCTCCGATGGGAACTCCGGTGCATGCAACAGGCGCTGGCAAAATAATATATGTTGGATACGATCAAGGGTTTGGAAATTTTGTTAAAATAGACCATGGCTATGGTTTTCAAACAATTTATGGACATTTAAGCAAATTTAATGTAAAAACAGGCCAAAATGTCAAACGAGGAGATATAATCGCCTTTTCAGGAAGCACAGGCTATTCAACTGGCCCTCATCTTCATTATGAAATACATCTATACGGGAGATACCAAAACCCGTTATATTTTTTCGGCGATAATTTAACTGAAGATGAATACGTTAATATGATTGATACACTTAATCAACTTTTTAAAAAATAATTGCTAAAATATTTTTTCAATTCATAGAAATTGATTATATTTGTCTTAGAAATTAAACATTTCCATTATGACAAACAAGAATCGTCCTGAAACTTATTACGATACCTATAGCTCGGCCGTAGCAGCCGTGTATCATTATGTCGAAGATAATGGTTACAAAATTAACGATGACGATTGGTTTCGTCAGGTAACTCTTGGCGGAAAACCAAAGGCCGGCGAAACAAAAACATCTTGGGGCATAGGCCTTTCTAAGAACGGCAAAGAACTTCGTAAATGTCTTCACATTAATGTTTATAGGATTGAAATGCCGGATTACAGAAATGACAGATTCGAACTCAATTGGTACATTTCGTAAAAATAATTTATCAAATATTTTTATTTGTCGAGAATTATTGTTATATTTATACTAACAATAAAATAATACCGTTATGAAAAACGATGAAGCTTTTAAACAGAAGGGTAAAAGAATTGGTGCAGCAGGCGGATTTTTTAATCAGCTTATGAGTCATAACAGTACAGTGCCTGTTGTAGGCAAAGGTGCTACTATTTTACTTTACAGTGATCGTCATGCATATGAAATACTTTCAGTTGACGAAAAGAAAAAAACTGCTGTTATTCAGAGATATAATCCTAAAAGAATTGATGGCCTTGGAATGTCGGATTCTCAGGATTACGAATACAAAGAACTTACCGGCAAGCCCATTAGTATTTATTACAAATGGGGTGGATGGAAAACTAAACAGAATGAAGTACGTTTCACAAAAGAAGCAACAGAAAAATATGGTGAATTTGGGCCCAGACTCCATGAAGCATACAAAGAAGCTAATGGCGAATACAACCATAACTCCCGAATTTGTACAGTTATTCCTGGTCTTACGGAAGCACATACTGTATGGCACGGAATAAACATTATCTTCGGAGTAAAAAGAGAATATTACGATTATTCATTTTAGCAATTAATACCATGACAATAGAAATCATTTATCACGTTTGTGCATTAATTTTTGCATTGCTTTGGTTCTTTATGAAATTGACCGTTTCAGGAAGTGCTTTTCTTGAACTTGTTGTTAAAGCCTTTTCAAAACTTGGTTCTATTTTTGTTATGGGGTATGCACTAATTCAGATTTTTAAACTTATTGGTGTACTTTAAAAGCGAATAAATATATAAAGATGAAAACAAACGAAGATATTACTTGTGCAATTGCAATATCTGCAACCGGCAGCGTAACATACTACGTTTTTCTTGAATCGTTTACAGACATAAACGAAATAATTGATCTCGAAAATGCTGCTGTAATAAACGCAGCTCAAAATAGATATCGTCTTTTTAAAGTGTATGGTAATTATGAAGGTGATAAGAAGTTTTACATATCGTATAATTAATAGTGTTTAAACGAATAGGATATTATTTAATTATTGTAATTTTATTTTTAAGTAATTACATAAATGGACAGGACGCCACATTCACCCAGTTTTACGCTAATTCTTTATATCTTGCTCCTTCATTTGCCGGAGCAACCGGAGAAAACCGTCTAATACTTGCGTATCGAAATCAATGGCCGCAAGTGTCTGGAGTGTTTAACACTTATAGCATATCATGGGATAAATATTTGTCTAATTATAAATCTGGGATAGGCGTACTAGTAAGCCATGATGTCGCAGGTTCCTCGAACTTAAGTATATCAAATATTGGTTTATTGTATTCTTATGATATAAAGTTAAATGATTATTGGCATGCAGTTCCTGGCATATCTCTTAAAACAAGAATTTTAGGAATTGATATTCATAAATTACTTTTTAATAGCCAAGTAGGCACTTTAATTCCTCCAATAACACCGCCGGTCTTTGATAATAAAATCGCTATGGATTTTTCATTTTCAGCGTTAGTCCATAACGATAGATTCTGGGGTGGATTTGCAATGGATCATTTGTTAAGACCCGAACAATCATTTTACAATGATGGCTCGCGCTTACCGATAAAATATAACTTGATACTTGGGGGACAGATTTATAGAAAAACTCGCCTTATAGTAAAAAATCGAGACGTTTTTTCAATATCATTAAATATGCAAACGCAAAAAAGATTTTTTCAAGCAGAATTTAATGTATATTATGAAATTAATTCTTTAGTTTTTGGAGGAGGTTATCGAGGATTAATTTTTGCAGATAAACAAGTAGGTGATGCTATAATTGGGCTTGTAGGGTATAAAGGAGATTATTTTAATATTGGATATAGTTATGATTTCACAGTGTCTAAATTATTAGGATCAACTGCAGGTTCACATGAAATAACTTTTACGTACAAATTTGATTATATTAGAGCTGTTAAAACGCAAAAGGTTAAAGCAATTCCTTGTCCCGAGTTTTAAAGCTAAAAATATCTATGATAAATATAAAAAAGTTGCTAAAATATTTTTTTATTTCAAAACTTTTTATTATATTTACAATAGAAACTTAAAATAAACGTTCTTTAAAATATTTGCTCGATATGTGAATGATGACCCCAAAGGTTAAACCCGCATTTTATACGCGGGGATTTGTCTTCGTATCCCTTTAATGGAAGATAAAAGTGCCCTTAGGCAAGGCTTATATAGACTTTTATTTACGATGAACATCTTATTATAGTTAATCAGTGCTATTAAGGTTTGAATCACGTATCACCAAATCACCTTTTTATTCTTATGGTGCAAAACTCAAAGAATCAGGGCCAAAAAGTTAGCTTGTTAGCTTTTGGTCTTAAAGCGATTACTTCATCGCTAGACATTACGCAACTATAATGTATGGAGATAGTCATAGTGGAGGCGTGGCAGAGGGGGCATGGTTGAGTTCTAAGAATCATTTTGAACAGTGGCGATGGAGTGCGGTGTTAAATGATGTAACACATT